>Ga0247741_1000164_pt1 | contig 43060 bp, 32 predicted proteins | sample UWRJL213509R2_FD_180945 | JGI IMG/M metagenome (GOLD analysis project Ga0247741, IMG submission 180945) | Plant litter microbial communities from Arlington Agricultural Research Station in Wisconsin, United States - UWRJ-L213-509R-2 | ecosystem: Environmental > Terrestrial > Plant litter >... | reverse complement strand
GGACAAACTCGTTCGGTAGCAAGCGCTAGAGTTACAGACAGCGATTGATGGTCTTGAATGGGAAATAGATGGGGGCCCGCATGAGCCAGACAACTCGCCGTAGCATACTCAAATTCACGCTTCTGACGGCATTTGCCACTGGTGCTCTCGCAGTCAGCAAGACACGCCCAGCCCTTTCAAGCGAACGCGCATTGCTGCCCGGCCCCAAGTTTTTCGTCAAGGGCATATACCAGCAGCCCGTGGAGAACATGGCTGTTTGGAAGAGGCGCGGGGTGAATACGATTTTCACCATGAACCGTGGTGCGGACCTGGAGGAATGGACCAGCGAGGCGACGAAGAGGGGCCTCCACATCGTCCGCGAACCCGCTGGGATCAACGACGACTACGTAATTGTAGACCGTGCGGCTTTCGACAAGGATGTTGCCAACCCCGACCTGCTGGCGCTTGCGCTGATGGACGAGCCGTCAAACCTGAAACCTGGCAGTGCAGGCATCACATATGACGGAGTTGCCGTGCCGCCGGAGGAGGTGGATACGGTTGCCCGCGGCTGGTCTGCTGCCGGAAAGCCGCTCTGGATCAACCACGTCGGCAATCACATCAACAACATCTATCTCGAAGCGATCATGGGTGATTATGCCGACAGTCCCTATATCGATTGGGTCAGCCATGACTGCTACCCGATAGCAGGCGGCAGTGAGCTGATCATCGATCTCGACGATTACACTTCAACGCCGCAGGGGCACGCCATCGACCGTCTGTCGATATGGAGTGACGGGAGGCCGCAATTTTCTTTCGTCGGCTTAACCCAATATGACGGATCTCTTGGACGGAAAACAAAGCCGGGCGAATTCCGGGTTCAGGCATGGTCGTCCGTCATTCATGGCGCAGTCGGTATCATCTACTTCTCGTTTAAGTTTTCACCAGAGTTTTCATACGACGCGACGCCGCTCGACCTTCAAAAGGAACTCCGGGTTTTCCATTCACAGATCGATAGCATCGAAGATATTCTGATGGACAAGCAAAAAGGCGGGCGTCGCGCATCGACGGTGATGCAATCAATCCGCGGCGGCAATGCTGAATCGGGAACAAGCCTGCCCTATCCGTTCGAGGCGTCGTCCACCCGGACAGAAGAGGGTGAGTACAAGATCATCCTCAATCTCTCCGACGAAGCGGCAGAACTCAGCTACGCGCCATGGGGACTTTCGAAGGTCCGGTTCGAGGCCTACCAGTGCAAACGTGGTTATCTACCTGCTGACTTCAGCCAAGCGTGACGTGGCTTATCATGCCTGAGGTTTTGGCTCGTGTTCATCGTCTGCAGGTGTGCGGCGACCGAGGATCTGGCGAAATCCGCGCGATGAAAACGGCTGCACCAACTGTCCCACAAATCCATTGGCGACGCGCCCGCTGATGCCGATGTCGGCCGGAGGCCGGCGGTTCGGGTTAAAATAGGTTCCGAAAATCTGATCCCATAAAACCAGGTTTTCACCGTAGTTGGTGTTTCCCTCGGCTAACACGCGCGAGTGATGCCATCGGTGCAGGCGCGGCGTGCTGAATATCAGGTCGAGCGGGCCAGTCTGCACATCGATATTGCAATGTGTCAGAAGGCCGATAAAGGCCGTGACGGCGCCGATCCAGAGAAAAACCGACAGGGGTGCGCCTATCAGATAAAGAGGGAGCTGGCTGAGCGCGATCTTGAACAGCGAGTCGATCAGGTGGAAACGGCCGGTGTTGACGACCCAGAGCCGCTCAACGCTGTGATGAAGTGCGTGGAAACGCCACAGTGACAGGATTTCGTGCGCCGCCCGATGGGCGATATAAAGACCCAATTCGGCAATGATCAGGCCGAGTATGACTTGAAAGAGCAAGGGCCAGCCGTGTGGCCAGATTTGCCCGGCGCCATTGATCATCGGGTGAGCGACGGTGGCGATTGCCAGCGGCGCGGTTGCGCCAAGGGCCGCAGCAATCTGAACGCCGCCCTTGTTCAGCAGCGTGTGCGCTATGTCGTTCAGCGTTTCGCCATCGCGCTGCAGCCACTGTCTCTCGAACGGCATCACGCGCTCAAACAGGGCGATAGCCACAACGATCACCAGATAGACAGCATTGAACCAAACCAGAGGGGCTTCTGTTTTAAACGCCACTCCTGCTCCCGCAAGCCCGGCGGCGAAAAGGACCGGCCACAATATCCGCGAAAGCATCGAATAAAGCAGCGATGTGTTTCTGTCTATCACGCGGCGTCTCCAGCCAAAACGAATCTTCCACGTCGATACACTACGATTGACATTCCGGTGCAATATCCCTGTCGAAGCGACTTTCATAAGCCCACGAGACAACGCGTGCACAGGTAGAAAATTTGAACGCTTGGTCAAAATCTTTTGATTGTCCTGGCTCCTGCTTCTTGCTAGGTGCTCGGCATCGTCAATGCCCTGTTGCAGGCGCCGCAATGCTTTCTCGTTCAAATGACCATGTGTCGAACCCGCTTGTCGGGATTACTCTTTCCTGCGCGGGCTATTCGCTATTTGCGATTCAGGATGCTGTCGTCAAATGGCTTGTTGCCGACTATGCCGTTCCGCAGGTTCTGTTTATCCGCAGCGTCATTATCTTTGTCGTAGCTGGCGTCCTCGTTCGACGGCTAAAGCATCCGTCGATCTTGAAGAGCGCGCACAGAAATTCTCTGCTGCTGCGCGCCGGGCTCATGTTGGCTGCGTGGATGGCATTTTACTCGGCAGCTCGGCACCTAGGCCTTGCTGAAATCACCACCATGTACTTTTCGGCGCCGATCATCGTTATCTTTCTCTCCATTCTTGTCCTGAAGGAAAATGTCGGGCCGATGCGCTGGTTTGCCTGCATCGCCGGTTTCGTTGGCGTCATACTGGCGGCCAATCCAACCCATACGCCGAGCCTACTGCCGACGATCATGGTCCTGTTTGCCGGCTTCTGCTGGGCGTGGAGTACTGTGCTGGTTCGCCTTGTCAGCCGGAGTGAAAGTACATTGAACCAGATGCTGGCGACAAGCGCTCTGTTCGTTATAGCCTGCGGAGTGACGTTGCCGTGGGTGTGGAAGACGCCGGATCTCGCTGGTTGGGCATTGATGCTTGGCTTGGGCGTCATATCTGCCCTTGGTCAGTATCTGTTGTACGAGGGGTTCCGACATGCGCCGGCCTCCACCCTTGCGCCGATTGAGTATAGCGGCCTAGTCTGGGCGTTTCTCTATGGCTATCTGATCTGGTCGGAAGTGCCGACCGCAAACGTGGTCGCTGGCGCCCTAGTCATCGTTTCGTCTAGCCTGTTGCTCATCTGGTGGGAACGCCGTGCTGCTATGGCCAGTCGCCGGATTGCTGCGCTTTAGCGGTTTACTCGCTCAAAGCCGGTGCTGAACGTTCCATTTGGGCTCAGTCAAAATATCTGGCTGATGGTTTCAGGCCTGCACATATTGTTTTTCGAAGTAGATAGTTACAAGAAGCGAATGTCTTTCGTCTAAATTTCAAATGCGTGTGGTTATATAAGAAATATTCCAGACCATTATGATTCATATGATCGGAAGATCTGTAACTATCAAATGTAGATTTTAGATTTAATAGAATGAACGTTGTCTTTATTGCAACAGTGAATTGAAATAAAGATATATTTGGGCTCTTGATTATTTGACTATTGCAAGACTTAATTTTTGCGCTTAGCATTAAATAAAGTTAATAAAAGATGACACGATAGTATCGTCTTGTGGGGATTCCTTAGACTGTAATCATGATATCCGTAGAGCAATGTTTCTGCGGGGTTTTCAACTGTGCGCAGACGGGGTAAAAATGGAAATTGATCTAAATTCCACGAGCCTTGCATCAAGCAGTAACGTAACATTACTTGATAATTTCTATCCGGGAATCGAGGCGGATGTACGCGATTATCGCGTTAGTGTTTTTGGAGCCGGATACGTTGGGTGCGTCTCCGCTGCATGTCTTAGTCACGATGGCTTTGCTGTGATTGCCGTCGATCCCGATCGGTTCAAAGTAGAACGGCTTGCGCAGGGGCAAGCGCCAATTGTTGAGCCAGGTCTTTCCGACCTTCTTTCTCACGCGCGCAAGGCGGACCTCCTCACCGCGACGCATTCAGCATCGGAGGCGGTCAATGCTACCGATATAAGCTTCTGCTGCGTCGGCACGCCCAGCCTTGCCGATGGTACGCTGAACACCGATCACGTTCGCCAAGCCTGCGAGGATATCGGCAAGGCGCTGCGGCACAAGGTCGCCTTCCATATCGTTGTCATGCGATCGACGATTTTACCCGGCACGATGGAGGAACTCGTCATACCGGTACTCGAAAGAGCCTCCGGGAAAATTGCCGGGCGTGATTTTGGCGTTGCCTATTATCCCGAGTTCCTGCGTGAAAGCACGGCCATTGCAGACTACTACAAGCCGGGCGCCATCGTTTTCGGGCAGTATGAAGAAGATACGCGTTCGATCGACGCGCTGAAGGCTTTGGTATCCCATATCGGGGTGACGCCACATGTCGTTGCCATGCGCTGCGCCGAGATCGTCAAGTATGCAAACAATTGCTGGCACGCGGTAAAGATCAGCTTTTCCAATGAGATCGGCAATATTTGCAAGGCCAAGAACATAGACAGCCATGTGGTGATGGACGTCCTTTGCGCCGATACGCGTCTCAACATATCGAAGGCCTATATGAAGCCCGGCTTCGCATATGGCGGTTCGTGCCTTCCGAAAGATCTGCGCGCGTTGACGGCGCTTGGCCGCATGTTGAACGTGCCGACACCGGTCCTCGACGCGATGCGGGTAGCCAACACCTTGCAGATCAACCATGCGCGGGCGCTGGTGGAGTCGGCTGGGCATGAAAAGATCGGCTTCATCGGCATCACCTTCAAGGCCGATACCGACGATATCAGGGAGAGCCCGATGCTGGAACTGGTCGAAGCCTTTCTCGGGAAGGGCAAGGATATTGCCGTCTACGACCCTAATGTTGCTAGGGACGCCGAGGGGGGACGGAATTTCCTGAAGCATATCGCTCCGTTGCTCAGGGATAGTATCAAAGAGGTTGTAGCGGCGTCTGGTGTCATCGTCATAGGAAACAAGTACCCCGGTCTGAAAGACGCCATCGAAGCCGCAGGAAAGCCGGTCACCGTGATCGATCTCGCCCGCATCGAAATGCCCGATAACAAGAACATGATCTACCACGGCCTGTGCTGGTGATCGATGTTTAACTGCATTCCTCGGGAGGGAGGTCAAAGCCCGATATAGATCCCAGGTGTGATGGTAGTGGATCTGACAATGCCAACGACATGATGGTTGAGGCGTACGTTTATGGGAGAAAAGCAGCGACTAGAAGGGGATGGTCCGACGGCGGTGCCGATAGCGCGTTTATCGATACCGCGCGTCGACGGTCGTGCATCAAAAGCAGCTCCCGCGTTGCTCGCCTGGAGCGAAGGCGTCGAGGCGCATCTCCTTTATATCGGCTTGGTGCTTTGTGTTGCTCTGATCGTGCCGGCCGATGATCTTGCCAGCGCTCATTCCGGAATGCTGTTTGGTCTGGGGTTTCTGGCCGTGTGGCGTTATGGCTGGGGCCTCACACACTTCATTCGCTCCAACATCTATCGGTCCCTGGTGTTCCCGAAGATGCGTCAGGAAGCAGATGCCTGCACCAAGGTAGATCAAGGCAAGGGGGCCGGTACACAGGTCTATTTTCTCGTGACCAGTTTCCGTATCGACGGCGATACGACTGCCTCCGTATATCGCGCCGTCTTTGAGGCAGCGAAACAGTCGCCCGATGGCGCAACCGTCGTTGCTTCGATCGTTGAAATGGCGGATCAGCGTCTTGTGCAGCAATTGTATCGATTGACACGGGCCGAGCAGGCTGGCGTTCGTCTGGTGATCACGCGTATCGATGGCAGTGGCAAACGGGACGCGCTGGCCTACGCGTTCCGGACGATTTCGAGGCAGGAGCCGGGACCTGAAGATGTCGTCGCCGTCATAGACGGCGATTCCATAGTCCCTGTCGATCTGGTAAAAAAATGCGTCGGATTCTTCAAGGTTGACCGCAAAGTCGGCGCGCTGACGACCGATGAGATCTCGCAGGTCCATGGCGGGGCGAAGTTTCATATCTGGTACAGCCTACGATTCGCCCAGCGACACATATTGATGTCTTCGAACGGCCTCTCCCGGAAAGTGTTGACGTTGACCGGGCGGATGTCGATGTTCCGGGCCTCGATCATCTGCAATCCGGATTTCGTAAACCAAGTCGAGGCGGATTATCTGGATCACTGGCGTTTTGGGCGGCTGAAATTTCTGACGGGGGACGACAAGTCCAGCTGGTTTTGGCTGCTCCGCAACGGCTACCGGATGATTTACATCCCCGACGTCGTCGTCGCGACCGTTGAAGAGCCGCCATCGGAGCGCTTCCTGCCAGCCGCAACGCAACTGATGGTACGGTGGTTCGGTAACATGCTGCGCACGAACGGGAGGGCGCTTGCACTTGGTCCGTCCAGAACCGGTGTCTTCACGTGGTGGACGATTTTCGATCAACGGATATCGATGTGGACGTCGCTGGCCGGCTTGGTCATGGTGCTTCTCGTCGGCACCTTTGAGACGCCTGCTGCGTTTCTTGTCTACCTTCTGTGGATCCTGATCACACGCTATCTGCAAACGCTGATGCTGTTCAATTCCCGTGCGCGCGTTTCGGCCTTCTACCCGTTCTTTATCTATTTCAACCAGATCTACGGATCACTGGTGAAGACGTACATCTTCTTTCATCTCAACAAGCAGAAGTGGACGCGGCAGAAAACCACGCTCGTCGATAACCGGACGCGGTTTCAGACTTATTCACGCGAGTTGGCGTCCACAATGCTCCATGTGACGGCGCTTGCCTGTTTCGTGACATTGGTGGCCATGCTTTTAGGGCAGCTAAAATTTCCGGAATTAACAACTTTGGCAATGGCTTACGGACTGAACTCATCAAATTGAGGTAGTGCTCATGAGTATCAATGTCGTTACGTTCGAAGCGGATGCACAACGTCAGCACCAACGCTACAAACTTCCTTTGAAGTGCATCATCGATGGCTATCGCTACAGTTGTTTCGACTGGTCGGTGGGTGGCGCTGGCGTCGCGACGGGCAGGACGGTACTTCCCGAGTTCCAGAATTTTCCCATCGAACTGGAATTCCCTTTTGACCATTTTGTTATTTCTATCAAACAGATGGCCCAGGTACGGTATTGCGATACCGACAAAGGAAGAACCGGCCTCCAGTATGTCTCGCCGACAGAGGCAAATCTCCGGTTTTTTCGTTACATCAGAGACGCCTACATCAATGGCGACCTCGTCGCGGGCAATGAGGTGATCGATTTCTCGAGCCGCATGATCGAGCCACGCAATCGGAAAAAGGAAATTCCGCCGGCAGCATTGACGCCGCGCCAGCGGTTCAAGACCAGGACGACCCATGCGCTTCGCCTTGGCGCGACCGCCGTTGCCGGAATCGTGTTGCTGATGTTCCTGTGGGGCGCGCTCTATGATCGTCTTTGGACGTTCCGCGCCGCTGAATCCCTGGTGGCAATCGATTCATCGGCCGTCATTTCTCCAACCGACGGTGTCGTCACAAATATCGTGACGCAAGGTGCCGTGAAGGCCGGTGAGCCCGTCGCGACGATCCTGCCAAGTACGAATGGCCAGAGCGTCACGGTGTTTTCGCGTTGCGATTGCGATGTGCGGGACGTCGGAGCCGCTCTTGACAGTCAAGTCCGCGCCGGAGACCAGCTGCTGTCGCTGAGCATGCAGAACGTCAAACCGCATGTTGTTGCGATGGTCGATTATGCGCAAGCCCTGCGGCTCTATCGGGGCGCACGCGTTGTCATTGAGCTCCCGAATGGCGACAGCATCGACAACGCGCAAATCCGGGAGTTGCCCCGACTGTCTAGCGCCAACCTGACATCCGATAGCAAGATCGCTGTGAACATTGACGTGGGCGACGCCAATCTCAATTCCATCGTTGGAGCACCCGTAGTGGTGCGGTTCGTGCAGGCACCTTGGACGACAACCAGCGCTCCTGATGCTTCGAAGCGCGTCGTTAGTTCGGTTCCGACGCACATGGGGCGTCTGCCAGGTGCGGAAAGCTAGCATCAAATAAGGGGCAGCCCTTTCCCTTTTTTGCGGATTGGGCGGGCGGTGTGCGTAGGAAGCTGCGAGGTCATGTAAATGTCTGTTACCTCTAGGAAAATTCGGTTACCTGGAATTCCAGCACGGCTGCTTTTCGCGATCACGCTGACTGTTGCTCTCGTGGTATATGGTTTTGCGGCAACGGCTGCCCGAGCGAGTGACGACATCGCGGTTGTGATCGAGACGATCAGAAAAGCCATTTTGGACGCTGACAAGGCAACCGACGTGGAGAGCCGCATCGCAGCGTATGATCAAGCGCGCGATCAACTTGTTTCGTTGTCCGTCATTTCTGACGGCGGCTCGAAAGAAGCGCGTGACGCCATCGCAGCTTTTGAAAACGACGGGATAACGGCAGATGTTGTCACCGCAGGCACGCTGAGTGCTGTGCTTTCCACCCTATCGATCAAGGTTGAGGATCCTGATGTGCGTGTTGCAAAGCGCATGCACATCGAAGAATTGATCGATTCCCTGACGAGGCCGGAACTCAGGATTTCGGCGCTATCGGATTATGCGCGTCAGATCGCCGAAGATCACGACGCGGCCATGGCCCTGCTTCAGAAGGGGATGGAAATCAGCGCGACGGTGGTGACGGAAGACGAGAAAAATGCTGCGCTGAACAACATTGCCCAAGCCAGCACGTTCGTCGAGCCGAAACTGGTATCGGCTTTAACGGACAGGGCCATCGGCGGCATGTGGCCGGTGCGCATGCGCGCCTATGCACGCTACGACATCGCTCTCCGATTGCTGAAAGATAGAAAGGTTGGCAACAAGGACATCCGGGAGGCCGGCTTCGAGGCTATCGATGCGTCCGTGAAGGCGCAGTTGAAAAAGGGTGACATTGATGGCGCTTTGCTTTGGGCGCTTGCCGTTGATCCTGAGGACTCGGAACGTCGCGCGGAGGTTATCAATGACGTCCTGGGTGCTGCGCTTAAAGCGAACGCTATCAACCTGTTGCCGATCCTTGCCACCAGTCTGGCGGATCGCAGCGATCAGGAAGATGTCATCCTTCGCATTGTCAAAGACAGGATCGACGCCAACAGGCTGATCGATGCCGTGTCGATGACCAACGTCATGGGCGAGGGGCCTGCTCTTGCCGAGATCGTTTTCTTTCTCGCCTCCGAGTTGAAGGATCGTGGCCTAGCGAAGATGGCCGCCGAGCAATATCAACGTGCATCGACTGTCGCCAACGCCCTGACGGGCGACGAGAAGGAAGCGGCAACAATTGCGGCCATCCGTAGCGCGACTGATCTGGAACTGTTCGACGATGCCGGCGTTTTTGTCGCTCAACTGACAGATATACGAAGTGCTTCAAACGCGTTGGGCAACCTGGCGAAAGCATACGCCGATCATGGTGACATGAAGAGTGCGGAGGCTCTGCTTCCGAAGATCGCTGCACGGAAGGATCGCGAACAGGCTCTGTCAGGCATTGGAAGGGCTAAGGCAAAGAGTGGCGATATCGACGAAGCCGCAAGGATCGCCGAGACAATCAGCGATGCGGGTGACAAAGGTCGTATTCAGTCGGAGATTGCCCGCGGCTGGGCCCGAAAGGGTAAAGTCGAGGATGCAGTGGCGCTCGCGAGGTCAATTCAAGAGCCGCAGTTCCGGGTCGAAGCGTTGCTCCGCGTGGCCAAGGAAATGTCCGAGAAAGACAATGCCAAAAGCGCTCAGGATGTCGTTGCACAGGCGATTTCCTATGCCGGTGCGCTCGACAACGCGAAGCAGCGTGACGCGCGGCTGCTCGACATCATTGATTACCTCTCGAAGTCCGATCAGATCGATCTTGCCAAGAAGCTCGCCGAGACGATCGATGACGAGAAAATCAAGGCGAAAGCGGTTGGCAGGATTGCCAGTCGCGCCGCGCTGTCTGGTGATGTCAAAAGTGCCATCGCTTATTTCAATGCATCACCTGCCGCTCCGGACGATGCCGTCAAAGCCGAGGTCATGACCGCGGCGGCGCAACATCCGGCCTATGTGAAACTGGCCGCTCTCGCGGTCAGCGAGATTGTGGATCCGATGCTGCGCGTTCGTGCTTTTCGCGCCATCGCCGAAACGCAACTGAAGGGCCTCGATCACCTCGGGTTGGGTTTGGGAAAAGGAGAGCCGTCTGATTACAGAGACTGGTTGAAGAGGGCCGGGCTGACGCAGCCCCGGCCCGTTGAGCCATCCGCTGCCCTGTTTAGCGACGGGCGGATGCAATTGCGCATCACGCCGCCGCCCGAGGCGAGCTATGCGCGTTATGGCTATCCCGACATCAGCAAGAGCGCCGCGACGACACGGGGAATGGTGCCGTCCGCCGTTCAGGGCCGGGTTTCGCTAACGCTGGCAAACCTGAGCCCCTATCTCGTCAAGTTCGTCGAAGACACGCAGGACGGCATGAGCAGCCTGTCTTATGCCGCACGGGCCCAGGGCGCGTTGTATCCCCGCATCATCGTTGTTCAGAGCGGCGTCTACACGCTCGGGAGCCTCGCCTCTGAAATCGAAAACGTCGGCGGCATGAAGCTGGTGGAGCGCGAGGGCGACCTAGTGACCTTGCGTGCCCCGCTGTTGATCGCGGAAGGCGCTTCACTCGTGCTTTCTGGTGAGGAAGCGGCCAGCTATCGCCTTTCGGCAGATGCGGGGGCTTTCATCGCTGTCGCCGGCAAACTTTATGTGCAGGACACGACTGTTTCGTCCTGGGATGAGCGTTCGAACCAGCCGCTCCACTCAGACAAGGACAAGCGCGGAGTCTTTCGTCCGTTCATCATCGCCTGGAGCAACTCCGAAACCTTTATCGGTGGATCGGTTTTGGATTCGCTCGGCTATGCCGCTCCGAAGTCGTTCGGGCTATCCTTTTCCGCCGGCCCCAATCTGGTCTCCGAAACCAGAGATCGGCCGCGCCGGCCGACGGGTATCGTCGTCGACAACTATTTCCATAATTTCGAGTATGGATTTTACTCTTATGAGGCGGACGACATCTCGCTGATTGGCAACGAGTATGCCGACAACATCCTATACGGCATTGATCCGCACGACAGATCAGGTCGCCTGTTGATCGCTCTCAATACCGCGCATGACACGATGATGAAGCACGGGATCATCATTTCCCGTAGCGTCGACGACAGCTGGAAGGTCGGCAATGTTTCGTTTCGCAACCATGGCTCTGGCTTCATGCTTGATCGCAGCAGCATCGGCAATTTCATCTATGGCAATGTTGCCTTCGACAACAAACAGGACGGTCTGACCTTCTTCGAAAGCAGCTGCAACCTCGCCGTCAACAACGCCTTCTTTGACAATGGGCGCTCCGGCATACGCGTGCGCAACAGTCGGGACGTCGGCGTTCATGACAATCTGATCACCGGCAACAAGCTCGAAGCCATCGGAAGCTACATCAGCGACGTGTCGCTGGTGCAGACGGACCACAAGCGAGACATGGTCATGGACCCCTACGTGCCGATGACGACGTTTGCGGCAACCGGAAATCTGATCTCTGATAACGGCAGCGGTTTCAAGGTGTCCGGCGTGTCTGGCCTTACCTTGGCAAGGAACGAATTCCAGAATCAGAAAGGTCGACTTCTGAACGGCGACACGCGGGCGTTCGAGGGGCACATGTTGCGTATGAATGATCAGGCGGGAATATCGATCGCCTCCTCGTGCCGTCCACGTCGTCCGGTCACGGATCTCTGCACTTTCAGGGATGCAGGGTTTGTCGGGCAGAACGACGCCCTGTTTTTCGATGATAGTGCCTCCGGCGATTGCACGGACAAACGCGGCTCGGTTCAATTCGGCGCCTTCCATGGCAAGGGGGACAACACGTGAACAGTGCTGTCCGTACCGTCTGGGTATCGGCCCTTCGTTGCATCGCCCTGTTGGGGCTGATTCTCGGCGCGCATCAAGCCGCTGTCACAGCCACTTCAGGCGCATCATACCAAGGTCTGTTCGATGTGCCTGCGAGACGAGAAACGCTCGCTGCAAACAGGGCGTCCGAAGCATACAAAGCGTGCCTGGCCGTTCCGCTGGATCCGGAGTGGGCAGACATTCCCGTTATCAAGGGCCTTTCGAGCACCGAAGGATATGGCACAGACAGATCCGGCAGTACCTATGCCTGGGCTGTGATGGTGTTGTCGGGCAGGGCGCTTGCCGGCGATGTGACAGCTGAAAGCGCATTGAAAGCCATGCTTATGAGGTGGGCGGATGCTGGCGCGTTCTCGGAGACCGAAAAGGTTCACGACGCCTATTATGCCCTGAAACGTCTCATGCTTCCCACGGTTGTAGCCTTCTCCATACTGCGTCCTGATCTCACGGCCGAAGAGCAGGCAAGAATGATCGCCTGGATCGATCCGCTGATCCGGAAAACGGATCAGGTCTTCGATGGTGACGTGGACCTCAACAATCACCGTTATCTCGCAGATAGCCTGCTGATGCTCTGGGGCAGCCTCACCGGAGATCGTTCACTCTATCTGAAGGGCATGGATCGCTTCCAGACGATCTTGAAAGATGCCCGGGCTGACGGGAGCCTTCCGCTGGAGACGCGGCGTGGCGCGCGGTCGCTGTGGTACATGCGCCAGTCCCTCTCAAGCATGACGGTCATGGCCGAGGTCGCCAAAGGCCGCAACGACGACCTTTTCGACGCCAGCGTCGTCGAAGACGGACGGAAGTCGTCGATGGCGACGATCCTTTCATATTGGATCAACGGACTCACCAACCCGATATTGGTCAGCGCCTATTCTGCGGAGAACTATATTCCAGGCCCTGAAGAGGACTTCATAAAAACTGATTTTGGATTCCTCGAAAATCGTGGCAACGGTCGGCACTACCTTGCTTTCCTTGAGGCGCTTGCCGCAACTCCCTCGTCGGGCTTCATGCTGCAGCGCGCCAATTCGCTGCTTGACCGGGAGGGCGCCGACGAGCGCCCGCTCATCGACGAATTCATCGGCGGAAACGCTACATGTTTCTGGAGGTCGCAATGAGTGCGCTTCGCAACATGTCGCATGCTCTTTTGATCAGCACCTGTCTGGCGCTGGCGACGGCCGTCCCGGCAAAATCCGTGCTAGCCGAAGCTCCTGTCGCAGAGAAGATCGATGATCTCGTCAAGGAAAAGGACGGCCGAGGGCTGCTGAAGGCTGCCAAGAGACTTCGAACCGGCACTGCCGTTTCCAAGGATGATCCCTTGAAGGTGCCTGATTTCGCAGGCGCCCGTCGAGTGCTAGAAGCGGCGATCGCCTTACAGCCCGATCAGGCCATCGAGGCGAAGCTGCTATTGGCTAAAATGCTGCTCTCCGGCGAAGGCGGAACGATCGATATCGAACGCGCGCTCGTCTTGCTTGCCGATGCCGCCCAGTCTGGAAACGCGGCGGCCGCTTATCTGCGGGGACAACAACTGGCGCTGCGCCCGGACAGGCAGGAAGAGGCGCGCGAAAGCTTCGATCTTGCGCTGCGCCTCGGTCACGCTCCGGCGGCATTCGCGCTTGCGGGCATGGCGGGAACGACTGCCAAGGACGCCGCGGCTATGAATGGCTTTGCGGTGAACTTGATGAAGCAGAGAGCCGAACGCGGTGACGCCGATGCGGCCTTCGAACTGGGTGCTTATTTCAGGAAGCTCCCGACGGATGCCGAAAACCAGACCGCTGCGCTCGGTTGGTATCGGAAAGCCCTCGGTATGGGGAGCGAAGGCGCTTCTATCTGGGTGGCCAGGCTGCTCGGCAGTCCGGAGCTTGCGACATTCGACCGGGAGGCAGCGCTAGCGCAGTATCAGGCTGCGGCAAATGCCGGATCACTGCCGGCAGCGCAGGAAATCGTCCGCGACTTTACCGACGCGGGGCCGTTGCAGGTGCCGGCACCCATCTATCAGTTCTGGTTGAGTAAACTGCTCACTGCCGAGGATACGACGGCGGTTCTATACTATGAGCGAAATCTGGCCGAGCCGTTGGATCAACGAAGGGCCGCATCCGATCGCCTGTATCAGGCCAGCATGGCTGGCGAGATCGGCCCTGTCGATGACCTCATCCGCATTGGAGAAAGCTTCCGCGACGGCGCGGGTGTGATCATCAACAGAGAGCGCGCCTTCGCCGTGCTTCGTCTGGCGACCCAACGTGGCTCCAATGCCGCACTCACTCGTCTGGCGCGGCTGATCGTCAACGCGCCTTCGTTGCGAAGCACGGAGAATGTCAGCTTTGTCATCAGCCGGCTGGAGGTGATGTCCGTCAACGGCAATGCGAGCGCTGATCTGTTGCTCGGCGATATTTATGCCAAGGGTGTGACCGGCGAGGTCAACAGCGAGAGGGCCGTTGGCTTCTACCGGCATGCTCTGGCGATAACGGAGTCAGCGGAGGTTCTCGATCGTCTAGCCGATATCTATCTTGGCGCGCAGAATCCCAGCATGCGCAAGCGCGCCTTTCCCTACCTCCAGCGCGCCTCGCGGGCCGGCAGCGACAGTGCAATGCTGAAGGAGGCGCAGGCCTATGCCGACGGTGAGATCGTCGGGCGCGATCTTGGCAAGGCGGTGCGGCTTTACAGGCAGGCCATTGCCGCGGGGGCGACCGATGGGGTGGTGAAACTCGCCAACCTCTATATGTCGACCGGCAAAGATATTGGCTTCGCAAATGCGCGCCAGACTTTTGCCGATGCCGTAGCTGCAGGCAATCTCGAAGCCACGGTCGAAATGGCACGTTTCCTTCGCTCGAATGGCAAGCTCGAAGACGCCATTGATTGCCTGACGAAGGCGGCGCAACAAGGGAGCAGCTCAGCGGCGATTGAACTCTACGGCTACATTTCAGATCGCGGGCAGAACCCGAATGTCGGAATGGAGTGGCTGGATCTCGCCTCGAAGACCGTCGGCGATGCGCCGCGTGACAAGCTGCATCTCGCAAGCGCCATGCTTGGTCCTTCCGATATAAGGCTTAACCTCAGAGGTGTTTCCATGTTGCGGGAGCTGACGGCCGCCGATGTGCCTGGTGCAGCCGTTGCGCTGGCCAACGCGTATATTCACGGAAGGAGCGGCATCAAGGATCCGACCATCGGCTTTGACCTCCTGCAACAGGCGGCGGCGAAAGACGATATCGATGCGCTGCTGCTGCTCGGTGATTTCTATATGGAAGGCACCGACATCAAGGGCGACGCTGCCAAGGCTGTCGGATTCTATCAGGCCGCCGTCACCCTGGATCCCGACGATCAGACAGCCAACACCCGTCTTGCCCACGCCTACCGTGACAGCCAGGGCGTACCACGGAACCTCGCGCTGGCGTCCTCGCATCTGGAGACGGCGGCCGCTGCCGGTAGCAGAATGGCTATACGCGAACTCGGCCTTGCCTATCTGCATGGCAGCGGTGTGGATCAGAATGCAAATAGAGCTGTCGAACTGCTTCATTCCTCGGCGGAGCGCGGTTTCGGCTTGGCGTGGAGCGACCTTGCGCAGGCCCATGCTTCCGCACTCGGCCTTGCAGTCGATCCATCTCAGAGCTTCCGGTTCTCTCTGCGCGGCGCGCGCACCGGTGATCCGTCGGCGATGATCGCAACGGGTGTCGCGCTTTTGTCCGGCTTTGGCACCCAGCAAGACGGGCAGGCGGGTATTCTCTGGCTTGAGAGAGCCGCGGAGGCCGCGGGACCTCCGGCACCGGAAGCGATGTATCGCCTTTCAGAGGTTTATCGATACGGTGCGGGTGTGAAAAAGGACGCCGTTGCGGCTGCGGATTGGCAGGCAAAAGCAGCCAACGCGGGAAGCGCGACGGCGATGTTCCACACGGCGCTCGATCTCCAGTCCGATAGCAGGCCGTCGGCGAAAGCCGAAGCGATTCAATGGCTGAGGGATGCGCAGGCGCTTGGGCATGTGCCCTCAATCAAGAAACTCAACAAAATGGGCTTAGGCACCGATGGGTCGCCGACCGCGCCGGCAAAAGAGGTCGAAGACGATGGCGTGGAAGAGTGAGCGCAAGCGCAGCATTACGTTTCGCAAGCGCATTCAGAGGGAGGAACCGGTTGCGTGGAACATGCAGCCGTATCGCGCTACCGGCCCGCAGGTGATGACCTGCATGGCCCTGGTGATGCCGGCCCAGTATGGGGCTGGGCTGGACCGGGTTCACAACTGGGTGGTGCTGCTCAGCAATGATTTCAGGATGCGGGGCAACCAGGCGATGCCGGGCAGCAGCCGGCGAAACACACATGGGGTAGCAGACGAAAGCGATCAGGCCGACGAATAGGGCACGCAACGATGACACCTGAACATGACATACCCGAGCCACTGAAATCAGCATGTCACACAGTCGCGTCCGCGAGGATGGTGAAAGTGCTGGCGGCAGTTGGAATCGCCACCATATCGTTGTTGGCGTCGGATGCTCTGGCTGGGCAGCGACCTGTGATCCCACTCAGCCCAGATTTCGATTATTCGCAGATATGCGCCTCAAACGCTGGCCCGCCCCAGCCGCACAACTGGGCTCAATGGGATGGAAAGAGCGCCGGCAGCGTCTCGCTGGATGCCATGCTCCAGGATGCGCAGACACTCTACAGCCCCGTCAGCCGATATGCGAGAAGCCCTGCCACGGCCGCTCGCCTATCGCTCTATTTGAGTCAGCAGGCGTTTCCCGGCAGCGGCCGCGCGCTTTATCTATACGGTCGCATCCTGGCGGACACCAACACGGTATCCTCGCATGTCGACGAGATACTCAAATCTGAGACCGAGGCCTTCAAACGCGGCGTACCGGAAGCCGGTACGTTTCTCGGCAAGCTCTATCGGAAGGGCGAGCTTGTCCCGGCCAATCTGAAAATCGCGCAGTCCTATCTTCTTGCTGCTGCAAACGCCGGAGATTCTGGTGCAGATCTTGAGTTGGCACGGCTTTACGCGCGCGAACCACAAGTGACAGACACACCCGATGCCGGTGCTCTGCAACTCAGCCGCATACTCGCGCGTATGTCCGAGAACCTCGGCAAGGGCGATTGCAGCGTTCTCACCGGCTTTGCCGACATACTCGTCGATCCGGACCTCGGATTGGACGACCCACAGGCCTCGACGCGATGGCTGCAGGCGGCTGTCCGGATTGGTGATCTGCGTGCCATATCGACGCTTGCAAAGCGCTATATGCAGGGCGGCAAAGGTGTAGATGTGGATCGCGAGCGCGCGGCCGAGCTGTTCCGGCAGGCGGCGGCGATGGGGCATTCCGCTAGTCGATTGGCACTGGCTGACCTGCTTCTGTCGGACGGCGTTGCAGCCAAGGGACAGAATGAGGCGTTTAAGTTACTGGCGCAGGAAGGAGAGCGCGGCAATCCCGCCGCTTACCAGATGCAAGCGGCCTTCTATCGTGGCAGCTACGGAACACCCACCGATCCCGCTCTTGAGCGTAGGAATCTCGAAAAAGCGGCTAAACTTGATGACGTCGATCTCCGCGCCCTTGAGCGGTTGGGGTCTGTATACGCGAGCGGATCTGGTGGTCCCATGAACCTCGAACTGGCGAAACAGACGCTGGTACGCGCGGCGGACCTAGGCTCGGCGCGCGCTGCCTTCGAGCTGTACAATCTCGCGTCGGGACCTGCGCCTGCCGTGATGCTTCAGAAGATGCCGCTTGACTACCTGCAGGAGGCGTCCGACGGCGGACTGGCGAGCGCGATGAGGGAACTGTCGTCGCTTTACGCTTGCGGCGCAGGTGTCGACAAGGATGCCGTCAAGGCCCGGACTTGGTTAGAGAAGGCTGCCGCTGCCGGGGACAGCGAAAGCCTGATGATGCTGGCCGATGCCGCTTTCAAGAGGCACGATCCGAAAAGCAACGCCGTTGGTTTTGGATTTCTGCAAAAAGCCGCTGCTCGCGGCGACGTTGAAGCCATGATGCGCGTCAGCCTTGCCTACCGTGATGGCAGGGGTACGGCGCGGGATGTTGCCGACAGCGAGGATTGGCGCCGACAGGCGGTTGCTGCGGATGCCGGAATCGCGGTGTTGACCGAGGCGCGAACGCTGCTTGTTCCCGAAAGCGGGCAGGAGCGCGATGCCCTGAACGCGCGATCCATGCTTGATAAAGCAGCGTCAGACGGCAGTGCCGATCTACTTTTCGAACTTGGAAAGCTCTATGCTGACAGCGATCCTGCACTCGACATGGACCGGCCTAGAGCCACCGCTCTGTTTATAGAGGCGGCCGAAAAAGGGAGCGTTTCGGCCATGCTGCGCCTTGTCGATTTCAAGGTCACGGCTGATGAGGGTGGCGGTTTTGCCTGGCATGAATGGCTTGCGCGCGCGCGGAGCACTGGTGAGCTTCGGGCCGCGTTGAAGGAAGCCGAGACCGAGCCGGAAGACGCCCGGAAGGTGGCCATCCTCGCACCGGTGGTGGCGCGGCCGATTTGCCTCGGCAAAGACAAGCTTCAGGTCGCGTTGGCGGTGCGGGACATCCCGAATTTCCACGACGACTATATCAAGTTGTTCGATCAGCTGATTGCGGACGACGGGGATGAACCCGGGATTCAATATCAGATCGCCCGGTTCTTACTCAGCGAGCGACCGGAGGCGAACGCACATGCAATAGCAATCATGACCCGCGCCGCCGGTGGAGGCAAGCGTGAGGCAATGCGCGAACTCGGACGCATCTACGGCACCGGCAAGCTCGTGCCTGTCGATCAGGCGGAGGCATCCAAATGGCTATTCAAGGCCGCGCGTCTCGGTGATGCTGGCGCGCTCGAAAGCCTAGTAAATCTCATCCTGTCGCAACAGACCAGCTTGGATCGTCCGATGGCCGGAGATCAGAAGGTGGAAAAGTTGTTGCAGAATCTTGCTGCCGAAAACTCGCCGCAAGTGGCGATGCTGATGTCCAAGCTTTACCTGAGGCTTGCGGATGGTAGCCCTGCCTTCCGCGAGCTTGGGAAGATATGGACTCTCAAGGCCGCCGAACTGGGCAACGGTCAGGCAATGCTCAACGCTTCCGATTTCTATGCGACGGGCACCCATGGTTTCGATCAGTCAAACACGGAAAGCACCAAGTGGCTGTCCAAGGCGGCGCGCGCCGGCTTTCGCGGCGCTTTCGAGAAATACGCGATCGCGCTCCAGATCGGCTTCGGGACGCAGCCCGATGTCGAGGAAGCGCAGCAATGGCTTAGCAAGTCGACCACTCCGGTAAACTGATGAAAGCAAAGGGACTGTCATGCGTAGCATTCGGTTTATAGCGATCGCAGGATTGGCAGCTGCTGTCGGCGTTTCGGCTGGCCAGGCGTCACAGCTGGTGAAGCCAATTCCGAGGCCCGTTACAGAAGCTTATGCAAACTGGGAAGAGCTTCGGGTGGCCCGAGGATGGCCGACCAGAGAGGCTGCGGCAAAGCTCTCGTCGGCAAAGCGGATTGAGATAGCTACCGCTGCACTGACCGCGCCTCATCGTGAAGTGCGAAACGTCGAATATGGTTTCGATCTTCTTCTCTCCGGACCGCCATCGCGAGACGCCACCAGACTGCTTGCCAAGGCCATCCTGATGAACGACTACAATTTCGGCCGGAAGGCACCTGCGGTGCTTGGACGTCTTGCTACAGAGAGCATGCAGGGCTGCAAAAGCTGCGTGGCCGCTTATGCGGAAATCCAGTATTCGGGGAACGGAATTCCGCAGAACGACGAGTTGGCTTTCAAATGGTATCGATGGGCTGCCATCGTTGGCAACGCCAAGGGTATGGAAGCGACAGCCATCGCGCTGGCCGAAGGGAGAGGCACGGCGAAGAATCTTGCGGAGGCGAAGACATGGGCGGATCGTCTCGAGCCGCCGCGCCGGGCAAAGGTCTATGTCGAGCTTGCCAAGCGCATCGTCAAAAGCGGCGATCCGGTCGAGGTGGCAATGAGCGCGGATCTTCTTCTGCAGGCGATGGCGCTCAATCCTGCTGATGCCGCACGGCCGCTGAAACAGTTGTTCGGCCCGGATTATCCGCAAAACCTGAGGGACAAGGCAATGGCTAACATTCGGGCAGCCAATGCCGATGCCGATCCGGCTGTCATTCTGGTGGTAGCGCAGTTTCTTTGGAAAAGCGGTGACGTCAGCGGCGCTCTGCCGCTTTTCGAGACGCTTTCATCAACCGGCAATCCGGCGGCCGCCGATTATCTGATTCAGGCTCTATCGAGGTTCGACATCGACAAGGGCCGAAAGCAGCAGATCTTCACCAATCTTCAATCTGCCGCCGACAGCGGCCAAGTCGCTGCGGCGAAGGCGCTGGGCAATGCCTATTTTTACGGAACGGGCGTCCCGCTTTCGCTTGCCAAGTCGCAAACCTACCGTGCGGCGGCTGCGGAACGAAACGATGCCGAGGCCCAGTATCTGCTCGGCATGATGCTGCTGGAATCCAGCAACGACGATGGAGTGGATGCCGGACGGCATTGGTTGGAGAGGTCCGCGGCTGGTGGTTACCCACTGGCCCGTGCGGCCTTGTTGACGCTGCCCAACGGTTGAGACGCTTCCCGTAGATGTTACAGTCAATTTCAACCGGCAACACAGAGGGATGAAAGCAATGTTCAAAATCGCTTTAGCTGCATCCGCGATATCACTATTTTCCATCTCGTCGGCTCTGGCCGATAGCGTTTGGTATCAGATCATGCCGGTTCCCAACGCGCCGGAATGCAAAGTGCTGGCCGATTCATCGGGCACACCGATCCAGAGGCGGTTCGATAAGGGCGGAGCCCGTATATATGCTATCGGCGGCAAGGCGTGCCCTGCAAACTTTCCGGGAAATGCCGAGGCAACAATATCGAAGGCCCGTTCCATAACGCTCGACGGAAATTTCGCGCGCATCATCACCAAGACGCGCAAATATGTCGTCAGCCGCGCCGGCAGCGGCAATCGCTACGATTTTTCCACTTTCAAACTGGATGCGCCCAAATAGGCGGCGCTGGCTCTTTCCACATGTCTGGCAGGACGACCCTGGTGTTCGAGAGCGTTGTCATAAATGGTATGCGCCATAACTCTGAGGCGTGCCATATGACATTGGTGGATTTACTTGGGTCGCCTAGATTTTATTTGGGTTGACTAAAATCAAGCGCCAAAAATTACTTGGTAATACGGAAAAAGGAGTATTTGCGGGATAATTGTTTGCTCTGTTAATCTTGTGTTAACTAGGCTGGCGGGTTGAGGATATACATGATGACCATGCCGGTAAACCAGAGCTGGAGTGTGAATCTTTCGGTCAGAAATGACCGAAGATTGTTCGGGTTTAACAGTGTTGCGATTGCGTATATCGGCGCCATTCTAGACTTTCTCGTCATGCTTCTAGCCAGTGCCGGAGGATACACTCTATACCAGCTGATCTCCTCGGGTCACGAGGGCGATATCTCTCTCTATGTCGGGATTGGGCTTCTTGTCGCGACCATTTTCGTTCTGGCGATGGGCGCTGCGCACGCGTACAGAGCGGCTGAAATGTTGTCGTTCCGTCGGCAGATTGCGACGATCTGTTCGATCCTTCCCGCAGTGCTGGTGTTTCTGCTGGCAATCATCTTTTTTCTGAAGATCGGGACTGCCGTATCGCGAGGTGCGATCCTGTCAGCGGCGTTTCTGTCTTTCGGCGCCTTGGCGGCGCTTCGGATGATGTGGCATGCCTATCTCAGCAAGGCCGTCAGCAATGCAGCTTTTCCGACGCGCCGCGTTCTCTTGATGTGCTCTGATGCCGCGCCGGTCGAGTCGATTATTCAGAACGCAGCGACCAACGGGCTTTCGATCAAGCATACGATGCACATCATTCAAGATGGCAACAGCGCCGAGAGGCTGCAGAAACATGGTATTGCCGATATCGATGAAGTCGTGATCGTCTGGGACGGGCATAGCAATCCAGGTGGCCTGGAGGAGTGCCTGCTTGCGCTTCGCCAGTTCTGCGTACCCGTCAGTGTCATGTTCGACGGGGTGATTGGCGACATCACTCAGGGATTCTCGCAGGATATTGGAGAGCGGAGAGCGTTTCAGGTCTATCGGCCACCGCTCGGCACTGTCGAGCGCGGCATGAAGCGCACTTTCGACGTGGTTTTTTCAATCGGTGCGCTTACAGTTATGCTGCCTATCTGTGTCGTTATCGCGATTGCGATCAAATTGGACAGCCGTGGGCCGGTGTTTTTCGTGCAGTCACGCAAGGGCTATAGCAGCCGGCCATTTCGTATTCTGAAATTCCGAAGCATGTCGGTGATGGAAGATTCGGGTGATATCCGCCAGGCGACGCGCAACGATCCGCGCATAACACGTGTCGGCGCGTTTATCCGTTCCACAAGCATCGATGAATTGCCGCAGTTCTGGAATGTCCTGCGCGGCGAGATGTCGGTCGTTGGACCCCGTCCCCATGCCCTGGCGCATGACGACCTCTACGATACCCTCATCGCGCAATATGCATCGCGTCGGCACGTGAAGCCCGGCGTCACCGGGTGGGCACAGATCAATGGGCACAGGGGTGAGACGCCAACGGTCGAGAAGATGGCCGACAGGGTTCGTCACGATATCTGGTACATCAACAACTGGTCGCTTTGGCTCGATCTCAAGATCGTCACCCTGACCGCTCTTGGTCTCAAGGATCGAAGCAACGTCTACTAGAAACTCGCCGTCAATATTGTGTTTGCGTTTTTAAAGGGGTGCGTGGGCGATGATACTTGTAACTGGGGGCGCCGGCTTTATCGGCTCGAACTTCGTTCTCGAATGGTTGGCACGAAGCGATGAGCCCGTCGTCAATCTCGATGCTCTGACTTATGCCGGCAACTTGGATAATCTTCGGTCCATCGCGGACGATCGGCGGCACATCTTCGTCCACGGTGATATCGGTGATCCGACGCTGGTGGCCGACCTTCTCTCACGCCACAAGCCGAGAGCGATCGTCAATCTCGCCGCGGAAAGCCATGTCGACCGCTCGATCCATGGTCCGGAGGATTTCATCCAGACCAATATCCTCGGTAGCTTTCGGCTGCTGGAAGCGGTGCGAGCCTACTGGAGCGGGCTGCAGGATAAATCCGGCTTCCGTTTCCTGCATGTATCGACAGACGAGGTATTCGGCACGCTTGGTCCAAGTGATCCTGCTTTCAGCGAGGAGACCAGTTATCAACCGAACAGCCCGTATTCGGCTAGCAAGGCCGCAAGCGACCATCTCGTTCGGGCCTATTTCCACACCTATGGCCTGCCTGTCCTGACGACCAATTGCTCGAACAATTATGGCCCGCTGCATTTCCCCGAAAAGCTCATTCCGCTGGTGATCCACAACGCTCTCAGTGGCCGACCCCTGCCGATCTACGGCGATGGCCAGCAGATCAGGGACTGGCTCTATGTGAAGGATCATTGCAGCGCGATCCGCCGTGTTCTGGAGGCCGGAAAGACGGGTGAAACCTACAACATTGGTGGCTGGAACGAGCGGGCCAATCTCGATGTGGTCAACATGCTTTGCTCTGTGCTCGACGAACTGCAGCCACGTGTGGACGGAAAGCGGTACAGCGATCAGATCGCCTTCGTAACCGATCGGCCCGGCCACGACCGACGCTACGCGATCGATGCTCGAAAGATCGAGGCTGAGCTTGGCTGGCGGCCGGCCGAAACATTCGAAAGCGGTATTCGCAAGACTGTCAGATGGTATCTCGACAATGCCGACTGGGTTGAAAACGTTGCGTCCGGCAGCTACCGCAACTGGATCGAGAAGCAGTACGCATGACGATCCTTCTTCTTGGCAAGAATGGTCAGGTCGGCCAAGGGCTCCAGCAAACGTTGACGCCTATTGGCTCCGTCACGGCTTTGGCGCGGGCGGACTTCGATCTCGAACGGCCTGAGATGATTGCAGCGCGGCTGGAAGCACTACGTCCTGATGTTATCGTCAATGCGGCCGCCTATACGCAGGTGGATCTCGCCGAGACCAATGTTGAAGCGGCATTTGCCGTCAATCACCGGGCCGTTGAAGCGCTGGCCAATTATGCTCGGGACCATGACGCCCTGCTTGTCCACTATTCGACGGATTACGTCTTCGATGGCAAGAAGCAGACGGCGTATCTGGAGAACGACGAGGCCCATCCGCTGAATGTCTACGGACAATCGAAGCGCGCTGGTGAGATCGCTATCGAGCGATCAGGATGCCGGTATCTGCTGTTTCGTACCAGTTGGGTCGTGTCAGCCGAAGGTACGAACTTCGCCAAGACGATGCTCCGTTTCGCGGCCGAGCGGTCGAGCTTACGCATTGTCGCCGATCAGTTCGGCGCTCCGACATCCGTCGAATTGATTGCCGATGTGACCGCACAAGCCATCACCGCTCATCGCCAAGGCAAGTTGGCGAGCGGCACCTATCATCTGACATCAGGCGGCAGAACCAGCTGGCATGGGATTGCCCGGCATGTCGTTGGAAGAGCCATCGATCTCGGATTTCAGTCGCAGGTGAAAGTGGATGATATCCTGCCGATCAGCACGGAAGAGTATCCTAGGCCCGCGGCGCGACCACGAAACTCCTCGCTCAATTGCGATGCTCTCTCTTCTTCGCTTGGGCTGACAATGCCTGACTGGACGGTGCATGTGGACCGCGTGCTGGATCAACTTAAAGAACGGGAATGGAAGCTGTGACCCGAAAAGGCATCATCCTCGCCGGAGGCTCCGGCACGCGGCTTCATCCCGCAACACTGGCCATGAGCAAGCAATTGCTGCCGGTCTTCGACAAGCCGATGATCTATTATCCCCTCAGCACGTTGATGCTCGCCGGCATCCAGGACATCCTTATCATCTCTACCCCGCAGGATATCCCGCGTTTCGAGCAGTTGCTCGGGGACGGCAGCGCGTGGGGCGTGCGGTTCTCTTACGCCGAACAGCCTTCTCCCGATGGTCTGGCGCAGGCCTTCATTATCGGCGAGGAATTTCTCGATGGCTCGCCTTCCGCGCTGGTCCTGGGCGATAACATTTTCTACGGCCACGACCTGCCGATGCTGCTGGCCAGCGGCATGTCGCTCGAACGCGGAGCCACCGTGTTGGCCTACCACGTGCTGGACCCGGAGCGGTACGGCGTCGTCGAGTTCGACAAGCGCTTCAAGGCGCTTTCGATCGAGGAAAAACCAGTGGTGCCAAAGTCGAACTATGCGGTGACGGGGCTCTATTTCTACGACGAGCGGGCGGTCGAGTTTGCGAAAGCACTCAAGCCTTCGCCAAGGGGCGAGCTTGAGATCACCGATCTCAACCGACGCTATCTTGAAGACGAAAGCTTGACCGTCGAAATCATGGGGCGCGGCTACGCCTGGCTTGATACCGGGACACACGACTCGCTGCTCGATGCCGGACAGTTCATCTCTACGCTTGAACGTCGCCAGGGCCTGAAGGTATCTTGCCCGGAAGAAATCTCATTTCGAAATGGCTGGATCAACGGTGCCGACCTCGAGCGCCTAGCCGCGCCGCTCTGCAAGAATGGATATGGGAAGTACCTGATGCGACTTTTGAGCGAGGCGGGCTGAACGATGAAGGTTACGCCCCTCGCTATACCCGAGATTCTGCTGATCGAGCCTGCGGTCTACGGAGATGATCGCGGCTTCTTCTTCGAAAGTTTCAATCAGGCTCGCTTCAACGAGGCCGTCGGCGCTGATATCTCCTTCGTTCAGGACAATCACTCCAAGTCGGCAAAAGGCGTTCTGCGTGGCCTGCATTATCAGATCAGGCAGGCGCAGGGAAAGCTGGTGCGAGTTGTCGAGGGAGAGGTGTTCGACGTTGCCGTCGACATGCGCAAGTCTTCGTCAACCTTCGGCAAGTGGATCGGCGAAACCCTTTCGGCAGAAAACAGACGACAAGTCTGGATTCCACCCGGTTTTGCGCATGGATTTCTGGTTCTCTCACAGACGGCGCAGTTTCTCTACAAAACAACAGATTTCTATTCGCCCGAGCACGAACGTTCGCTGATCTGGAACGATCCTGCCTTGGCCATCAACTGGCCGCTCGATGGTCAGCCAGCCCTGTCAGCCAAGGATGCTGTGGCAACTCGCCTGGAGAATGCCGACCTCTTCCCCTGATGCCGCCTGTGGCCAATTGCTCTTACGGCCCCGAGCGATCCGTCATTTATCCGCCCACGAGTTCTTTCCGGAAACGTTTTGGTGTGCCACATAAGTGGAAAGCTACAACCGCCGCGGAGGATAATCAGGGGGATGAGAGGAATTCGCCAGCTGGCCAAGCATCTCGATATCTCGATCGGGACCGTGTCACGGGCGCTGAACGGCAAACCTGACGTCAACGAGGAGACCCGCAAGCGGGTTCTCGCTGCGGCAGAAGAGCTCGGCTACGTGGCAAACCAGTCTGGTCGCAGTTTACGTCAGGGCACTACCAACGTCATTGGCCTGATGATCGAGTCCAGCAAGGAAACAGTCGAGAACTCCGACAACTTCTTCCTTGGCCTGACCGGTGGCCTGCAAAGTGTTCTCGCGCGCCACAAGCTCGATCTGGTCATGCTGCCGTGCCCGAGCGACGAGGACCCGCATGAATACGTAAAGCGCATGGTGGCGCGCCGGGTGGTTGACGCCATGATCCTTTCCGCCACGCAACGCATCGACAAGCGTATCGATTTCCTGGCGAAGGCGAAGATCCCGTTCATTGCGCTCGGGCGGAGCTCTTCCGGTGGCAATTATACCTGGATCGACCTCGATTTTGAAGGCGTTGCCGCTTGCGCGGTCGATCGTCTCGTTGCCAAGGGCCATCGGCGCATCGCTATTGCGGCGCCGTCCAACGACGTCAACCTGGGTTATGTCTTCGTCGAGGCCTATCGCCGGTCGCTGGAGCGACATGGCATTGAGTATGATCCGGCCTTAGTGATCAGGGTCAAATCGAGCGAGCAGGGCGGGTATCAAGCGGGTCATGAACTGGTTCGCCTAGAACCGCGGCCGACGGCGATCATCCTGATCTACGAATTGATGGCAATCGGGCTTTATCGGCGCATGGTGGAAGCGGGCGTGGTGCCGGGGCGGGATCTTGCGGTTATCGGCTTTCGCGAGGAACCCCGCGCCAGGTTCCTTCAGCCGACGCTCACCTGTTTCCGCATGTCGCTGCGTGATCTTGGTGTCGAACTCGCCGAGACTTTGCTGGCAACCATGCCCGCCTATGCGGAATTCTATCCAAAGGGCGCCCGCAGCACCATCTGGCCACTTGAACTGGTCGCCGGCGAAAGTGATGCCTTCAGCCTCGACGCCTGAACTTTGGAAAGCCATGCCGATGCAGCCCCGTGACTTCCTCACACGCCTTTTTGCCAGCGCCGTTCGTGCCGCCGATCCGTTGAACGGCATCAAGGCACACCTTCCCGCCAAGCCAAAGGGGAAAACAGTCGTGATCGGTGCCGGCAAGGGCGCTGCCCAGATGGCGCAGGCACTGGAGACGGTCTGGGACGGAGCGCTTGAGGGCGTCGTCGTCACGCGCTACGGCTACGGATGCGAGACGCGACGGATCGAGATCATCGAAGCGTCTCACCCCGTTCCCGACGAAGCCGGATTGGTCGCTTCCGCGCGCCTGCTGCATGCTGTCCGTGACCTCACCGAAGAGGATCTTGTTATCGCGCTCATCTGTGGCGGCGGTTCGGCTTTGCTGCCGGCGCCGCCGCTTGGATTGACTCTGGAGGATGAGATCGCACTCAACGAGATGCTGCTGGCCTCCGGCGCGCCGATTTCGATGATGAATGTCGTACGCAAGCATCTGTCCACCATCAAGGGCGGCAGGCTCGCCGCGACAACGAAAGCGCGGGTCGTCAGCCTCGTCGTTTCCGATATCCCTGGCGACAATCCAGCCTATGTCGCATCCGGGCCGACCGTACCGGATCGATCGACCCGACACGATGCGCTGGAGATTAACGGCCAATACAAGATGCAGCTTCCGCAGGCGGCCCTCGACCATCTTCGTTCGCCCGCTGCCGATGCACCCAGCCCTGACGATCCACTGTTTGCCCGTCATGAGCATCACGTCGTTGCCTCGGCAGGCATATCGCTGGAGGCCGCGGCAGCAGTTGCGCGATCGATGGGAATCACACCCGTCATCCTGTCTGATTCGATAGAAGGCGAGGCGCGTGACGTGGCCCTGGTGCATGCCGCGATCGCCCGTGAAGTGCTGCTGAAGGACCGGCCTTTTGCGAAGCCGGTGGTGATCCTCTCCGGTGGAGAGACGACGGTGACGCTGCGCGCAAAAGGCGGCAGGGGAGGGCGCAACGGCGAATTTGCTCTAGCCTTGGCCTTGGCAATCGAAGGCTATGACGTGCATGCGCTGGCGGCGGATACGGACGGGATCGATGGTTCCGAAACTAATGCGGGCGCCTTCGTCGACGGCAAGACGGTCGAACGTCTGCGCGCTGTCGGCCTTGATCCTCGCCGACTGCTTGATGGCAATGATAGCTATAGCGGCTTCGTCGCGACGGGCGACTTGTTCGAAACGGGGCCGACCGGGACCAACGTCAACGACTTCCGGGCAATCCTCATCAAATAGCCGGCAGCTTTGTGTCGAAGCGCTGGTGCAACCGCACAAGAATTCCGGTTCCGCAACCAGTGCTTCAAGCGCGACAAACCCTCGAAAAAATCTGCGTTGCATTGCAGCATAGAGCGCCCTAAAGCCCCGCGTTTGCAGATGTTTTCCGCAGCATTTTGGTTATCCTCCCGCGGGATTGACAGCGAGAAACGTTTCCGCTTAGTATCGTAAACGTTTACGGGACATGTTTCGGGAGGAAAGCCAGAAATAGTCCCCAGGAGGAAATTGTGACATTGAATGCCGTTCTCTGCGGTTGTGGAGCCATGTCCAAGGGCTGGTTGCGCGCCATCAAGGAAACCCCGGCCCTCGCAGCCGAGATCGAGGTCAAGGGCCTCGTTGACGTCAATCCTGCGGCGGCTGAGAAGCTCGCCGAGGAGTTTGGTTTGAGTGGTGCCGTCATCGGCACTGATCTCGCCGACGTCATCGCAAAATCAAAAGCCGATATCGTTTTCGACGTGGTCATCCCGACCGCGCGCTTCAACGTGGTGTCGACGGCGCTCAAGGCCGGCTGCCACGTGCTGAGCGAAAAGCCGATGGCAACCTCGCTTGCCGAGGGTGCGGCGCTGATTGATCTCGCCGCCGAGACCGGCAAGATCCACGCCATCATTCAGAACCGGCGCTTCATCTCCGGCGTCCGTCGCATGCGACGCTTCGTTGAAAGCGGCGCGCTTGGAGACCTGACGGGCATTCACTGCGATTTCTTCCTGGCGCCGCATTTCGGCGGCTTCCGCGAAGAGATGCAGAACGTGCTGTTGCTCGACATGGCGATCCACACCTTCGACGCCGCACGCTTCGTTGCCGACAAGAAGCCGCTGGCCGTCTACTGCGTCGAGCGCAATCCCAAGGGGTCCTGGTATCAGCACGGCGCTTCCGCCAACGCGACGTTCGAATTTTCTGATGACGTCGTCTTCACCTATCGCGGTTCGTGGTGCGCGGAAGGTGAACGTACGAGCTGGGAAAGCCAGTGGCGCCTTGTCGGCTCCAAGGGAATGCTGACCTGGGACGGCGAAGAGGGCTTCAAGGGCGCGACTGCAGGGCAGGAGCCTGGGCTGCTGCACGGCTTTACGCCGGTCGACGTGCCCGCGCCTGAGCATAACGAAGAGACGCATGGCCACGCCAGTGTGATCGCGAGCTTCGTCGAGGCGATCAGGACGGGCAAACGGCCGGAAACGGCAAGTTCAGATAACATCCGGAGCCTTGCAATGGTGTTTGGCGCGATCGAAAGCGCCAAGACCGGCAAGCGCATCGAAATTTCAGCATAGGGAAGAGACATCGTGAGCAATCCAGCCAAATCCATCCGCGTCGGAACAATGGTGAGCGCCTCGAAAGGCGGTGCCGACAAGCGCATCGGCCAGATCGCCGATATGGGCTTCGAAAGCTTCGAACCTTTCTTCTGGCAGACCACCAACGGCCAGGATCTCGCCGAACTCGGCAAGCGTTCGCTTGAGGCGATCGGCGATCGCGACATTACGATCTCGACGCTCGGCATGTTCGGCAATCCGCTGGAGACCACCGATATCGATCTCGACACGCTGCAAGGCTGGAAGGATTGCATCGACAACGCCCATCACTTCGGCGCTACCTGCGTTGCTGGCTTCACCGGCCGTATTCGCAACAAGCCGCTGACTGACAGCCTGCCGCGCTACAAGGAAATCTGGAGCGAGCTTGCCAAGCGAGCCGCCGACAAGGGCGTGAAGATCGCCTTCGAGAACTGCGCCATGGACGGCAACTGGCAGACCGGCGACTGGAACATCGCCCACAATCCGGATGCCTGGGAGCTGATCTTCAACGAGACGCCTGATGATAATATCGGCATTGAGTGGGAGCCGTGCCACCAGATGGTCTATCTGATCGATCCGCTGCCGCAGATCCGAAAGTGGGCGTCGAAGATCTTCCACGTTCACGGCAAGGATGCGACGATCCGCTGGGATGTCATCAAAGAGCATGGCATCTTCGGTAAGGAGAAGTTCGTGTTCATGCGCACGCCGGGATTCGGCGACAGCAACTGGACCGACATCTTTTCGGAACTGCGCCTTGCTGGCTGGTCGGGATCCATAGACATCGAAGGCTGGCACGATCCCGTCTATCGTGATGCGCTGGAGATGACCGGTCAGGTCTATGCGTTGAACCATCTGAAGCATGCCCGGGGTGGCGATTTCGTCGTCGACCCGGTTTGAGACTGTCGTTGCCTGCAAGGAGGAATTGCCGGCTGTCGATAAAGGATAACCACAAAGGAGGAGAACTATGGGTATCCGCAAATTTGCAATGATCGGCGCTCTGGCGCTGGCAGGCGCGTCTCTCTTCGGCCTTGCCGCCAAGGCAGAAGACGTGACCTTGACCCTCTGGTCGCTGGATAAGGACATCCAGCCGGCGCCGAATCTCGTCAAGGAATTCAACGCCCTGAACAATGGCATCAAGATCGAATACCGTCTCATTCAGTTCGATGACGTCGTCACCGAATCGATGCGCGCCTATGCCACCGGTCAGGCGCCCGACATCATTGCTGTCGACAATCCCGAGCACGCGATGTTCGCTTCGCGCGGCGCGTTCCTTGATCTGACCGACATGATCGCGAAGTCGTCGGTCATCAAGACAGACAACTACTTCCCCGGCCCGCTGAAATCGGTCGAATGGGACGGCAAATACTTCGGCATCCCGAAGGCGACGAATACGATCGCGCTTTACTACAACAAGGACATGTTCAAGGCGAAGGGCCTCGACCCCAACAAGCCGCCACAGACGTGGGACGAACTGGTTGTCGATGCGCGCAAGCTGACGGATCCGGCCAAGAACGTCTACGGCCTGGCCTTCTCGGCGAAGGCGAACGAGGAGGGCACCTTCCAGTTCCTGCCTTGGGCGCAGATGGGCGGCGGTAGCTATGAGCACATCAATGCGGACGGCGCTGTCAAGGCGCTCGACACCTGGAAGACCATCATGGACGAGAAGCTGGCCTCGCCGGATACGCTGACCCGCGGTCAGTGGGATTCGACCGGCACCTTCAACTCCGGCAATGCTGCGATGGCCATCTCGGGTCCGTGGGAACTCGACCGGATGATGAAGGAAGCCAAGTTCGACTGGGGTGTGACGCTGCTGCCAGTCCCGCAAGAGGGCGCCGAGCGTTCGTCGGCCATGGGCGACTTCAACTGGGCGGTCTTCGCCAGCACCAAGCACCCGGCAGAAGCCTTCAAGGCGCTCGAGTTCTTCGCGTCGCAGGATGACAAGATGTTCAAGAACTACGGTCAGCTTCCGGCCCGTTCCGACATCACCATTCCGGCGACAGGCGAAAAGCTCAAGGACGAGGCGCTGCAGGTGTTCATCGAACAGCTGAAGTATGCCAAGCCGCGCGGCCCGCATCCGCAGTGGCCGAAGATCTCCAAGGCGATCCAGGATGCCATCCAGGCGGCTCTGACCGGCCAGATGAGCCCGAAGGACGCACTCGATCAGGCAGCCGACAAGATCAAGGCCGTTCTCGGCTAGTCTCCCCCGCATAACCGGATGGCCTTCGGGCCATCCCATGATTTCCTCCCGGCAGGGGCTGTCTTGCAGCGAAAGCGAAAGGCAGCCCCGTTCGGAGTATTGGAGGACCGATGAAAAGGCTTCTTTCCAGCGTCAGGGACGGCCGCGGTTTCGATATCGCGCTGGTCACCTTTCCCCTGTTGTTTCTGTTCGTGATGGCAGGCCTGCCGCTCATATACAACGTCGTGATGAGCTTCCAGGAGGTCGATATGTTCAGCCTCGGGACCTTCTCGCGCCCCTTCGTCGGCCTGAAAAACTACACCGACCTGTTCGCCCAGCCCGAGACATGGCCGATCTTCCGCAACACGGTGATTTTCGTCGTCGGTTCGATCGCCGGCCAGTTTCTGCTCGGCTTTGGACTGGCACTGTTCTTCTGGGTCAACTTCCCCGGCGCCTCCTGGCTGCGCGGACTGTTCCTCGTGTCCTGGGTCATGCCCGGCCTCGTCGTCGGTGCCATCTGGAACTGGATCCTGTCGGGCGATTTCGGCGTGCTCAACTTTATCCTGAAGGAAAGCGGCATCATCAGCAGCAATATCTTTTGGCGCTCGGATCCGCATTTCTCGCTCTACGCCGTCATTATTGCCAACGTCTGGCTCGGAACCGCCTTCAACATGATCCTGCTCTCGGTCGGTCTATCGGGTATTCCGGGCGACCTCTACGAAGCAGCCGAACTCGATGGCGCCAATGCCTGGCAGCGATTCTGGACGATCACCTTGCCGATGATGCGCTCGACGATCGGCGCCATCGTCTCTCTCGGGCTGATCTTCACCCTTCAGCAATTCGACCTGTTTGCGGCGATCACCTCAGGCGGACCGAACAACTCATCCAACGTCACGCAATACTGGGCCTGGGACTTGTCTTTCCGCCAATATGATTTCGCCAAGGGCGCGACCATTTCGGTCATCATGATCGTCTTCGTCATGTTCGCCTCGGTGGTCTATGTCCGCTCTACACGTCACGAGGTGCGCGGATGACCGAGACGACACGCAACCGCCTCATGCTCGCGATCGCCATCGTCATGGCGGCGATCTATCTCTTCCCGCTCTACTGGATGTACATCACGGCGCTGAAAAGCGGCTCCGAGATGTTCGCCACGCCACCCAGCTTCTGGCCGGCCGACCCGCAATGGGGCACCTACGGCTACGTCTGGGAAAGCCGCGAGATGGGACGCTATCTCTGGAACTCGCTGATTATCGCCGTCGGCTCGGTGACGCTGATCACCGTGCTTGGCGTCGGTTGTGCCTATGTCCTGGCGCGTTACCGCAACCTCTGGGTGGATATCGGTCTTTTTCTGATCCTGATGCTGCAGGTTCTGCCGGCATCGCTGATGGTCACGCCGATCTTCGTCGGCTTCTCGCAATTCGGCATGCTGAACTATCCTCGCATCGCCGTGATCATCGCGATCGCTGCCAAGAGCATGCCGTTCTTCGTGGTGCTGGTTCGTGCCACCTTCATGGCCGTGCCGATGGAACTCGAAGAGGCCGCACTGGTCGATGGCAATTCGCGTGTCGGTGCCTTCTTCAACATCGTGCTGCCGCTCGCCCGCAACGGCATTCTCGTCAGTGCCATTCTGATCTTCATGCAGGCCTTCGGCGAATTCGTCTATTCGAAGTCAATGATCCAGGCGGCCGAGCTTCAGCCGGCCAGCGTCGGACTCAACTCCTTCATGGGCCCTAACACCAACGAGTGGAACAACATCATGGCCTACGCCACGATGTACGTGACGCCGATCCTCGCCATCTTCGTACTCTTGCAGCGCCGCATCGTATCCGGCCTCACCTCTGGAGCCCTCAAATGACCAATCAGATCGAGCTCAGCGGCGTCAACAAGCATTACGGTGCCTTTCATGCGCTGAAAAACATCAACCTGTCGATCGCCAAAGGCACCTTCGTTGCACTGGTCGGCCCGTCCGGCTGCGGCAAGTCCACGCTGCTACGGTCGCTCGCCGGCCTCGAAAGCATCTCCGAGGGCGACCTCAAGATTGCCGGCGAACTGATGAACAACGTGCCGCCACGCAAGCGCGACGTCGCCATGGTGTTCCAGTCCTACGCGCTCTATCCGCACATGACGGTCGAGGAGAACCTCACCTACAGCCTGCGCATCCGCGGCGTCGCCAAGGCCGAAGCGAAGAAGGCCGCGGCCGAGGTGGCGGCAACCACCGGGCTCTCCGACCTGCTGAAGCGCTATCCGCGCGAGCTCTCGGGCGGTCAACGCCAGCGCGTCGCCATGAGCCGAGCCATCATCCGTCATCCCAAGGCGTTCCTGTTCGACGAGCCATTGTCGAACCTCGATGCAGCGCTTCGCGTGCACATGCGAAAGGAAATCCGCCTGCTGCATGATCGCCTCGGCGCCACGTCCGTCTACGTCACCCACGATCAGATCGAGGCGATGACCATGGCTGACCATGTCGTTGTCATGCGCGAGGGGATCATCGAGCAGCAGGGCAAGCCGCTCGAGCTCTACGACACGCCGGCCAATAAGTTCGTCGCCGGTTTCATCGGCTCGCCGGCGATGAATTTCATTCCTGCGGTCGTTGCCGAGGATGGCAAGAGCCTCGCGATCGACCTCGGGACCGTGAAGTACACGCTCCTGAGTGAGCGCCCGCTACAGCCCGGCCGCAAGGTGACCGTTGGCACGCGACCGGAGCATATTGGCGTGACCGGGCCGGGACAGGGGACGTTCGACGTGCCGGTTGAAGTGGTCGAATCCACTGGCTCAGCCACCTTCATCACGGCGGCGACAACGCCGGAACTGACGATCGTCGAGACAGGTCGAGGCACCGCACGCGGCGGCGAGACGATCGGCCTGAAGATCGATCCGGCGCAACTGCATCTTTTCGATGATGCCACCGGCGTTCGCATTTGAACGTCAAGGCTGCGGCCGCTCGCGCGGCCGCAGCCTTGACGATTACCGCCCGCCTTCAAGCTTGCGATGGCGTTGGTTGGTGCCGCCGACGCCATAGGGATAATCGAACGGCTGCGGCGCGCTTATCTCGGTAAGCTGCCGCATTTCCTCATCAGACAGGCTGATCTTGGCGGCGCCGAGATTGTCTGCGAGCTGTTGCGGTGTTCGCGCACCAAGGATGACCGACGTCACCGCGGGCCGTGCTGCCGTCCAGGCGAGCGCCACCTGCGCCATGCTGCAGCCGCGTGACTTGGCGATTTCCGCGACCGTGTCGATGATCGCCCAGGTGCGCTCCTGCGCATTGCGCTGCTCGTAGGATTCCATCCCGCGCTTCGGATTTTCCCCAAGCCGGGTGCTGCCCGTCGGCATGTGGTCGCGCCGATATTTTCCGGTCAACCAGCCGCCGCCGAGCGGCGACCATGGCAGCAGTCCCATGCCCGCATCCAGGCAGGCCGGCACGATCTCAAGTTCGATATCTCGGACCAACAGGCTGTATTGCGGCTGCAGGGTGACCGGCCGGGTGTAGCTGCGCGCCTTGGCAATCTCCGACGCCTTGGCGATATGCCAACCGAGATAATTGGAAAAACCGTAATAGCCAATCTTGCCGGTGGAAACGGCATCGTCGAGAAAGCGCAGCGTCTCCTCGATCGGCGTCAACGCGTCCCAGGCATGCATCTGGTAGAGATCGATATGATCGACGCCGAGGCGTTTGAGAGAGTCGTCGAGCGCGACGTTGAGATGCCGTCGCGACAGGCCGATATCGTTGGGCCCCGTTCCCATCGGAAACCGCCCCTTGGTGGCGATCACCGCCTGGCGCGCTTCCGTCGGTCGTGCCTTCAGCCAGCGGCCGATGATTTCTTCCGACACGCCCGCGCTGTAGACGTCGGCCTTTTCACACATTCATCAAAACTTATACCGCCACTCTCAATGGGTTCGACACATCCCACGGGTGATCAGCTGAATTCGAGCATATGGACGCTTGGGCTTGTTCCCTGTTCGATCCCCCGGAGGGATCGAACCCGCCGAAGGCGGAACTGATGTTCCCCGTCCCGATAAGCCTAGCAGGCCATGTAAGGCAGGTGATGTCACCGAAGGGGAACGGTCCCTCTTGGGGCCGTTGACATCAGCTGCCGTCATGGCAGGCTTGTCATAGGGGCTGGAAAAGAAAATAAGTGTGCGTCCGTAGGGCGCACTCAATTTTTCGGCAACGCCGACTTCGAATTGTAATCATCAGTAGGATGCAGGTGAGCCGTTGGATCGGACGTCTGGCCGCCCATAGCCAGTTAGTTGTCGATAGCTTTCTCAGGCGCAGCCCATCGGACCCCAACGCCGTAGAACAGGCTCGGATTGGTCGGATCTGGATGGCCCAGGAATTCGACGCCCAGTTCGACGTAGTATCTGCGTAACGTCTCAGAGGGTGCCTGCCACACATGGCCGAGCTCGATCGAGCTAACGGTGGTAGCCGGGAGCCGGGTCGCTTTCGCCACAGCGCTTTGCTTGCTGCCGATCAATCCACGTGCGGCAGCGAACGAATTGCGGAATTTCTCTGAATGAGATGCTTTGACAGGTGACGATGATGCCGTCTGCGGTGCCTTCCATCTTGCACCCGCCATTTTGACTTCGACACCGAACGATAGCTGGCCCAGAAATTCGATCCCCTGGGCCTCATAGAAATGTATCAGCCTGATGTTGTGCTCCAGGGTAGTCGAAGTCCCGGCTTCCACAGCTGCGATTGCTTTGCGCAGCAACTTGACGCGCGGTTCCAGCTCGCGGATCGAAACGCCTAAAAGCGCTCGTGCGGCGCGGAGTGCGGCGGCGGAAGTCGGTGTCTTCATGTCGGCGACAAAGCCGGTTCGTACGATTGGTTGTCAACGACTGTATTTTGGAGTCTTCCATTCGCCCATAGTGCGGTAAATACCGTTGCGTGGGTCGAAAAAAGGGTCCATAGAACGGTTATCCAATAACCGCAAAGAGTGATTCGGGTCATGGATCGATTTGGTAAGCTGCAGACATCACTGATTGAGGACCTTCGACGTCTGGCGGACGATCTCGAAGACGTCAACATTTGCGCGGGGGCTCGAGCGCCATCTGTTGCACTGAACAGTTGGACGCTTGGCAAGCGTGCCGTGCCTTGTCTCATCGGACGGCCTTTGGGGCATCAGGTAATCGGCGATGGAAGGGCGGCATTCTCAAGCGAACTTTTTTACTTCGACCCTGACCGTGGGATCGCCAGGACGTAGAGCCGTTGGTATCGCCTCCGCACCAAGTTCGAGCCGGAGTACTGGAGCGAGCGCTTCCGTGGTGACGACATGCACGTGGAGAATATCTCGTGAGCGAAAGCTGGCTTGTTCCCGACGATGAGAACGTCGTTGCTCGTACCGGAAAACCGCGAGTTCCATGGCAAGCTCGCGAACATGCTGACGGTGCAGTCATGACCATTCCGGTCTTCATGGCATTCTGCGGCCTTGCCGCAGCTTTACGCCCGTGGAACAGAATTGGCTCGAAGTTCATAGTGACGGTGTGCCTTCCGGACGAGTTTTCGCCGGATGCATATGTCAGGGCCGCGCGGATTTTCCTTGATCGTGTGGCCGGCAGATTGGGAGCGCGCCTCACCGTCAACGTATGGGGTAGGAACCAGAGTTTTCGCGACCAGCAAGAGGCATTGGACAGCGATCGGGCGATTTTCATCAAGGAACCATTTAAAGACCTTGATGAAGACGGGAGACTGTTTTCAGACGCTGTCGTCACTGTCGACCCGCGCTGCCGTCGGCATGCTGAAGCAGCTTTGCGTCGCTGTGGATTACCGGTGGTAGAAGAGTACGTCGAACTGCTGCTGTCCGAGCCGTGGTCGCGGCTTGACAAAGCGTTTCAGGATCGTCGTGCCCCGTCCGTCTCGTTTCAGAAGTTAAAAGAGGCCGCCAAGTTCGGGCCTACGATAGCCGACCATGAAATTCAAGACGCCGGACCAGCGATCGCGGATCTGGACGGCTTTGGCGCGGCAGCCGATTGGGGGCTTGATCTGGCCAGAGACATCGAGGACTATCGCGCCGGCACAATCAGGTGGGACGATGTTGATCCTGGGGTTTTGTTGTCAGGCCCTCCCGGAACAGGGAAAACGATGTTCGCCAAGGCTCTCGCGAACAGCTGCAAGGTGCCTATTGTCTACGCTTCTCCTGCGGCTTGGCAGGAGGCCGGTGCTTTAGATTCCCATTTGGCAGCGATGCGGAAAGCCTTCAACGAGGCAAAGGCGGTCGCCCCCTCCATTCTGTTCGTTGATGAAGTCGATACGATTGGCGATAGAGGCGCAAGGGACAGCAATCAACTCTATTCGAGGGCCGTCATTACTGCCTTTCTCGAGTTGCTAGACGGCTTCGACCGACGGAGCGGGGTCGTCGTCGTTGCCGCATGCAATCATCCCGACAGCCTGGATCCCGCAATCAGACGCGCTGGCCGTTTGGACAGGCACCTCGAGATCGGGGCCCCGGACATCCGATCACGGATGTCGATTTTGAAGCACTACAGTCAGATTACGCTCGACGATGCTGACGCTGAAATAATTGCTTTGGCTAGTTCAGGTTTGTCTGGTGCCGATATCAAACGGATCATCCGAGACGCCCGAAGGTCGGCGCGTCGAAAGAGGGAGAGTTTGACGTCAGCGCATCTTCTCGAGCACTTGCCTGCTGTCGTCCCTCTCCCGGATGATTACGTTTACGCGATTGCGGTGCATGAGGCGGGACATGCCGTTATCGCCGCCGAAATGGAATTTCCGATCAGCGACATCCGGCTTTCGAGGCACAGAATTCCGGGTGAATTCGGCATGCTCGGCGAGGTGTCATACAGTTACTCGGCGTTCGCGCGGAAAACTCGTGCCTACTACCTTAGCCAGATATGCGTCTGCCTTGGAGGGGTGGCCGCGGAAAGTGAGGTCTTCGGTTCGTTCTCGGATTTCTCATCCGGATCGGATGTTTCAGACCTGAACGTAGTCACCCATCTTGCCACGATCCTTGAGGGGGCGATGGGAATGGGCGAAACGTTGATAGTCGAGAATCCGACCTCCGACCGCCTTGAAAGGCTGCGCCACTTTAATCCAGCGATAAGGCAGAGCACGGAAGCGGTGATCGCTTCATCTTTAGACCAAGCAAAGAGGATTGTTCGGGAAAACCGAACTGCTTTGGACGATATCGTCGCCGAGCTCGTGAAGAGTAGAACTATGTCAGGCGACGAGGTCTATGAAATCCTTCAATGGCACAAGCGACCCAAGGTGAGCCTGGCCAAGTCGCCGCATTAGATGAAGTCGCAATGGTCGTCACAGCCGTCCAAAGTGCCGATGGCCAGCGACGAGGCGTAGGGCAACAGCCCGCAGTCGGAGTGAACAATGAAAATCTGGATTGCGTCCGATCTTCATTTGGAGTTCGGGAAACCATTCACACACCCCCCACCTGCAGACGTGGATGTCCTCGTTTGTGCCGGGGATATCACGACGAAGGGTATTGTCCCGAGTATCCAGTGGATTGCCGAAACCGTCTCCTCGAGGACGCCGGTCATATTTGTCGCCGGCAATCACGAGTTTTGGGGAAGCTCCATTCGAGAAGCTGTAGCCGATGGTCGCGAATATGCCGGCCGCTTTCCAAATATCCATTTTCTGGAAAACGAAGTGGTCGAAGTCAGCGATGTGCGGTTCTTGGGATGCACCTTGTGGACCGACTTTCGCCTTGGTGGACGCGATCCGGCTCTCTCGATGGATGAAGCTGCCAAGATGATGAGGGATTACAAGCGGATCAAGTACGCCAAGCAGCCGTACCAGAAATATAAGCCGATACATTCGTTTCGCCAACATCAGGAAAGCCGTCGCTTCCTCACAACCGAATTGACCAACTCGGGCGACAAGGCGACCGTTGTAGTGACACACCATGCGCCGTCTATTCGTTCAATACCTAGCTGGGATCGTGGCGATCCCATGATGTCGGCGTACGCTTCCAGTCTCGAACCCCTAGTCCTGGATACCCAGCCAGCTGTTTGGATTCACGGCCATGTTCACAAACGAAACGATTATCGGATTGGCAACACGATGATCTTGTCCAACCCGCGTGGGTACCCTTCCGAGAATACGGGTTTCGATCCGGGTCTGGTGGTCGAGATCTAAAGCGACGGATCGGCAGGGTGTCTAAGTGGAGGAAGCTGCCTGATGAAACGAGGAAATGACACATGATTTTCTACACCTTGGACCTCGCTGGCTGTCGTATGAAACCCTCGGAGTTGCAAAGATGATACCAAGGCGATCTAAAGCATCGCGAAGGGGCAAGCCCCCTGCCGATGCTGCCGACGACTGCGACGATCTCTCGTTCGGGTCGGCGCTGGACGATGGCGGCTTCCAACCGCTCGGTCGACGACGCCTTCGGCCACGGGATGTCGACGTTCCCAAGACCGCTCTTACCCGCCATGCATTGCCTCGAGGTGTCCGCTACGACCAACCATCCGGCTTGATCGTTATTGAGTTCTCGAACGACGCGGTTTTCACTGCACCCGCCAGAGCATTTCAAGGCTTGGCCGATGCGACAGACGCTGAAATTGCGGACGTCGAACTGCTCGGCGACACGCATCTCCACTGGAGCTTCCGCGATATTAATTTTGAGATCGCAATCGTGATGAGTGGTAACTTCAGCTTGGACGTCTACTCGGGTGGCCGGAAGAACGCCGCGCAAACCATAGAGCCACCGGACGTAACCATGCCGCAGTGGGTCGCCCCAGTGATCAAGTTCGTTTCCGATAATCTGCCCGGCGACAGCAGTTCGCATTGGTACCACGACTTCTTGACTGCATATCAGATCGGGTGTGAGACGCTCGTGGCGCTGGGGCAGGCCGAGGGTACAGGCGATGGCGCGAGACCAATCGTTAGTCCATCACTTCCGGCGATCTTGCCTCGGCGTGACGACGTAGCAGTGGCGGTCATATTTCTCGCGGCTCAAAACGGGTTGATTACCTTCCAACCGTCGGGCGCAGAGGAGCATGTGAACGCGAAGGAGCAAGACTTCGATTTCCTGCATGGAGCTGGCGGGACTTGGGCGGCGCGGTCGCATCGTGACGTCACGAACATCTTTCGTATGCTCGGCATCCTAGATGGGTTCGAGTGGACAGAAGTCGCGGTTGCCGTCCTTTGGCGGGATAGCCCCAATGAATGGCATATCGATTTCAAAAGTCATCCACGGTTTCTGGAGGCGGTGGAGCAGGCGTGTGAAACAATGCCTGAATATATTCAAGCCGCAGTAGGCCGCTTTTCGCAGGTCACCGAAGAAGATATCGCGATATACGTCTCATACCCGGTTTCGCCAGCGGATGGCTCCGAACGGATCATGAGGTTGCCGCCGCAAACCCGTGAGCAGGCGATATCGACTGTGCTTTGGATTAGGCGGTTCGACTTCGATGAGCTGTTTTACAAATTCTGGCGGATCGAGGACGGGTGGCTCGATCAGAGCGAAGCATCTCGCGCGTTGGAGATTTTCAATGATCCGCTTGCCATCGCAATGCGGAAAGCGGTCGCAGCTCGTCTTTATCCGCATCTTCCACATCTGGCTGAATAGAAATCGAGACGGGAGCCAAGCATGCCGACATCGCTCACCCGCCAGGACGTTGGCGAACTCGCGAAGGAACTTGGACCGTCCTTTTGATGGCGGCTTTATACGCCTTCATCAAAGGCCTTGATCTTCCAACAAACTACGGCGACGCGCTGCACCATGCAGGGCTTGGCAGACTACGGCTACGTGGCAGGAGGGGCCAAAGATTGAAGCAGGGAAAGAGATGAAATGACCACAATCACGTTCGCGTCATGGGCGCGGCTAACTGCGGAGTTTCTCTCGTACAACATGCCCTACGATGATGAGATGGGCTGGTTACATTCAAGCAACAGCGCGTTCATTGCTGGGTGCGATGCGTTGGTCGCACTGGGGCAGGCATCCGCCACCGAAAGAGGGGCTAGACCGCGACGGTTTCCGGAACATCCAGATCCACCGCCGCGGTGGGATGATATGGCGGTTGCGACAATCTTGGTTGCCATTCAGAGCGGCCAGCTTTTTGTCGCCGCGCGATCAGGCGCGACAAAGGCGACGGATGATATCGATCATGAAGGGACGTCTTTCATCACGATCAAAACCGCCCAGGGTCTTAGCACCGCATATTCGTCGATCAATCTGTATCCGGTATTGACTGCGCTCGGCCTTGTAGCGGCCGGGCAGTGGACCAGCTCCGCCAAAACACTTTTGTTGCGGGCTAGTCCAAAGGAATAGACTTTCCGTTCCCACGCGTTCTCCGTTTTGAAACGGCCGCTTCGAACGCGGATCAAATGGACGACATCCATTATCAACAGCTTGGACGTGTCGTTCAGAAAAACGTTTCGACACGAAAATCCCTAGATCCAGTAGGATTGAATCTCCAATACAGCGCGCTCCCTACCAGCTCAGTGTCGGCTCTCGGCCCTTGGCAAGCAGTCGGATCTGAACGTTATCTCCGCTCGCCTTGACCCAATCCGACCCGAATACGCACTCCGTTGCATCGTCCTTCACATCGAGAGGGCTCAGCACAATGTCTGCAAAGCGGCTGGTCGCCATCAGATCATCGTCGTCGAACGCATGGAATAGCGGCGCATCCTCGCCCCCGCAATTGTATCGAATTTGCGACCAGTAGCCTGTGGCCAGGGTAGTGTTCGCCATTTCCGAAAGGGACAGAGGCTGATCGGCAACTCGGCGTAGGACGACGTTTTCGTTGTGAAAGCCAAAAGGCGTCTGACGAAGCTGTCTAAGCGCCCAGACACGGTTGTCTCCATGGATGGTCTGTTCGTCAGGGCCTGTGGTTTGTCTTGCGACATACTGTACGGCCAGGGAGAGTTCTGCGGAAATGATGTTGTCCGTTTCGGCATTCGTCAGCGCCGACAACATGGTGGATCGCGCCGGATTCTCAGGCCGTGCGGCTCCCTGACGGGCATAGGCCTTCCAGCCCATGGCCCGAATGACGACGATCGGAGCGTCGCCTGCCGACGCATTGACAGGAAACCAGATGACCCCTTGGACTGGCTTCAGGCCACTGTTGCTCGGCCACTGATCGTCGAGTTTGACCAA
>Ga0247741_1000163_pt1 | contig 43237 bp, 44 predicted proteins | sample UWRJL213509R2_FD_180945 | JGI IMG/M metagenome (GOLD analysis project Ga0247741, IMG submission 180945) | Plant litter microbial communities from Arlington Agricultural Research Station in Wisconsin, United States - UWRJ-L213-509R-2 | ecosystem: Environmental > Terrestrial > Plant litter >... | reverse complement strand
GAGAGGAAATACGTCTGGTGGCGCATCGTGTGAAAATCGTGGCCACCGAGGCCATTCCCGTTCTCTTCGCTCTCGTCATGCTGCTGGTCGTGTGGGAAGTGGCGACGTCGTTCGCAAACATCCCGCAATACATCCTGCCGGCACCCAGCGCCATCGCCGAGGCGACCGTGAGCTCGCTGCCGCGGCTCGCCGGCGGCTTGTGGCTGACAACCTATGAAGCGATGGCCGGCTTCGCCATCGGGTCGCTGCTCGGCTTGTCAATTGCGTGCCTGTTTCTGTTGGCGCCTCCCGCCCGCATGCTGCTGCTTCCACTCGTGATCGCGCTCAACACTGTGCCGTCGATCGCTTTTGTGCCACTGGCTTTGTTGTGGTTCGGCATGGGCGCCGCCTCGAAGATCGCGATCGCGGCCCTTTCTGTCAGCTTCGCGGTGCTGTTGTCGGCGCTTGAAGGCTTCTCGCGAACGGAGGACGGGCATATCAACCTGCTGCGCAGCTTCGGCGCCGGACGGTTCGCCGTTCTGTGGCGCCTGCAGCTTCCGTCCGCCCTGCCCTCGATCGCCACAGGCCTGCGCATCGGCCTTGCGCGCAGCACCATCGCCGTCATCGTGGCGGAAATGCTGGGCGCCTACAACGGCATCGGACAGATCGTATACCGCGCGACGGCGGAGATGGATTCGCAGACCGTCTGGTCAGCCATCCTCGTCTCGTCGCTGACGAGCCTCACGCTTTACGGCTTGCTGGTCATGGTCGATCGCCGGCTGATCTGGTGGCGATAGCGTGATTAGCCACATAAGATCATCCAGATTGCTGGGATGAATCGCTGCGCAATCTTCTTGGCCATGGCGAACTCGTATTACAAAAGCCTCACTGCCGTTTTTGATCCGCTAGTCCACACGATGCGCTTTAAACGGATATATTCTAGGCATTTGAAGGGATTGAAACCTAATACCCGGAATTGAACCTATTGCTCGGTCGAGACTAGCTCATACACAAGGCCCTGTGTTTCGCGATGGGAAGATTCCGCAGATCGAATGATGCCGACCGGAACCACCCTGACGTGAGCGTCCAGCATAGTACAATCCTGGCAACTATCGAGATGACGGCGTGTTCCCATCTAATGCTGTCGTTTCACCATGGGCCCAAGGGCTCAATCTACTTTCCGGCCGAGCAGCGTCACACACCTCGGAGTTCATGCGCTCCGAGGTGTGCCATCGTCGCCGACAACACGTGTGGAGCAGACCCCGGCGTGAAGGAATACGGTCTGGCCGTTCGCGCCAAACCGGGGATCTCGAGCGTCCTGATGACCGTTGGTCAAGGATCGGAAGTCAGTCGTTTCGAGGCCTGACGTTTGCACTAGTGGCTTTGAAAGGATCAGAACGTACGACCCCACTGTTATTCCACGTCAGCAAAACGAGCCAGCGATCAGATTGCTTGATCTTGCAAACTAACCCATCAAAATTGGATGGGAATGGATGGATAAATGGTGCATGACTGCGGCGATTGCCATTTCCCGTTCTCGCACTACCTCCCTGCGGGAATAATCAGATATCAACAGTTCGTGGCGTTGCCAGGATAAGGCCAAAGCCTCGTTTCGGTTGATGGGAGAACAGAGTTGCAGAAACGCAAACTTGGTAGATCCGGTCCAGAGGTTTCGGCGATCGGCTTTGGCTGCATGGGGCTGAACCATCACCGCGGACCAGCCTTGCGCAAGGAGGACGCAATTGCTCTTCTGCGAGCTGGATTCGACCGGGGCGTTACATTCTTCGATACTGCCGAGATCTATGGACCGTTCACGAACGAAGAGATCGTGGGAGATGCTCTCGCGCCTGTTCGCGACAACGTCGTGATTGCAACCAAATTCGGCTTCAGGGACGGTCGGCCAAATACTGGCCTCGATAGTCGCCCGCAAAGCATTCGGCGAATGGTCGAGGCGGCGCTACTGAGGCTAAAGACGGACAGGATCGACATTCTTTATCAGCACCGCATTGATCCCGACGTACCAATGGCTGACGTCGCCGGAGCGGTTCGAGACCTGATCGGGGAAGGCAAGGTTCTGCACTTTGGGCTTTCGGAAGCAGATGACCAGTCCATCCGGCTCGCGCACGCCGTGCAGCCGTTAGCGGCGCTGCAAAGCGAATATTCGCTGTGGTGGCGGCAGCCGGAGGCTAGCGTTCTCTCGACTGTGGAGGAACTCGGCATCGGGTTTGTTTCCTATAGTCCGCTTGGGCGCGGGTTTCTTTCGGGAACCATGGGTCAGAATACGAGCTTCGAAGCTGCAAACGATCAACGCAAGACTAATCCCTACTTGGCGCCCGAAAATCGCGCGGCAAACCAGCCCATCATCGATGCAATTCAGTCAGTCGCGAAAGAAAAAAAGTCCACTGCCGCACAGATCGCGATCGCATGGCTTCTCGCTCGCAAGCCGTGGATCGTTCCAATTCCCGGGACGACGAAGGTCAACCGCCTTGAGGAAAACATCGCTGCGGCAGCAATTGAATTTTCCGAAGAGGAGATGGACAAGATCGACGAGGTGTTCGCGACCATTACCCCACATGGCGACCGCTACGCGACGGCACCTCTACCGCAAGCGCAAAAGTAGTGGCTGCGAGGAAGAGCCACGCTCGTCGATCGGCAGTATTGGCGTGCTTGTTGCGCTTGGCCCGTTCACAGGCTTAGTCAAAGAAGTCGGCGTCCTCTTCCGCGAGGTATTTCCTCGCCGCTTCTGCATCGATGTCGACGCCGAGGCCTGGCGCTTCGAGAACGTCAACCATGCTGTCTTTGACGATTTGCTCCGGCAAGCCGATGACCAGATCCTCCCACCACGGGTCGGATGCCGATGGGTATTCAAAGGCCACGTAATTTGCGGGCAGCGTCGCGCAGACATTGATCAAGGCTCCGAGGCCGAGCAGACCGTTCGCGGTGCCGTGAGGTGCCATCAAAATCGAATGCATGTAAGCGTGTTCAGCGACCCATTTTAACTCTGCGATACCGCCGATATCCGCAGGATCGGGTCCGATTACTCGAACCGCCTGGGTTTCGATCAGCTCTTTGAAGTTGTGTCGCAGATAGATTTGCTCCCCGGTGTGGATGGGGGTCGAGGTGGAGGTCGTTAGTTCCCGGTAAGCCTGAGGATTGACCCAAGGCACGTAGTCGCCGGTCAACATGTCCTCAAGCCACATCAGATTGTACTTTTCGACCGCTTGAGCGAATTTGATCGCATCCGGCAACATCCATCCCGGTCCGCAATCGAGCGCAAGGCTAACTTTATCGCCGAGAACCTCCTTCATTGCGATGACGCAGTCGAGCATGTGATTGAAGCCGCGCTCGCTAATCACGCCTTGATCCATAGCGCCGTGGTAGCCTGCTTTCTTCTGCGTGACGCCGTAATGAAAGTCGTCGATCGTATCCTTCATGTTCGAGTGAAAGGAAATGCCCTGCTTGACCATGAAGAAATTCTGCGGCTGCTCCATCATCCACTTGACGTCGGCTGCGTAGTCTTCCGGCCGGTCGCCTGTCCGTTTGCGTCGGATCGAACCGTTGTAGACCCGCACCTTATCTCGCACCTTGCCGCCAAGCAGCTTATAAACCGGCACGCCGGCGGCCTTGCCGGCGATGTCCCATAGCGCGTGCTCGATCGCGCTGACGGCCGCCCCATAGGGTTTGAAGGAACCGCGCTGGCGGATTTTGAGCATCACGCGCTCGACATCGGTCGGGTCTTCACCGATGAGCGCATCGCGAAAATGCAGCACCCATGGCTTGAGATAGGACTTGGTGAATTCGACTTCGCCCAGCCCATAGAGACCTTCGTCGGTGACAATACGCACTATTGGATGTTTGCCGATAACGGCACACCGTAGATCGGTGATCTTCATCTTCTTTCCCTCCTGCTTCAGCTCCAGGTACGGTCCCAGGAATATTCGTCATCCCAACGGTTGGTTGACTGCCAAATGCCGGAGACGCCCGGCTGCAAATGCCGCGATATGACCTCGTCGACGACATCGTCGATCCCCAAGCCCGGCTTGTCCGTCACCGTAATGAAGCCATCCTTCACCAGGGGCTTGGGGAGCCCGGTAACGATATCGTCCCACCAGTCAACGTCGGCGGAGTGGTATTCAAGCGCCATGAAATTCTCGGTCGCTGTCGCAACATGTGCGGCGGCCATCGCTGCGATCGGGCTTTCAGCCATGTGGATTGCCATCGCTACACCGTGATCTTGCGCCATGTCGCCAATTTTCTTGGTCTCCAGAATTCCTCCGCTGGTGAGGAGGTCAGGGTGGATGACAGAGACCCCACCACTTCTCAGCAGAGGCTCGAAGCCCTCTTTCAGATAGATATCCTCGCCCGTGCAAATCGGCACGGTGGTCGCGTCCTGCAACTGTCGATACTGCTTAGAAAATTGCCATGGAATGACATCCTCGAGCCAGGCCGGCACGTATTTCTCGATGCGTCGTGCGAGGCGAATGCCATTTTGCATGGAGATATGGCCGATGTGGTCAATCGCAAGCGGCACGTCCATCCCGATCACTTCGCGGACCTCGGCAATGTACTGCTCGAGAAGATCGAGGCCCTTGTCGGTGAAGTGGAGCCCGGTGAACGGATGCTGGACATTATGGAGATCGTAGGACGCATTGCGCATGCGCCGCTCGTCGATCGTTTTCAGCGGACCGCGGGTTGGATCGTTGCGATAGCCTTCAAGTGATCCTGCGGGAAATACCACCGCTCCTGGCACATCTGCGATCTGCATCAGCCCAAGGTCCATTTTAAGGAACGTAAAACCGAGGTCCATGCGCTGCTTCAGACGCTTGCCGGTCTCCGTGCCGCTTGGAACGGTCGCATCCGTATCGCAGTAGACACGGATCTTTTCTCGAAACCTGCCGCCAAGCATCTGGTAAATCGGCACACCATAGGCTTTGCCAGCGAGATCCCACAAGGCAATCTCCACCGCCGAAACACCGCCGCCCTGCCGTCCATGCCCGCCAAACTGCTTGATGCGTCGGAAAAGGCGGTCGATGTCGCAGGGATTTTCGCCGAGCAATCGGCTCTTCAGCATCAAGGCGTAAGTCGCACTGGCACCGTCTCGTACCTCACCAAGCCCAACTATCCCCTGGTTGGTGTAGATCTTGAGGAGCGCAGAGGTGAATGGCGCGCCGACTATTTCAGCGACACGCATATCGGTGATACGCAGTTCGGAAGGTTTGGAATTGGAGTTTACACGATCGAGCGCTGCTTCGGCTCCATCTGCCTCTCGCATGATATGATCCTCGTTCTGGTCTGTAGACTGGTCGCTTGATGGTCGAAACAGCGGGAAACGTTGGTCAGTCTAGTTCAATCTCGTGATCTTGCAGGTAGTCGCGGTTCATCTCGACGCCGAGCCCTGGGTTAGAGCTGAGCTTCAGATGTCCGTTCGAGACATCGAGCGGGCGGTCGATAAGGTGGTCGTATTTTCCAAGGTTCCACTCGGACGTTTCGAGCTTGTAAAAGTTCGGTACGGTCATCATCACCTGCGCGCCCGCAACCACGTTGATCGGGCCAGCGGCATCATGCGGCGAGACCGGAATGTAATAAGCTTCGCAGAGCGCCGAGATTTTCTTGAGTTCCGTAATGCCGCCGGTCCAGGTGACATCCGGCATGATATAGTCTGCAAGCTTGTTCTCGAGTACCGGAACGAAGTCCCATTTCGTGTGACCACGCTCGCCCCAGGAGATGGCAGCGCTTACTTTCTCGCGGACCTGCTTGAGGGCGTTAAGACTTTCTGGTGGGCAAGGCTCCTCGAACCAGTCAATCTGCCCCGCCTCCTCGAGGCTTCGGCAAAGGCGAATTGCGGTTGGAACATCAAAGCGGCCGTGAGCGTCAATGAGAATGTCCACATCAGGCCCTGCCGTCTCACGGATGAGTGCCGTGAGTTCGGCGGCTTCACGCTCATCCTTGCGCGACATGCTTCCATCGAGATAGCCATCTCGCTGTTCGCGCGCGTATCCATCAGTAACGCGGCCCTGCTGGGGAAAGGGGTCGAACTTCAGTCCAGCGTGACCGGAATCGACGATGTCTCGGATCTCGCGGACGATAGCCTCTTTGCTCGTGAATTTCGTCTGATTGGGATGGGTATAAAGTGCGATCTCGTCGCGCACAGGGCCGCCGAGCAATTCGTAGATCGGCTTGCCGAGAACCTTGCCTCGGATGTCCCAAAGTGCGATGTCGATCGCGCTTACGCATTCAACCGCAGCACCGCGGCTTCCCATATAGGTGAAGCTGCGAAATATCTTGTGCCAGAGATACTCGATGCGTGCGGGATCCTCTCCCTTAAGAGCCTGACCGATCTGACGCAGGATGGTGCAGAGAGCGCGATTGGCGAGCTTGGTGGTCGTGGTGATCTCTCCCCAACCGCTCAATCCCTCGTCGGTCGTGACCTCGACAAAGAGAAACTCTCCCCAATAAGATGCGTCAGATTTTATGAGCCACGGTCGTACGCTGGTGATTTTCATCTGAGCTACCTTTGACTATGTCTGATGGCAATGGTTTCTGGCGGCGCTTTGCCTATCCCGCGCGGGCCGCGATACGGGCCCTCATGTGTTCCAGGAGGTGTCGACCTGAACCTTCGACATGGCGCGCGATGAGCTCAGCCGCCGCGTCGGCTTCTCCCGATTTGACGTGCGCGATAAGCTCCCGATGCTCGGCCAGAATGGCCGCTCGGCGGGCGAGGGTGAAATTGAAGCGCCGGCCGACTGCGCGAAGCACCTCACGGTGTTTCCACCACAGCTCCGCAGCATGGCGGTTATAATGCTTCTGGTACATCACCGTATGGAAAGCAGTGTCGAGCTCGCTATGCTTGAACGTGTCGGTGAAGTTGTTTTCTTCGATGAGTGCCTGGATGCGTTCGAGCTCGGCAATGTCTTCCACGGTCGCCATCGTTACGAACCATCGCGTCAGTGCCGGCTCGATCAGCACACCAATCTCGTAGATATCTCTGACGAAATCCTGATCGATCGGTCGCACGCGGGCGCCCCGGTTCGGTACGAAGGTGACGAAACCCTCGCCGCGCAACAACTGAAGTGCCTCGCGAACCGGGTTGGTCGAGGTGCCATGGCGTCGGGCAAGATCGGTGACGACCAGCCGCTCGTTCGCGACGAGCCGACCCTCGATGATGTCGTCCCTTATCAGTTTGTAGAGGGAGGCCCCCTCGCTTGATGCTCCATCGGCGTCAATGCCTTCGGGTGGCCTGGCTCTGAAATCAGCCGTCTCGTTCAATTTTACTCCCCATCCGTACTCTAACTTACCGACTATCATGCAAATCTGACGCAAACAATGTACGATTTTTCAGATTGACAGAAATTCCTTGATCTGAAAACGTACGATCTGCCCGAGGGGATACACTGACTTGAGGAGGTCAGCCCAGCGGAAGAGGACCGCTCGCCATGAGCAAAGCGGCTTGGGAGAACTGGAGGATACCTATGACGAGCATTTCACTCGGCGGTGCCGTCCTGCGCGCCACTGTCTCGACTGCATTGCTGGTGTCGCTTATGTCTGCGTCGGCAATGGGCGCATCGGTGGACCTAAGCAAGTGGTCACCGGAATATGTACGCTCGATTGCCGGCACTCAGGACTTCGATACTGCAGCTGACTGCAACAAGATCACGCCGCTCGATTATAAAGGACGGCTGACGTTCTGGTATCAAGGCGTCTTCGAGGGCGATCCAGACTCGTTGCGGGAGTACTACAAAGAGTTCTTCGCGACCTTCCGCAAGACCTATCCGAACATCCAGCTCGAGGAGCAGGGTCTCACCTATAACGACCTGCTCGACAAATTCCGCACCGCTCTCCTTGGTAATGCTGCCCCGATGGCCGTTCGCCTGCAGATTCTAGGCGGCGTCGAGTTCGCTTCGAAGGGATATCTTCAGCCTCTGAAACCTGAAGATATCGGCTATTCCACCCAGGATTTCTGGCCGGGCGCTATGAAGGCTGTAACCTGGGATGGTGTCTCCTACGGCATTCCGACCAACAACGAGACAATGGCATTCATCTGGAATGCCGATATCTTCAAGCGCGCCGGGCTGGACCCTGACAAGGCGCCGGCAACCTGGGAGGATGTGGTCAAATATTCCAAGCAAATCCATGATAAGCTTAATGTTTCCGGTTACGGACTTGTTGCCAGAAAAAATGCCGGCAACACGCCCTATCGTTTCATGCCGCAGCTATGGGCATATGGCGGGAGCGTCTTCGACGAAACCTCTCCTGATCCAACCTACAAGGAGGTCGAGCTCGCCAGCCCTCAGAGCAAGGCGGCCTTGCAGGCATCCTACGACATGTACGTCCGCGACAAGTCAGTTCCCGTTTCGGCCCTTACCAACCAGCAGGCCGATAATCAGCCGCTCTTCCTGGCTGGCCAGCTCGGCATGATGGTCTCCCATCCTTCAGACTATGACGTCATGCTTGACCTGCAGAAGAAGGCGACTGCAACCGACAAGGAAAAAGCGCAGACAGTCATCGACAACATGCGTTATGGCCTCATCCCGACAGGCCCGGATGGCAAACGTGCGGTCGTCTTCGGCGGTTCGAACATCCATATTCTGAAACCCGAATATGTAGAGGGTGGCAAGGTCGACGAGCCTGCTGCCAAGGCGATCGCCTGCATGTGGTCAAGCCCGGAGTGGTCGCTGAAGCTCGCCTATGTGGGATCGAACCCCGGAAACTTGAACGGCTTCAAGACAAAGTGGATGAAAGATCGCCTGGAAAAGATCAAGTTCCTGGACGTGACCACTTCCATGCTGCCCTACGGCATTCCCTTCCCGGCGCTGCCGCAGTCACCCGAGATCATGAACATCATCGTCCCGGACATGCTTCAAAACGCATTGACTGGCGCCATGACGGTTGACCAGGCTGCTGATGACGCAGCCAAGAAAGTCAAGGAACTCATGGAAGGTGGCCTCTAGTTGAAGTCCGACAAACTGACCGGCTGCCGACCAATCTGCAGCCGGTCTCTTTTCCACGGATGAAGGGCTCCGCACAGTGACGATTTTAACTGGAAAGGCCGACGTGTCCACGGTCCAACGGCACCACAAGACGGGGGTGCTGCGCAGGATCTGGGATCACCGCTTTGACTATGCATACGTGCTTCCGTCTATCGCCGTCATGCTTATCGTCATTGCATACCCGATCTACTACACGATCGAGCTGTCGTTCTTCAACACGCCTCCAGGCCTGCAGCTTCGAGACAAGATCTTCGTCGGGATCAATAACTACACATCCATCCTGACGAGCCCGGTGTTCTGGACTGTTACTAAGAACACGCTGATCTGGACGGTGGGATCGACCTTCATCTCCTTTGTCCTTGGGTTTGCCTGTGCGCTAGCGCTCCATCGCGACTTCGCTGGCCGTGCGATCCTACGCGCTATCCTGATCATCCCATGGGTCATCAGCGCGGTTGCGGCGTCTTATATATGGAAGTGGATATACCATTCGGACTTTGGCGTCATCGGAGCGGTCTTGGTGGGTCTGGGTCTTGCTGACCGACCACCCAACTTCATCGACAACGTCGACACCGTCCTTCCCTCACTCATCGTTGTAAATATCTGGCGAGAATTTCCGTTCGCTATGATCATGATGATGGCGGGTCTCCAGACAGTTCCCGATCAACTGCTACGTGCCGCAAAGGTCGATGGGGCCAACGCGTGGCAACGCTTCTGGCATGTGACTTTTCCACACGTCAGAAACGTCTCGACCGTGACAATTCTTCTTTTGGCAGTCGCTAACTTTAACTCCTTCATCATTCCCTGGATCATGACTGGAGGAGGACCGTCGAATGCGTCGCATATCTGGATCACGCATATCTATGAACTGGCCTTTGGCCGCCAGAGGTGGGGCGTGGCCTCGGCATACTCTGTCCTGCTCTTCATGATCTTGATGTCCTTTGGCTACTTCTATGTCCGCGCGCTCAGCAGCAATGACCAGAAGGGAGAGGCTGAATGAGTACGATCCCAGAAGCCGCGCAACTGCGGCAGGAACGTCGCCGTAGCGGGATTGATGGATGGCGGTGGGGCGGACGCATCTTCCTGGTCTTCATGCTACTTTATACAGCTCTGCCAATGGTCTGGATGCTAATCACCTCAATCAAATCGGGTTTTGCCGCGATGCAATTCCCACCGCAATGGTGGCCTGACCAACCGACACTCGCCAGCTACCGCAAGCTGCTCGACCCGCAAAACAGCGTGGGCCAGGACTTCTTACGGTTCTTCTGGAACAGCCTCTTTGTCTCGACCGCAACGACAATTCTCTCCGTGATTGTTGCTGTCCCCGCAGCCTACGCATTCTCGCGCTTCACGTTTCCCGGCCGGAACTTCATGTTTTTCGCCGTGCTGCTTCGTAACATGTTCCCGGCCGTCATCTTTCTCGTGCCGCTCTTCATCCTTATGCGCGTGATCGGACTGGTAAATACCCACGGATCCCTCGTGCTGACCTATCTTACATTCGGTTTGCCTTTGGCGATCTGGTTGCTGAAGGGGTTCTACGACAACATTCCTGTTCAGCTTGAGCAAGCGGCGCGGATTGACGGCGCGACACGCTTTCAGGCGTTCGTCTTGATCGTCGTGCCGCTTTCCACGCCTGGGATCATCGCGACGGCGATCTATTCCTTCATCGGTGCGTGGAACGAGTACATCTACGCCTACACCTTTCTATCGAAGAACGACCAGCTGACGCTACCGGTGGGGATTCAGCGTTTCTTTTCGGAAAACACCACCGACTTTCCCGGTCTCATGGCGGCGAGCTTCATGATGAGCGTGCCCGTCGTAGTCCTGTTCCTGCTTTTGCAACGATACTTCGTACGCGCGCTTACCGAAGGCGCGGTCAAGCACTAAGGAGTTGCCTGTGGCCCACGTGGTCTTGAAAGATCTAATCAAGAATTACGGCAGCTTTAACGCTGTTAAGAGCGTCTCTTTGACGGTCAATGATGGCGAGTTTGTAGCCCTCGTTGGCCCTTCAGGATGCGGCAAGACGACGACACTCAACCTGGTGGCAGGGCTAACCTCGGTGACATCGGGCGATATCGTCATTGGCGACCGGGTCGTCAACGACCTTGATCCCAAGGACCGCGACATCGCCATGGTGTTTCAGAACTACGCTCTTTACCCTCAAAAATCGGTCTATAAGAATCTGGCCTTTCCGCTCCAGATGCGCAAATTGCCGAAGGACGAGATCGACAGAAAAGTCAAAGAGGCGGCCCGCGTTCTCGACATGACGCAACTGCTCGAACGCAAGCCTCGCGAGCTGTCCGGCGGTCAGCAGCAGCGCGTGGCGCTCGGCCGCGCACTTGTCCGCGATCCCGCGGTGTTTCTCATGGACGAGCCGCTTTCCAATCTCGACGCGAAGCTACGCGTCCAGATGCGCTCCGAGATCAAGCGGTTCCATCAGGATCTGAAAGCCACGATCATCTACGTGACGCACGATCAGCTCGAAGCGGTGACCATGGCCGACCGAATGGCGGTCATGAACGGCGGTTATCTGCAGCAGTACGACACGCCAGCACAGGTATTTGCCAATCCGGTCAACATGTTCGTGGCAAGTTTCGTCGGCAGTCCGGCGATGAGCCTCGTCCCGCTGGAGGCATCGACCGCCGATGGCAACACGGTGTTGACGAGTGCCGAGGGTTGGCGTCTTGAACTCTCGCCCAAAAACGCAAGGAAAGTCGCCAAAGCTTCGTCCAAGAAGGTCGTTCTGGGAGCACGTCACTCGACGATAAAACTGCACAAGAGCGTGGCTCCGGGATGCGTGCCTGCCAAGGCGTACACAGTCGAACCAACGGGAGACGTTACATTCGTACAGGCATATTTATCCGGTGCCATCGTGAATATCAGCGTGCCACCGTCCGTCAGTGTCGCGCCAGATGAGCAGATTTGGCTGGAGTTCGATCAGGAGCGGATACACCTGTTCGATGGCGAAACTGAAATGGCGCTCCGCGCTGATTGAATGATCTTTGAGCGCAATACGAGGCGTGGATGACGGTGAAGCTGAAAATCACGGCAATCAAGCCATATCCAGTATGGGTGGGCATACGCAATCAGATGCTGGTCAAGGTCGAGACCGATGGCGGCATCTTTGGCTGGGGCGAGAGCGGGTTGAGCGGTCGCGAGAAGGCGGTTGCTGCAACCGTCGAACACTATCGTGAGTTCCTCATCGGTCGCGACGCAATGCAGATCGGCCGCATCTGGCAGGAGCTTTATCGAAGCCAATATTTTGAAGGAGGTCGCGTTCTCCAGGCGGCGATTTCTGCGATCGATATTGCGCTTCATGACATCAAGGGCAAGGCACTGGGTGTCCCGGTCTACGATCTCTTGGGTGGCAAACAACGCGAGCGGATACCGACCTTTGCCTCAACTGGTGATGAGGCAGAAGGAGATGCTGCGATCGAACGTGCGATCGAATTGCGTGACGAGGGCTGGCAGGCGATCCGGTTTTTCCCGGCAGGCCAAAGCGGTCGAGACGTTTTCGAGCCACGACAGTCGATTGGAGCGACCGCAGCAATGCTGAACAAGGCCCGCGAGGCTTTGGGAGGCGATGTTGTCCTGGGGATCGACTACCATCATCGGCTGTCGGTGGCTGAAGCGGCAAGCTTCTGCAACAAGCTGGAACGCGGCGTTCTGGACTTCCTAGAAGAGCCGATAAGGGACGAGACACCAGGTGCCTACGAGGCGCTGCGCAAGATGACCGACATTCCGTTTGCCATCGGCGAGGAATTTGCCAGCAAGTGGCAGTTCTTGCCTTACATCGAGCACGACCTCCATCAGTTCAACAGGATCGACGTCTGCAATGTCGGCGGCCTCACCGAAGCGATGAAAGTGGCTGGCTGGAGCGAAGCCCATTATGTCGACCTTATGCCGCACAATCCGCTCGGTCCTGTGTGCACCGCTGCGACTGTTCATTTTGGCGCTGCAGTGGCCAACTTTGCCTGGCTGGAGACCAGGGCCCCTGAGGTCAGACTCGGGTTCGACAACTCTGAGTTCTTTCCCGTGCAACCAAGGCTCGACGGAACCGAGTATCCGGTGAGCGACCTTCCCGGCCTCGGCGTCCAGGTCAATGAGGATGCAATTGCGGCTCAGAGCTTTCGCTTTTGGGAAGCCCCTCACCTCAGGCGCCGCGACGGTTCCGTCACGAACTGGTAATCACCGAACACTGGAGTTCATCATGATCAAGACCCAAGACATTCAGCGGCCGCCGAAAGAATTGATCGACGCGCTGAAGGAAATCGGTGCAGCAACGATCGCTGGCACGCTCGGCCACATGGGGTTTCGCAATCCACATATGGTCGGCCCTGTCTCGCAGACCAGAGGCAAATCAATCGTCGGCCCAGCCTTGACGCTACAGTTCCTGCCACAACGACCGGATCTCTTCAGCGAAGGCGAGTATGCGGATCCGGAGACTCAGCTACATCGCCATGTGCTCTATCACGTACAGGAGGGCGATGTGGTCGTCGTCGATGCACGTGGTGACATGAGTTCTGGCGTGTTTGGGGACATGATGTCGACCTATTTCAGGGGTCGAGGCGGTGCGGGCATCGTGATTGACGGCTGCATGCGCGATAGGCCGAACGTCGAGAAGCTTGATTTGTCGCTCTGGCTGCGCGGATGGACGCCAAACTATCATGTGCAAACCAGCATCTATCCAAACGCTGTCAATGTCCCGATCGCCTGTGGCGGCGTCACTGTGATCCCTGGCGATATCATTGTGGCTGACGATGACGGGGTGGTGGTGTTGCCCGTTGCTATGGCCGCGAAGGTGATCGAGGAATCACAAACCCATCATGATTGGGAGGAATTTTCTCGCGCCAAGCTAATGGAAGGCGGATCACTACAGCGATACTATCCATTGCACGATGACGCCCGGGCGGAATACGATGACTGGCTACGAAATCCCGGTGGGAGATAAGCCGATCAAGCCGTAAGGCCTTATCGCGCGCTCCAATCAATCGCTCTACGATCGAACGCTCTCGCAACTTGGCTTCACCCGCGAGGCGTACGCATTTTAGTTTGGAGGCCAGTTACCAAGCGACGAGACAGTCGGCCGGTCGGTCCTGATCTTAGTTCCAGGGATCGGCACGACGAGGAACCGGAAATTCTGCGTAAGTTAGGCGCTGGCGAGGCGACCCACCTTTACGAGGCGCGGCGGCTTGCCAAGCTACATGAGGAGCAGCTCTACGAGGTTACCTCGGAGCAGTCGGGCGGGTTGCCCACAGGCCCGATCCTCGTCAAAGTATTTGTCCAGTTCAGTGATAGCGATGGCAAGGCGCCCAATTGCCTGCCAATGGAAGCCAACTGGAACTACACCGTTCACCTCTATCGGCCTCAGCAAGAGGTGCCAAATGGGAGTTGAAAGTATCCCGATCTGCAGCTACGGCAACCTGTCGTAGCGCAGAGTCAAGCAACTCAAGGGATGGGAATATTATCCTGAAGGGTAGAATTTCAGCGAGTTGCCATCGGAACCAGGCAAGATCACCCGCGCCCCGACAGGCGAGCGGCCATTTTTATCGGCCGGCGACATCGAAGAGACCATCAATTCACTGCTCCAGCAGTCTTCACGCCAGCAAAGGCGTGCGCTTGCTGGGCGTGACCCTATCCTCGCTCGACAGGCCGATGTCATTCCGACGGACCAAGTGCGGTTGACGCTCTAAGCAACCGACGCGCTTGCGCCTCCGGTCATCTGTCAATCGCCATTGAAATGCATAGTCAGCTCTTCACTTTCGCCGATAGAGCGCCACTTCCCAGCCGGCATTCGGTCTTTCAGCGGAGACGTTTCAATGAAGTTTTCTGCCCTGCTGCTCACCGCAGCGAGCGTGTTTGGTTTTTCGGTTCCTGTTCTTGCTCAAGATAGCAATTTCAATCTGACCTATCATGTGGAGCGCACGCCGAAGGCAAGGTTGAGCATCGAAGACTGCGGGAGCACAATCGAGAAGACGGCGAACCAGGTAGGGCTCGCATCCGACGTACAGACCTTCCCGGGGCAGCTCGTGGTCGTCCGAGGCGGTGATGAAGGACGCGGCGCTTTCATCGCACAGTGCATCGAGGTTGAGAGCACGACGGTCAGCGTGATCCAGGGGATCGACTATCAAGGACCGAAGGCTGCTCTCGGTGAGTTTGCAGACCAAGCAAACGTCGCGGTCAAAGCCGCAGCCGATTAACCTGCAGTATCGTCCTTATCCTCGTTGTGGGTAGCGAAGACGAGCGATGGTCATATTTCGATTTCCTGATATCGTGGCCTCATTGTGTGGGGAGTAGACGTGATGCAGAGTTTGGTTCCAGACGCATTTTACTGGGCGCGGTCCGACAAGCACACAGATGGCCGGACGACGATCGTGCAAATATCGGCGATTTTCGGTGAGGATCCGGACTTCTGGACCTTGGCCGTGCTGGGCTCCGACCAACATCACATGATCAGTGATTTCGAACTTGTTGCGCTGGTCGAACCTCTGGACGGCTTCCAGCTTCGCCAAGCGGCGGAGTAACTTCAGCCGTACTCTTGGCAGTGCCGGTAAAAGAAAGCCTCGCAGAAGAACGAGGGCTCGAATTTAATTCGTCCAAAGGGGTGACGGTAAATACACGCTTTTTTGTGCATGCGATTATATTCGAACCTACTTAATTAAACCCAAAGTTCCAACACCGCTGGTGACTGCCACAGGAAAGAGGCGTTGTTGTCGAACCGGGAAACCAAATTTCTTCGCAAGCACGGCATGACCGACACCCGGTCAGTTGATGAAAGGGTTCTTTCCAGCTCTCCTTGGCGGACTCCTCGCCGGAATCGGTGCTTGGGTGGCCCAAAGCTTCGGCGGGTCACATGGGGTATCTGCGGTCTCCGCTGCGATCGGTGGCTTCATTGGAGTGGCCATCGCGCAAGCGCACCTGATACGTCGCATTGCTTCCCCAGCTGTGGATTTCGTCATTTGCCCCTCTAAGGGCCGAGGTGTGCTCTATGTGTCATCCTGGAGCCGCTACTATCTGTGGTTCATGGATGATCCACATGCCGCGTAAGAAACAGACCACTGACAATCCGAAGAAGCGCCCTCCCCTGTTGGCGCAGCTCGCCGACGAACCAGATAAACTGTTCTGCGGTGCGTTCCGCCAGCAATACGAAGCGGTCTGTTTTCGATATGTGGGGGAGACGTCGAAGATCGAGGTGCTTGTCATCTCGTCGCGAGACACCGGTCCCTTGCATTGTGCCCAAACGCTGGCCGATGGTATCGAGGTTTTCTGTCAAAGTCAAAGCAGCATCAAAGCCTACGGCGCCAATTGCATCCATACTAGCGACCCGCTGTTAACAAGGCTCCTTGCGGATTCTATGAGTAGGTGTCGCCTTGCGCAACGCTCGATTTCGACGTTCCCTTAAAAGAACTGCCCAACGTTTTAGTAAAGCGCTCTAAGGTCACGCCTGCCGTCTACCAGTCGGACGATCTCTACGCGATCGACCGGACCCGTATCGGTGTCCGGACGGATCTCATAAAGAATGATATATGGTGGTTCGACGATCATCCGAACTCCTTGCCGTATATCGGGACGACGAACACCTATACGAGGTTGATTAGTTATGAGGGTCGCCTTGCGCTCGAAGTTATCGAAGAAACGCTCAGCTGCCCTTGGGTTCTCAAAGCCAATCTGCACGTAGATTTCGCGCACATCCACGAGCGCCTGTGGCAACCAAACGAGATCAACGGCCATTGACCTTAGCGGCGTTCAACTGCAGTCGCGCCGCCCGACGGATGGTATCGAAATCGACAGCGACTGGAGAGCCGCTTGCCTTACCTTCATCCCAAAGCTGGCGAAAACGCTCGATATCATCCTTGCGGACTTCCCACTTGGCGGTCCAGTCGCGCATCGCTTCGCGAATGACTTCGCTCCCGCTGGCGTAGGCGCCACTTTCGACGGCGGCTCGAACCAGATCCGCCTGCTGCGGTGTCACCGATACGCTTATCTTTTCGACATTGGACAATGGAATCTCCAAAAGTGCTGGTGGTAGAGTTTACCACTGCAGCAAGGCCCTGCCAAGCTTTGTGCGTTTGCTTGCGATCGGCTGAAACGTCCAGCCAGATCGCGGCACGCCGGCCGGCCTCATTTGAATATGGTGTTCCCAGCCGAATTGAAGATGACGAGCTTCGGAATCTCGTCATGCCGCAACCGGAGACCTTCGAATACGCCGAGGAGCGCCGACTGTTTTATGTCGCCCTTACGCGGGCAAGCCGTGGTGTCTTCCTGCTGATAACGAGCTGGCGAAGATCGCTGGCAGCAGCTTCAGACTGGAGACGATCGAGGGCGAGGCGCTGCCTCAATGTCCGACATGTCATGTCGGACACCTCGTCGAGAAAAAGAGTAAGACCGAAGACCGCTTTCTCGGTTGCAATCAATATCCAGATTGCAGCCACACGCCTCAGCTGGCTCGACAATGATAGGCAGATCTTGAACACATTCGAAGTTGCGGCAAACGAATTGAAGCGTGCGTCTTTTCAGATGCATAGCCAACGCAGTGATCTGCCGGATGCGCCTCGGCCAGCTCAAGGTCGATTTCATGCCTGATGATGAAGCGATTCTCGGGTTCAACAATCGTTGGTATGCGACCGGGATTGAAGATGGCTCAGCCGTACATACTCGATGCGGGCCCAGAAATAACGGTGCTGACACCACCCATCTTTATAGCAACCAAACTTGAGGCCTTTGGAGAGGCGGCAACGACGATCTATACTTTAGTTGCGATGCGGAGGACTTGCTGCTGATGGTCGACGACCGCGAAGAGTTGCTAGCTGCGATTTCTGCCGCCCGGATGAAGTGCGTCAATTCACCGCCTTGGGGTTTCGCGAATTTCTCGCCAACAGCGACTTCGATGACTTTCTCGAAGGAAATCTCCGTAAGCAGCCTGGCCGTCCGGCGCTCGTAAAAGCCCGTTATGTTGCGATCAGCCAGTGTGATGGCCAAAATGCGGGCTGATCTCGAATGGCGCACGCTGAAGGGAACCCGCACAAGCGACAACCGGGATTGCGCCGGCGTCGGATCCGGTGGATACGCTGCGAGAGACGAACAACGGCCGCATTGCTTCGCAGGTTGATCCGATGCCTCACGGGATGCTGGTTGAGTTGAGAAGCCGAGGATTAGTCATCTACCCAGCGCCCCCCTCGGCTACTGTGATATTCAGGGCGTGCACATGGACCACCTGACAGCCGCCGACGTCAAGAGAATGAACGAGACAATGGCTAAGCTGGCGTTCCTTATTGTGGACGACCGAAGGCGCAGATCGCTTTATTGTCACGGATTCCTTATGGCGACGGAGCTGTTAAAGGATAGATATGGCGCCTTGCCTGGGTCTGGGTCTTCGCCTTGAAGGAGTTCGAACATTTGGGGAGAAAGTAGCCTCTTTCCCGATGCATTCGACATAAACTTTAACCTATACAAGCAATAGATCGCAGTTCATCGGCCGTGGTCGTTGGGAAGCCGAAAAATTCGAGATAAGCCGGTATCTGCTCGAACAGCATGTCGGTGCCCACCTGGAAGTCACAGCCGCGTGCCCGGGCCGCCGCAAGAAATGGCGTGATCTCCTGCTTCATGACTACCTCGCCCACGAACGTGGAGGAAGAGAGCCGCGACATGTCGATCGGCAGTGGATCATCGCTCTTCATGCCGAGCGGTGTCGCATTTACAACGATGTCAAACCCTTCAGGCTCGCGAGAGCCAGCCGTCACCTCAACATCGGGATAATACTGGCGAAGCCGCTCCGCCAGCCCGCTCATGACAGCCGTGTTCGCATCGAAAACCGCGATCCTTCGAACGTCGGCAGCAGCAAGGGATGCCGCGATCGCCGAACCGACGCCGCCGGAGCCGACGACGAGCACATCGGCGCCGGCCACGCGCCGGCCCTTGCGAAGCACACCGCGCACAAACCCCTCCCCATCGAACATGTCGCCAATCAGCCGGCGATGTTCGTCCAGCCGGATGGCATTACAGGCGCCAGCGACCTGGGCACGCGTCGACAGTTCGTCGAGCAGATCCATCGTGGTGACCTTGTGCGGCATGGTGATCAATGCGCCGTGGATATTCGACAGGCGGAAGACGAGCCTGAGGAAATCCGGAAAGTCCTCCGCCCGACAGCCCATGGGCACGACCACTGCGTCGATGCCGTGCTTTTCGAAGTAGGGGTTGTAGATCAGCGGCGACTTGAAGGTCCCCGTTGGATAGCCCAGATGGGCGATGATCCTGGTGGTGCCGGAAATCATGCAGAGAGCTTTCAGTGACGTAGAATTTCACCGAGGAACTTGCGTGTACGCTCATGCCTTGGATTGCTGAAGAAAGTGGCGGGCGGCGCCTCTTCGACGATGGCGCCGCTTGCCATGAAGATGACGCGATCGGCTACCTGGCGGGCAAAGCCCATCTCGTGGGTGACGCAGATCATCGTCATTCCCTCCTCCGCGAGGCCGATCATCGTATCGAGGACTTCCTTGACCATTTCCGGATCGAGCGCCGATGTCGGCTCGTCGAACAGCATCACCTTCGGCCGCATGCAGAGAGCGCGCGCGATCGCCACCCGCTGCTGCTGGCCGCCTGAAAGCTGCGCCGGATATTTCTCGGCCTGCTCGAGGATCTTCACGCGGTCGAGCAGGCTCCGCGCGCGATCCTCCGCTTGCGCCTTGCCGAGGCCAAGCGCGCGTATAGGTGCAAGCATGCAGTTCTGCAGCACGGTCAGATGCGGAAAGAGATTGAACTGCTGAAAAACCATGCCGACATCACGCCTGATGGCGTCGATATCCCTGGAGCGATGTCCGAGTAGCGTATCGCCGACGCGGATTTCCCCCTTCTCGTAACTCTCGAGGTGGTTGATGCAGCGGATCAGCGTGGACTTCCCGCTCCCCGAGGGGCCGCAGAGTACGATCCGCTCGCCTTGGCGGACATCCATGTTGATGTCGTGCAATGCCTGGAAGGCGCCATACCATTTCTCGACCCGCTGCAGGCGGATCATCGGGTCAGCGGTAGTCGTCGTCGACACATTGGTCATCGTTCAGTTCTCCAGGACAGGCAGGCGTACTCAGCGCGCCGACATCGCGAAGCGCCGCTCGAGGCGGGCACCGAGGATCGTCAGTGGGCAGCACATGATGAAATAGAGGATGCCGACGATGCCGAAGACCGTCAGCGGCTCGAAGATCTGGTTGGAGATGATGTTGCCGGCGCGCGTTAGCTCGGTGAAGCCGACGATGGCTGCGAGCGACGTTCCCTTGATCAGCTGCACTAGGAAGCCAACCGTCGCAGGCAGCGATATGCGGATTGCCTGTGGCAGGATCACGTCCTTCATGCGCGAAACATATTTGATGCTGAGCGCCTTGGCCGCTTCGGTCTGGCCGCGCGGTACGGCCTCGATCGAGCCGCGCCAGATTTCACCAAGATATGCGCTGGCATGCAACGTGAGCCCGATGGCGACCGCGATCCACGCATCGAGTTTTAGGCCCACCAGCGCCAGCCCGTAATAGACGACAAAGAGCTGCATCAGGAGCGGTGTGCCCTGAAATATGCCGATATAGAAGGCCGTCAACCTTTCCAGATACGGCACGCCGCAGGTGCGCAGCAACGCGATTGCAAGCCCGCCGATCGAACCGCATACAAAGCCGACGACGGACAGGACCACCGTCCATTTGAGGCCGATCAGCAGGAAGATGAATTCATCGCGACCCATGGGATCCTCCTACTTGACCGGGTAGTTGAAATAACGCGACGAAAAGAGCCCGAAGAGGCGCATCATCACCCAGGAGATCACGAGATAGAAAACCGTCACCGTGAAGTAGACCTCGAAGCTCCGGAAGCTTTCCGACTCGATCAGCTGCGAAACAGATGTCAGCTCGTAGGCCGAGATCGCCGAAGCGATACTGGTCGATAGCGTCAGAAGCACGAACTGGCTGGTCAGCGAGGGGTAGATCGCCCTCAGCGCCGGCTTTAGCACGATGAAACGGAAAACCTGCGCCTTGTGCAGGCCAAGCGCCAGGCCAGCCTCTTTCTGGCCCGCCGGAATAGACCGCACCCCGCCGCGAATGATCTCGATCGCGTAGGCGCCGCCATTGATGCCAAGCGCGATAATCGCCGTCGGCGTCGGATCGAGCCTGATACCGGCGAGCGGCAGGGCGAAAAAGATGAAGAATATCTGCACCAGGAACGGCGTGTTGCGGATAATCTCGACGAAGCCGATCACCAACCAGCGCAGCGGCTTGATGGGGGAATCGCGCAACATGACGCCGCCTATGCCGATGAGGATCGCAAGCAGCATGCCAGAGATCGCCAGCAGAAATGTACCGAGACAGCCGAGCAGCAGGCTTGGTAACCCATCGATAACAGGCGTGAAATCCAGTTGGTAGTTCATATCCTCGTCTCTGCTCTTTCCTGTCCGGTCAGCGGTCGCGTGCGACCAGCTGCGTCATGGCCTGGATCGCGAGCTCGTACCCATCCGCGCCGAAGCCGATCATGATCGCCGTCGCGATCCGCGAGATCAGGGAATTATGGTAGATGCTTTCGCGGGCATGCACATTGGAGATATGCAGCTCGATCTTCGGTGGATCGAAAGTCTTCAGAGCATCGAGAAGTGCGATCGACGTGAAGGTAAAGGCCGCCGGGTTGATGATGATTCCGCAGGCCTCCTCGCGCGCCTCATGAACGCTTTCTATGAGCGCACCCTCGAAATTCGTCTGGCGAAAATCCACCTCGAAGCCGAGGTCGCGCGCCTTGGCCGTGCAGCGCTGCTCGATCTCAGCCAGCGTCGTCGAACCGTAGATGTGCGGCTCCCTCTGGCCGAGAAGATTGAGGTTCGGCCCATTGAGTACAAAGATCGTCTTGCTCATCATCGCTCCCGCATTCACCACAAGACATTGATCGCCGCGGCAAAACGGCGGCGGCCGTTTGCGAGACGCCGCCGTCGCACCGCCCTGTCAGTGAAGGGCTTACTTTGCCGCGAAGGGAATGCCTTCGAGGTTTGCTGGGAACTCGGGAACGGGAACCTTCATCCACTTGTCGTAGATTTTCTTCAGCTCGCCATTTCCCTTGATCTTGTCGATGAAGGTATTGATCGAGGCATTGAGCTCCTTCTCGCCGAGGCGTGTGCAGGCGCCGTTGTAGAGCTTCTGGAACTCGAGCTTGTTCTCGAACTCGCCGGGACGCGCCTTCTCGACGCGGTCCATGTAGAAGATATTGCCGCCAAGCGCCTCGGCCTGCCCCGATACAAGCGCCTGGACGCTGGCAGCGTCGCCATCGAAGCGGCGAATGGTGGCCGAAGCCGGAGCATTCTTGGTAACCTGCGTGTCTTGCGCGGCGCCTTTCGCCACGGAAATGGTCATATTGGCCATGTCGTCATTCGTCTTGATCGACTTGTTCTTCGGGCCGATCAGGACGATGGCATTCGCATTGTAAGGCTGACTGAACTGAACCGCCTTGGCGCGGTCGGGCAGCATCGCCATTGTTGCGAACAGAACGTCGACGCGACCCGACGTCAGCGCGGGAATGCGGTTGTTGACTTCAAGCGGCACGAACTCGACCTCAACGCCAAGTTCCTTGGCGTAAAGCGCGCCCATGTCGGCATCGAAGCCGTCCTGCTTGCCGGCGCTGGTAACGAAGCCCCATGGCGGATTGTCGCCCTGGATGCCAACGATCAGCTTGCCGCGGGCCTTGATTTCTTCCGGGGTGACGGCGGCGGCCGGCTGGGCCAGCGCAATGCCGGTGAGCAGAGCGGCCGCGCCAAGCATGGCGTTGCGACGTGACAACATGGATTTCAACATTTTTTCCTCCTCCTCAATGGTCGTTGCGACCGCACAGCCGTCCTTCTCCTCCGACCGTGAGGCCAAAACTGCCTGAGGCGAGCCGATAAATCAACATAGTTTTTGTAAATCGTATGAGACTTCTATTTTCAAACGTTGAATTGCACTTCTCAGGACATTCGTCATAATGATTGTCACGGTGATATCAGCCAGGGAGGACGAGCGAGATGAGGACCTCGATAGCGACGGTTTCGATCAGCGGCGAGCTGCCAGAGAAGCTTGAAGCGATCGCGCGGGCAGGTTTCGACGGCGTGGAGATTTTCGAGAACGACTTCCTGGCCTTTGACGGAAGCCCCTCGGATGTCGGCAGGATGGCCAGTGATCTTGGACTGAAGATCACGCTGTTCCAGCCGTTCCGTGATTTCGAGGGTATGCCGGAGCCGTTGCGCAGCCGCACCTTCGACCGCGCCGAGCGAAAGTTCGATATCATGCAGCAGCTCGGCACGGACCTCGTTCTGGTCTGCTCGAACGTCTCTTCAGCCTCGCTCGGCGGCATCGACCGTGCCGCCGCCGACTTTCGCGAACTGGGCGAACGCGCCGCAGCGCGCGGATTGCGCGTCGGCTACGAGGCACTGGCATGGGGCCGCCACATCAACGACCATCGCGATGCCTGGGAAATCGTGCGCCGCGCCGACCACGACAATATCGGCCTGGTGCTGGACAGCTTTCACAGCCTTTCACGCAAGATCGACATCAATTCCATCCGCTCCATTCCGAAGGAAAAGATCTTCATCGTCCAACTCGCTGATGCGCCGCAGATCGACATGGACCTGCTTTACTGGTCACGGCACTTCCGCAACATGCCTGGTGAAGGCGACCTGCCGGTGACGGCGTTTACATCGGCCATCGCCGCCACCGGCTATGACGGCTACTATTCCCTGGAGATATTCAACGACCAGTTCCGTGGCGGCCTGACGCGCGAAATTGCGGCTGACGGCCACCGTTCGCTGATCTACCTGGGCGATCAGGTACGTCGGAGCCTCGGCGGCGACAACCCGATCGGAAAACCCATGCCGCCACGGGCCACGGTAAAGGGCGTGGGCTTCGTCGAGTTCACCGCCGATGACGGCGATGCGGCCGAACTGATCGGCATCCTCGAGGTGTTGGGATTCAGAAAGACGGCCAAACATCGCAGCAAGGAGGTCAGCCTTTACGAACAGGGCGACATCCGCATTCTCGTCAATATCGACGAGGCCGGTTTCGCCAATGCGGCTTACGCCGTCCACGGCACGCTCGCCTATGCCTTCGCGCTTGTCGTGGACGATGCCTGGGAGGCCCATCAGCGCGCGGTCGCGCTTGACGCCGAACCATTCGCACAGCAGGTTTCCGAAGGGGAACTCGAGTTGCCTGCAATCCGCGGCGTCGGCGGCGGCATTGTCTACCTGATCGACGAGACATCGCCGCTCGGACGCTTCGCGGAGGTCGATTTCATTCGGGTCGATGGACAGGGAGCGCCCCCCGATGCGGGATTGCTCGCTATCGACCACATCGCGCAGACAGTCGCCTATGACGAGATGCTGACCTGGCTGCTCTTCTACACGTCGATCTTCGCGACTGAGAAGACACCGATGGTCGACATCATTGACCCTGGCGGCGTCGTGCGCAGCCAAGTGGTCGAGAACGAGGAGGGATCGCTGCGGATCACGCTTAACGGCGCGGAAAACAGGCGGACGCTGGCCGGGCATTTCATCGCGGAAAAATTCGGTTCGGGCATCCAGCACCTCGCCTTCAGCACCAACGATATCTTCGCCACGGCCGAGGCGTTGCGAAAGGCCGGCTTCAAGTCGCTGCACATTTCACCGAACTACTATGGGGATGTTGAGGCCCGTTTCGGGCTGGATCCCGATCTCACCGAGCGGCTGAGGCAACACAATATTCTCTACGACCGCGATGAGCTCGGCGAGTATTTTCAGCTCTATAGCGGCACGTACGGTGAAGGCTTCTTCTTCGAGATCGTCGAGCGGAAGGGTTATCGAGGCTACGGCGCGGCCAATGCTATCTTCCGCATCGCGGCACTGAAAAAGCAGATGCGTCCCGAGGGCCTGCCGCGCGATGGCGGCTGAGCTTGCCGCCGTCGGCAATCAGGCAACGATGCCGCTCTTCAGTATGTGCTCGACCCCACTATGCACATGCCGGCGGATCACGGCCTTGGCCTGCTCCGCATCCCGCCGAAGGGCGAAATCAAACAGCGCCCGGTGATCCTCGACCACCGGCTTGCCACGAAAGCTCTCCGCCAACATGTGATAGCGCAGGAAACGGTCGAAGACCGAAGACAGCGTCGCCATCAGTGTCACGGAGTTGCAGGCCGAGACGATCGCCTGATGGAACTCCCAGTCATAGCGCACCCAGTCAATGGTGCGCGAGGCATCGCCGGCAAGAAGCCGACGTTCCGCTGCCGCCAGCTTGTGATGGGCCGCGACGATGGAGGCTTCCCACTCAAGATCGCCTGCGGCGAAGGCCAGATCGAGCGCGTGGGTTTCGAGTACGACCCTGAGGTCGGCGAGCTCGAGCAGTTCGCGACGCGACGCCGGGCTGACCTCGAAACCTTTTTGTCCTTCGGCGACGACGAGATTTTCCGTGGTCAACCGGCTGAGAATCTCGCGAAGAGGGGAGACGCTGATCGAATAGCGCTCGCGCGCCTGCTCCAGCTTGATCTTGGATCCGGACGGCAAAACGCCGGAAATGATATCCTGACGGATCTGCCGAAAGACGACCTCACTGACGGTTTTGGCCGTCTCCCCCGTTCTTCTCAGCATCGCGTTACGCGGACTCCACTCGTCATGATTTTAAAAATCATACAGCATAATGCCTTTCCTATGTGTTTTTTAAATATGGCAGACGATAGGATTTCAGTGGCTGTGACAATGAGGTAACGTACCGGGAGGTAACGTGTTGTGAAATAACGTGCAGGCCACCGATTCGCATCGAAATAGCAGAGCATCTTGATGTTGCAGCAGACAATAGACGAGACCATCGCCGAGATCGGCTATCGCCGGATTCGTGCCGACATCATCTTCGGCCGGCTTGCACCTGGACAGAAATTGAAGCTGGATGCGCTGAAGGAGGCCTACGAGACTTCGATCAGCACGTTGCGTGAAATCTTGAACCGTCTTTCCTCGGAGGGACTGGTGCTTGCGGAGGGCCAGCGGGGGTTCCAGGTTTGCCCCGTCTCGGTCACCGATCTCAAGGAGATCGCCGCCTTGCGGCTACTCCTGGAGACGCATGCGCTGGGACAGTCCTTTGCACAAGGCGACATGGAGTGGGAGGCGCGCCTCGTATCGGCCCACTACAAGCTTGCCAGCCTCGAGCGGCTGATGGCGACAGGTGACGCCAGCCGGGCTGAGGATTGGAAACGATACGACTGGGAATTTCACCAGGCGCTGATTTCGGCCTGTGGCTCCAAGCTTCTGATAGAAACACACTCGGTCGTCTTCGACAAGTATCTGCGCTATCAGATGGTCGCGCTATCCTACCGAGGCGACGTGGCGGCACGCGAGCATCAGGCGCTTCTCGACGCCGCCCTTGACCGCGATGCCGACGCGGCAAAGAAAATCCTTGCCGCGCACATCGAAGGCGGTGTCGAGCATGCCTTGGCACGTGGCCTGCTGAAGCAGGACAACTGAACCCTAGACCAGAATGCCACTCAACTCGGCCTTTATACGCAGTAGCGCGGGGAGATAGCGCGATACCATCGCCTGCATGGGCTCCTCCGTTGCCGCTAGGCCGACGTTCAGCGCCGCCAGCGTCTGCCCACGGGCGCCCGCCAGCGGCACCGCGATCGACCGTAGGCCGACCTCGACCTCCTGGTCGATCGAGGCGTAGCCGGCCGCCTTCACGTCCTGCAGTATCCGCTGCAGTTCGCCGACATCCGTCTGCGTTCTCGCCGTCCGTTGTACGAGCGGCTCGGCCGACAGCAGTTCCAGCGCCCGTTCCGGCGGCAGTGCGGCCAGCAGGACGCGTCCCATCGAGGTGCAATAGGCAGGCAGCCGCGATCCCGGCATCAAGGCGATGGACATGACCCGGCGTTGCGACGCGCGCGCCACATAGACGATCTCGCCTTCATCAAGGATTGAGACCGACGTGCTCTGACCGATCTCCTCCGATAGCCGATCGAGCCACGGCTGGACGATGCGCGGCAGTGGCATGGACGCAAGGCATCCGGTACCGAGACGCAGTACGCGCGGCGTTACCGTGAAATACTTACCGTCATAAGCGCAGTAGCCGAGTTCCGCCAGCGTCAGCAGGCACCGCCGCGTTGTCGCTCGATCGTAGCCCGATATCTCCGCAGCCTCCGAAATGCTGAGACGCGGATGCTCGGCCGTGAACGCCTCGATCACCTTCAACCCCTTGGCGAGGCCACCCATGATGTCACGTTCCTTCACCTGCATGCGCCGACCCCATTGTGCGATAATCGAACAAATATTACATACCGCACAAATATGATTGCCGTCCACACCCCGCCCCCCTACAAATTGACGCGCTGGCGATAGCGGGCCGCGATGGAGATTCCATGGACAAGACAGTGCGAAACGCGGCCGACGCCGTCGACGAGATTGGCGATGGAGCGGTCGTCATGATCGGCGGTTTCGGCGGCTCCGGCGCCCCGATCGAGCTGATCCACGCCCTGATCGACAAGGGGCCGCGAGACCTGACCGTCATCAACAACAATGCGGGCAACGGGCGCATCGGCATCGCGGCGATGATCGACGCGGGCATGGTCCGCAAGATGATCTGCTCTTTCCCCCGCTCGTCGGATCCCCGCGCATTCACCGACCGGTATCTTGCCGGAGAGATCGAGCTGGAGCTTGTTCCGCAGGGTACGCTTGCCGAGCGAATCCGTGCCGGTGGCGCCGGCATCCCGGCATTCTACACGCCAACAGGCTACGGAACCGAACTCGCGCAAGGCAAGGTCATCGCCGAGTTCGACGGTCGGCCCTATGTGCAGGAACGCTGGCTGAAGGCCGATTTCGCGATCGTCAAGGCGCATGTCGGCGACACACACGGGAACCTCACCTACAGCAAGGCCGGCCGCAACTTCAATCCGCTGATGTGCATGGCGGCCGCGCGAACAATTGTGCAGGTCTCGAGCCTCGTGGCCCCCGGCGGCATCGACCCGGAGCATGTCGTCACCCCCGGCATCTTCGTCGATCGCGTCGTCGCGGTCGCCAATCCCAAACAGGAAGAAGAACTGATCCGCCAGGGAGCGACATACCCATGAGGAACGACAACAAGCTCTCGAACGCTCAGATCGCCTGGCGGGCTGCGCAGGACATCGCCGATGGCGCCTATGTCAATCTCGGTATCGGCTTTCCCGAGATGGTGGCACGCTACCAGCCGCCCGGCCGGCAGGCGATCTTTCATACGGAGAATGGCGTCCTCGACTTCGGCGAGGCCCCGCCGCCGGGCGACGAAGACTGGGATCTGATCAATGCGGGAAAACGCGCCGTGACCCTGAAACCCGGTTCTGCCTTTTTTCACCACGCCGACAGTTTCGCCATGGTGCGCGGCGGCCATCTCGATGTTGCGATCTTGGGTGCCTACCAGGTTGCCGAGAACGGTGACCTCGCCAATTGGCGGGTCGGCTCCAAGGGAGTGCCCGCCGTGGGCGGCGCAATGGACCTCGTGCATGGCGCCCGACAGGTATTCGTCATCACCGAACACGTGACTAAGAATGGCGAGCCTAAGCTCGTCCAGACATGCACCTTCCCTCTGACGGGCGTTGGCTGCATCACCCGCGTCTACACCAGCCACGCGGTTGTCGACATCGCCAACGGCCGTTTCGTGCTCCGGGAAAAGCTCGCGGATCTGGCGATCGAGGTTCTGCAGGCCATGACGGGCGCAAAGCTGCATACCGACGGGCCGGTCCTGGATCTAATCGTGCCGACGCTTTCGGGAGGTGAAGCATGACTCAAGCCTATATCTGCGACTATATCCGGACGCCGATAGGCCGCTTCGGCGGCGCGCTCGCCTCAATCAGAGCCGACGATCTCGGCGCGGTTCCTCTGCGTGAGCTGATTGCGCGCAACGTCTCAGTGGATTGGGAAGCCGTGGACGACGTCATCTTCGGCTGCGCCAACCAGGCGGGCGAAGACAACCGCAACCTTGCTCGCATGTCGCTGCTCCTCGCCGGCCTGCCGGCAAGCGTGCCCGGAACGACGATCAACCGGCTGTGCGGTTCTGGCATGGACGCGATCGTTGCGGCTGCGCGGGCAATCAAGGCTGGCGAGGCCGACCTGGTGATCGCTGGCGGGGTCGAAAGCATGTCGCGTGCGCCCTTCGTCATGCCCAAGGCGGATGCCGCCTTCTCGCGCCACGCCGAAATCCACGACACGACCATCGGTTGGCGTTTCGTGAACCCAGTCATGAAAGAGCTATACGGTGTCGATTCCATGCCTGAAACCGGCGAAAACGTCGCCGAGGACTACAAGGTAAGCCGGCAGGATCAGGATGCCTTCGCGGTGAGGTCCCAGGAAAAGGCGGCGGCGGCGCAGCAAAACGGCAGGTTGGCCAAGGAGATTATTGCGGTATCGATCCCTCAGCGCAAGGGGCCGCCTGTCGTCTTCGACCGGGACGAACACCCTCGCGCCACCACTATCGAGGCGCTGGCAAAGCTCGGGACGCCATTCAGGCGCGAGGGCGGAACGGTCACGGCAGGCAATGCGTCGGGCGTTAACGACGGCGCCGCGGCGCTGATCATTGCGTCGGAAGCGGCCATCAGCAAACACGGCCTGACGCCGATCGTCCGCATTCTGGGTGGGGCTTCCGCCGGCGTGCCGCCTCGTGTAATGGGCATAGGCCCTGTGCCCGCTTCGCAAAAGCTCATGGCTCGGCTGTCGATGACCCAGCAGCAATTCGACGTCATAGAACTCAACGAGGCCTTCTCCAGCCAGGCACTTGCAGTGCTGCGCCAACTCGGCCTCACCGACGACGATCCACGGGTCAACCGCAACGGCGGCGCGATCGCGCTCGGCCACCCGCTCGGCATGTCCGGCGCGCGCATCACTGGCACGGCAGCCGTGGAAATGGCAGCAGGCGGGGGTCGCTTCGGCTTTGCAACCATGTGCGTCGGCGTCGGCCAGGGAATTGCGATCGCATTGGAACGCGTGTGACGCGCCGTTAAGCTTCGGGAGTGGAGCACGCTGCGTGGATACCTGCGTACCAAAATTGCCATTACCCGCTCGGGGCCGGCGAAATTACGTCGGGTTGCCCTTTGTAGCGCTCAGCCTTCAACCTGAAGTGCCAGCCGCCGCCTCCACGGCCGCCTCGCGGATCGTCTGCACAAGGACCGAAAGCGGTAGCGACGGGATCGCGTCGTTGCGCATGGTGAGGCCCACGGCACCTTTGGTCTCGCTCGTGTCGATGGGCAGCACCACCAGCGCTCCATCCTTGATATCGTTGGCGACGACGCCGGCGGAAATGATCCAGATGGCGTCGCTTGCCCGGACAAAAGCACGGCCAAAGCTTTCCGATACTGTCTCTATCTGGTTTGGAAGGCTTGCCACCCCGTTGGCAATCAGCAACCGTTCGACGAAGGGGCGGATGATTGACGCACGGGTCGGCATCAAGATCGTGTACTCGCCAAGCGCAGTGAAATGCGACTGCCCAGCCTCCAGCAGCGGATGACCAGATCGTACCGCGAAAACCACCTGCTCCGAATAAAGATGCTCGAAGGAAAATCCCGCCATTTGTTCCGGTCCGGCAAGACGCCCGACAACAAGGTCGAGATCCCCGACGCGGAGCTGCTCCAGAAGCACCGCGTTTTCACCGGTGACGATTTTTAGCCGGCTCCAGGTGTTCTCCTTCAGGAAGAGCTGAATGGCTTGCGGCATGATCCTCGTCGATACCGTCGGCAAGGCGCCGATACGGATTGGTGGGGCATCGCCGATCCGCTCCTGCGTCACCGAATCAAGCCCCTCCCGCAGCGCCGTCAGCGCCGCGCCGGCGTGTTTTAGGAAAACCTCGCCGTAGCGCGTGATCTTGATGCCGCGGCCGTCGCGCTCGAAGACTTCGACGCCCAGAACGCCTTCCAGCTCTCGGATCGTCTTCGTCACAGCGGGCTGGCTGACATGCAGCAGCTCTGCCGTCTTCATCACGCTTTTCTGGCGCGCGACCTCGACAAAGGTTTGTAGATGGCGGAACTTTATGCGGCCGTCGATCATCTCTCACATAACCCTGCAGTTATAGGACCGCCACGAAATATCATTTTACCTAACCAGTTTAAACATTCAATTTCCTGTCGGGAGGAGTTTCCAGTGCAGTTTGCCCGTGTCAACGACATCGCCATCCATTATCAGGTTATCGGCGGCCCGGCCGATAAACCGGTTCTTGTCTTCGCGAATTCGCTTGGCACCGATTTCCGCATCTGGCGCGACGTGATCGTCAGGCTGGCCGGCGACTTCGCCATTCTGCTCTATGACAAGCGCGGCCACGGCCTCTCCGATGTCGGCCAGACGCCCTACACGATCGAGGATCATGCCTCCGACCTGATCGGCCTGCTCGAGACACTTGCGATCAAGAAGGCGATCATCTGCGGCCTTTCGGTTGGCGGGCTGATTGCTCAATCGCTCTATAAACAACGACCGGACCTCGTCAGCGCCTTGATCTTCTGCGACACAGCCCACAAGATCGGCACCGTCGACAGCTGGAACACGCGCATTTCGGCCATCGAACAGAATGGTATCGCCAGCATGTGCGACGCCATTATGGAGCGCTGGTTCACACCGGCTTTCCGCCGCCCCGAAAACGCTGCCTACAACGGCTACTGCAATATGCTAGTGCGCCAGCCGGTGGCCGGCTACACCGCCACCTGCGCCGCCGTGCGTGACGCGGATTTTACCGAAGCAGCCAAGGCGATCGCCGTGCCGACGATCTGCATCGTCGGCGATCAGGACGGCTCGACACCGCCCGACCTTGTCAAATCGCTGGCACAGCTAATCCCCGACGCCCGATACGAGGTTATCCGCGATGCCGGCCATATTCCTTGCGTTGAACAGCCCGAGGCGCTGACGGCGGTCATCCGCGCGTTCATCGACTTCGCGTTAGATGGAAAAGCTTCATGAGTGACACTCCGCTTCCTTCCGAGCGCCACAGGCAGGGCATGGCGACGCGACGCTCCGTTCTGGGCGACAGCCATGTCGATCGCGCCGAAGCCGTCTCGACGGCATTCGACAAGCCATTTCAGGATCTGATCACCGAAGCCGCCTGGGGCCACGTTTGGTCCCGCCCGGGCCTCACCAAGCGCGAGCGCTCGATCGTCACCATCGCGCTGCTCGCGGCACTTGGTCAGGACGACGAGGTAGCGATGCACGTGCGCGCCACCGCCAATACCGGGGCCAGCCGCGATGACGTCTGCGAGGCGTTGCTGCACGTGGCCATCTATGCGGGCGTCCCAGCCGCCAATCACGCAATCAAGATCGCCAAGCAGGTCTTCGAACAGATGGACGCCGAAAAGGCGGCTTGAGAGGAAGTGATGTCCGAAAAACCGAACCGCAAGCCAGAGTCCGGCGCCTTCTTCGCACGTGACCTCAGTTGGCATCCGCCGGCCTATGCACCCGGCTACAAAACCTCGGTCCTGCGCTCGCCGAAGCGCCCGCTTCTGTCGCTCGACGGTACGATCTCGGAGATCACGGGGCCCGTCTTCGGCCACTCGACGATCGGCGAACTCGACAACGACCTGCTCCACAACTTCGCCAAGCCTGGCGAAAGCGCCATCGGCGAGCGCATCATCGTCCACGGACAGGTCCTCGACGAGCGCGGTCGGCCCCAGGCCGGCATTCTCGTCGAGTTCTGGCAGGCCAATGCTGGCGGACGCTACCGCCACAAGAAGGAAAGCTACCTGGCGGCGATCGATCCGAACTTCGGCGGCTGCGGGCGCGCGATTACCGATGAAGAAGGCCGCTACTTCTTCCGAACGGTAAGGCCCGGCGCCTATCCCTGGCCGAACGGCGTCAACGACTGGCGCCCGGCCCACATCCACTTTTCGATCTTCGGCCACGGCTTTTCGCAGCGCCTGATCACCCAGATGTACTTCGAGGGCGACCCGATGATCTGGAAGTGTCCGATCGTCGCAACGATCCCGGACAAGGCCGCCATCGAACAGCTGATCGCGCCGATGGATTGGGGTAACACGATCCCCATGGACAGCCGCGCCTACCGGTTCGACATCGTGCTACGTGGCCGCCGCTCGACGATGTTCGAGAACAAGCTGGAGGGCAACTGATGGCCCAGGAATTGCGCTATCTCAAAGAAACCCCGTCCCAGACGGCAGGCCCCTACGTCCATATCGGCCTGACGCCGAATTTCTGCGATATCGGCGGTGTCTACCAACGCGATCTCGGCATCGCGATGGTCAACGACAAGACAACAGGCGAGCGGATCACCGTCACCGGTCGCATTTTTGATGGAGCCGGCGCGCTCGTGCGCGATGCTGTCATCGAAATATGGCAGGCCGACAGCGCAGGGCTTTACAACAGCCCATCGGAAATGCGCGGCGCGGCCGATCCGAATTTCACTGGCTGGGGCCGCTGCCCGACCCGCGCCGAAGATGGCTTTTATAGCTTCAAGACCGTCAAGCCGGGCAAGGTCCCCTTCAAGGACGGGCGCAGACAAGCGCCGCATATAACCTTCTGGATTGTCGCGCGCGGCATCAATATCGGCCTGCACACGCGCATGTACTTTCCGGAGGAGAAAGAAGCCAACGAGGCCGACCCGCTGCTCCAGCGCATCGAACACAAGGATCGCGTCGCAACGCTTGTTGCCGCGCGGGGTGGTTCTACCTATACGTTCGACATCCGGCTGCAGGGCGAAAATGAGACCGTGTTTCTCGACATCTGACAACGGTGCGGGACCATTCATTCCGCATCCGCTCATGACCATGAACGATGAGACGACACATGGCGGCGATTGCCTTCGAACACCCATTTCTTTCCGGCCTCCTTGGCGACGCTGAAACGGCGGCGTTTTTCACGGCCGAAGCCGATATTGCCGCCATGTTGCAGTTCGAGGCCGCACTTGCGCGCGCCGAGGCCGCAAATGACGTGATCCCTGAAACCGCCGCGCAGGCAATTTCCGCTGCCTGCGCAGTCTTTAGCGCCGACTTCTCCGCTCTTCACACCGCCACCGCCCGCGATGGCGTTGTCGTTCCCGAGCTCGTTCGTCAGCTGCGCGCAACCGCCGGTGAGGTAGCGCGGCATGTCCATGTCGGGGCCACAAGCCAGGACGTCATCGATACCAGCCTGATGTTGAGGCTGAAGCCCGTCGCCTTCCTGTTCACGACACGTCTGGCGGCAATCGAGTTGCGCATCGGCGAGCTTCAGCAGGCTTTCGGCGATAGGCCGCTAATGGGCCGGACCCGCATGCAGGCGGCGATTCCGATCACCGTTGCAGACCGGCTACGCGCTTGGCGCGCGCCCTTCGACGGCTACCGCGAGACATTGACGCGACTACGCTTTCCCCTGCAGTTCGGCGGTGCGGCCGGCACGCTGGAAAAGCTGGGCGACAAGGCAGCGGCGGTGCGCAGTTCACTGGCTCAGGAGCTTGGTCTCGTCGATATACAGCAATGGCAAAGCCAACGGACCATCATCGCGGAGTTTGCCGGTCTTCTCGGAATGGTTTCCGGTACCCTCGGGAAGTTCGGCCAAGACGTCGCGCTGATGGCGCAGGCCGGAGACGAAATTGCGCTCACGGGCGGCGGCGGGTCATCCGCTATCGCACACAAGCAGAACCCCGTTGCGGCCGAGACGCTGGTAGCGCTGGCACGCTTCAACGCGACGCAGGTCTCTGCGATCCACCATTCGATGGTGCACGAACAGGAGCGCTCCGGTGCGTCCTGGACGCTCGAATGGCTGGTACTACCGCAGATGGCTATTGCGACGGGTGCCGCGCTGCGTATCTCGCACGAACTCGCGAACAAAATTGAGCGACTTGGAAAGGCTGATACATAACCCCGATGCGCGACTTGCAGCGTTCATTCCATCTGCCTTAGTAACGGAGTGTTACTCCACGGGTCGCACGCGGACGCGTCCGGCGCCGTAAGGAGACTCGAACCGCGCCCTGCAATTCTAGGGCCCTTAAGCGATCCAAGGATTAATAACTCTTAATCCGGCTGCCTCGAACGGGCTTGTATCCCGCGTTGCGACCGCGAGATGGTTTTCTGCTGCCGTAGCAGCGATGTATCCGTCAGCCTTCGCGATGGCCTTTCCGGCCTTTTGGCCGCCGGCCATCAGCGCCGCGTAGAATCGCGAGGTACCGACCTTAAAGGGCAAAATACGCCCGTCGAAAAGCGGAAGAACTTCACCTTCAAGGCGATCCTGGAGAATTGACTGACGCTTCCCTACGGGCATTGAGGCAATTCCGAAACGAAGTTCAGCAATGGAAATCGCGCAGATGAACAGCGTCTCGATAGCCTGTGCATCCAACCAAGTCAGCACAGTGATATCAGGAGCCGGCTTCCAAGGCTCAGAAAATATATTAGTGTCTAGCAAGATCATTCGAAAGTCATCGGTTCTGCCGGGGTCCTGTCGCGCTGTTGTTGCAGCGCTTCAACATCACTGTTTGACAATTCCGCGTCACGGCCGATGGCAGCGAGCAATGATCCGAGCTTCACGCGTCCAGATGGGCGAACCGCGGCTTCAAGAATGTCACGAATTTCGGCTTCGGTGCTACGGCCGTGGTGAGCTGCTCGCGCCCGCAACGCTCGATGCGTTTCATCAGAGATGTTTCGAATGGTGACCGCTGCCATGAATATTATCCATCTATCGTCTCAGCACGCTATCAAGACACACAAAATGATATCATTCTTCAAGTCGTGCTGCAATGATGGAACACGAACCTCAATTTGAGGTTCTTGATGAGATACGAACCATCGCCCCCGCACTCCATAAGATTAACCCACCGCTCTTACTCGCGAATACACAAAGGGGCATCAGCGACTGACAACCACAGCGAAGAAGTCGGGAGCGTCGTTGGTGACATCAGCTTCTCTCATGCGATCTCGCGGGAGATGAACAGACCGAGGCCAAGCCCGTGCTTATATTCGTTGGACTTTCCACGAACAAACGGGTCGAACAATCTGGGGATCACATCCAGCGGGATCGGTTCTCCACCATTCGAAATCCGGAGCCGGAAGTAGCCGTCAGCGGACGTCTCCGCAGGTAGTCAGATGGGCTTTACATTGCCGCCGTGACTGAGAGCATTTCCTAGAAGGTTGGACGCCAGTTGACCTATCTTCGAGACATCGCATGTCACGGTTTGATCGATCGCGTAGGATGTCAGAATAGTCTGATCCGGGTGGGCAGATCGCAGTTCATCGACAACCTGGTCCAATAGAGGTTCAAGAGCCCGCTCGACATGCACGTCGAGACCTATGCCGTTGCCTAGCCGCGCCCGGGCGAAAGAGCACGTTGTCGATGAGAGCGGACATCCGCAGAACGCTTCCCTGCATCAACCCGATGACCTGTCTCCCGCGATCGCTCGATGCTTCCTTCGCCAGGAAACGGGCTGCGGAAGATATCGAGGTCAGCGGATTGCGCAGGTCATGGCCGAGGACCGCGATGAACTGCTCTCTCAGTTCGCCTTCCGTCTGCTGTTCCAAAAGCCCCTTCTTTGCAGTGTCGCGCTCGCTGACAAGCTGACGTTCATAAAGCCGACGCTCGGCGGCACGGACGAAGGCAATGCGAGTCATCCCGTTTCTGACCGAAGATGCCGCCGTGATCACCGGTATTGCCCGCCCATCCTCTCGCCGCAGATCGAGGGTGACCTCGTTGACCGCTTGCTGGAGTTTCAGCAGCGGGACGAGGTTGGTCTCGTAGATCACCCTTCCCGAGGCGGTGAAGATGTCACGCAGCCTTTTTCCTGCGATATCATCAACGGGAATTCCAAGAATGGAAGACATCCAGGTATTCGCCAACTGGATAGCGCCATCGGCTTCTTCCAGAAATAGCAATTCGTAGTCGGGCTTTGGAGGTATCTCTGCCATCCGAGATCAGACGAAATCGAGGATTGCCTTGGTCACCTCAGCAGGAGCGCTGAGGTTCGGGCAATGTCCGGTGGCGTCCAGGACGATTAGCTCGCTGCCTGCAATATGATCGTGGACGTACTTTCCCACGTCCTCACCCGCGATGATGTCATCCCGGCACTGCAGAATGAGCGTTCGCGCCGTGACCTTCGGAAGGTCGGCGCGGTTGTCGGACGTGAAGGTTGCCCGCGCGAACTGGAGCGCGATCTCCGGATCGCTTCTGCAGAAGCTTTGTAAGCTCGTCGCCGAGCGCAGGTCGGTCGGAATTTCCCATGATCGCGGGACCCATCGCAGCCGACCAGGCAAGCGGGTTATCCGCGAAGCAGGCCAGAAGCTCCTCGATATCGGACGCGCTGAAACCGCCGTGATAATCCCCGTCGTCGATGTATCGGGTAAAAGGCCCGACGAGGATCAACGTATCGAAGATGTCCGGGGCTTTCAGGGATGCCAGGACGCCGATCATCGCGCTGACGGAATGGCCCGCGAAAATCCCGTTGCGAATGCCTAGTTCATGGCCGATTTCGACGATGTCGGAAGCGTAGCCGTTTAGTGTCGCATACTTTTCGCTGTCGTAGGCTGCCAGGTCGGAGTTACCCGCGCCGACGTGATCCATAGTGATGACTTTGAACGCATCTTGGAAGTGCGGGGCGACGAACCGCCACATGGCCTGATCGCAGCCGAATCCATGTGTTTGCGGCCACCCAGACGGCGTCGCAATAAAAGCGCTTCGAAACAGCAAGACCATTATGATGTCGGGCATCGGTTGGGTTTGCAGTCTTTCTCCGACTTGGTGTTGACTCGAATTTCCAATTCACACACTTCGGTGACGTGCACTCGTTTCGAAGACTCCGCTCAACCCTAGTAGCACGATAACAATCGATCAATAAGCACTAATCAAATAACATTGACTATTTGATTAGCTCCGGCTATTGATTGCGGATGGTGCAAATAGAAGCCGTTACTACTGTCATGCGCGCTCTTGCCGACCCAACGCGGCGAGCGGTATTCGAACAGATCGCCAACGCTGATGAAATCACGGTTGTTGAACTCACGCGCAGCAGCAATGTCACGCAAGGGGCCATCTCACATCATCTGAAGGCTTTACGAGAAGCTGGCCTGGTCCTGGAGCGTCCGGAGGGGCGGAATGTCTATTATCGGGCGCAGCCTGGGGGGTTGGAACCGCTAGCGGGATGGCTGAGCCACTACGGTGTCTTTTGGCGCAAGCGCTTTGCTGGTCTCAAGGATATGCTAAAGGAGATCGATCCATGACGGCCATTCTTAGTTCCGACTTGCAATCCATTGTGATCGATGAAGTTTTGCCGCATGCGCCCACTCTCATCTGGAAAGCGTTGACGAGCGGTGAGTTAATTAGCCGCTGGCTTATGGAGCCGAAAGACTTCAGGGCCGAGGTTGGTTGCTGCTTCACGTTCCAGACTACGCCAGCCGGCCAGTGGGATGGAACAATCCAGTGCGAAGTGCTCGAAAACGTTCCCAACGAGCGGTTATCCTACGCCTGGAGGAGTGGCCACGACGGCAATGAGGGCTATGGCTCAAAACTCGATACGGTCGTGACTTTCACCCTTTCCGCCACAGAGGCCGGCACACGCCTACGGCTGGTCCATTCCGGTTTTGAGACGCCAAGGAATGACAGTGCCTACCGCAATATGGGCGAAGGCTGGAATAAGGTCGTCAAACGCTTGGATGCGGTCGCCGCTGAGGAAGGCTCTTCGCAACCGAAGCATTGATAAGGGAGTGGAGATGAGCAACACCTATACTGGCGGCTGTGCATGCCGTGCTATCCGTTATGAGATAAGAGGCGAGCCGGCTGTTATGCTCGATTGCCAATGCCGACAATGCCAGCGTGATAGTGGAACAGGGCACCAGTCCCATCTTACGTTTGTTGCAGCCGAGGTAAAGATCGAGGGAGCCGCCTCACACTGGAGCAGCGTTGGCGACGGAGGGACCGTCAAGCAGCGAGCATTTTGTCCGGTCTGTGGATCGGCGGTCTACATGACCTTCCCCGACATGCCAGAGGTTTTTATTGTAACGCCAGCGAGCCTTGATGATCCAGAACAATACAGCCCACAAATGATCACTTGGAGTGCAGCTGCACAAAGATGGGATTGCGTCGATTTATCCTTGCCGAGATTTGAAAAGATGCCACCGCATTGATGGGATACGAATCAGAACCCGTGGCTTTGACTCTTTAAGTATCTGAAAATACGAACTTTGTAGCGTAATACTTTTTATAGAACGTCCGTTTTCACAAGGTAGGCCGCCCTTGCTACAGTGGACAACAATCAGCCCAGTCAAACTTTGGTTTTGAGCGGCAATTGGATCGGGTCGTATACGGACGGCCAAGAAGATTGACGTGGCTCTCACTGCATGTCCACATTGCAACGGAGATACTTCCAACAGGCCCTGCGCCAGCCTTTCAATGCAGTCAACGCCGCCGTCTCGTTGGTCTCGGCAGTGGACTTGCCGCGCCTGCGTCATCGGGCTTCTCAGCCCTCAAGTGGTTGGTGTTAGATCACTTCCTGCCTCATCTCAGTCGGACCAGATCGACAGCGTGACAATTGTGGCGCGTCCTCCAAATATGATATTTAAAATCAACTTTAATATTGCATCCATGTTCTCCCAGGTGGTAGCAGCGTCGCATGACCAGCGCTCATCGCCCCGATATTCTCGATACCTTTTTGCATGTGCGTACGCGTCTTTCTGTTGTCATTTACCGGCGGGTGAGATGCTCGGCGACGACTGCCGATTTGTTGCAGGACACGTTCCTTAGATTTTGGGAGCGGCGGTCATTGTTGAAGGAGGTCGCCGACCTGGCTGGCTACTTCATGACTACAGGTCGCAACCTCGCTCTCGACCATCAGCGGCGCAAGCGGATCGCGCCCTTCGTGAATGGCATCGATGGATTGGAAGCAGTGGCCGATCCTTCACCATCGGCAGAACAGGTCGCCATAGGCATCAATGAACTGCGGCGCATCTCCGCGATCATCGACGGCATGCCGCCCCGCGCCAGGCAGGTCTTCCTGATGTCTCGTATCGACGGCCTGACCTATGCCGAAATCGGAACCAGGCTGGGGATTTCCCCCAAGACGGTTTTCAGCCATATGGTCGTTGCACTGGAGCGTCTGCGAAGCGCGATGCTGACAGACGAGTGATCGCCCAAGCCGCATAGCCATGCCGCATCGCCCCATAGACCATCGGCACCAGTGAGATACATGCAAGACCCAGCCGGAAATTCCAAGGCGCGCGCATCAAGCGACGCTTCAAGGAGCGCCACCGAATGGTTTGCGCGTTTGCTGGATGAAAGTGCGACGCCGAACGATCTTGCGAATTTCCGGGCGTGGCTGGAAGCCGACCCGTCGAACGCCGCAGCCTATGCCGACCTCGAGCGATTGTGGCTCGGCGCCGGCATGGTACCTGATAAATCGGAAGCGGCACGAGTATCTCGTCGAACGCTGCTGAAGACGGGGAGCGCTTTGGTAGTCGTCGCCTCGTCCGCCTTGGCAACGGCCGCATACATGCGTCCCATTCCGGCAGACTTCAGGACAGGAAAAGGCGAGACCCGAACCGTCACGCTACCGGATGGATCGACAGCGGAGCTCTCCACCGCCTCGGCAATCTCTCTTGGCTATACCGCGACACAGCGGGTCATCACCCTGGTCGACGGAGAGGCATTTTTCACCGTCGCAAGAGATAGCTTTCGTCCCTTCATCGTCAAAGCCGGAACACTCGACACAACAGCACTCGGAACCCAATTCTCGGTTTCCAGCGAAGACGATCGTATCGTTGTCGCTGTCGCCGAACATTCCGTCCGCGTGTCCTCGCCTTCGGAAGCGATCGAGGTTCGGGAAGGTCAATCCGTCGTGTTCGCCAACGACAGGATCTCCACGCCATCGGAAACCGATATCGGACGCAAGCTTTCGTGGCGCGACGGCAAGCTGATCTTCATCTCCACGCCCCTGGAAGATGCCGTTCGATCTCTGTCCAAATGGCGTCGAGGCAAAATGATCGTCATGGATAGCGCGCTTGCCAGGCGGCCCGTTACAGTGATCGTCGATGTCAGGCGGGCCGGCAACATCCTCGAGACATTGGAGCATGGCCTGCCGATCCGGGTGGACACCTACTCGCCCTGGCTGGCGCTAATTTACCCGCGATAAAAAAATTCTCAACGCACTCAGGTTTTTCCCGACCTCGTTCGTCCTTCCTTTAAAGCCCCGCATCTCTGGGGTCCGACTTTGTTTCCAAGGGGGCGTAAGTGTCTGTGACGAATTATTTCGGAAGAGGTCATCGAAGCAAACTGCAGGTGGCGCGTGGGGTTCTCCTGGCGACCTGTGTCGTCGTCTCTCCGTTTGCCGCGGCGACGACGCTTTATGCCCAAACCGCCGGCAAAACCTATCAATTCTCGATTCCGGGACAGTCGCTATCGGCAGCACTGGTCCGCTACTCGTCGATCACAGGCGTCGACGTCGTCTTCGATGGGGCCCTCCCAGGCAATCTGCGCACATCAGGGCTGTCCGGTGACATGCCTGCGGAAGCGGGCCTATCGCGCCTTCTGACTGGAACGGGTCTATCGTACCGCTTCTCATCATCGAATACGGTGGTCCTGGTCAACCCGGCCGGGGGCGTGAGTGTCGCTCCGTCGGACGGATCGACCGTGCTTCAGCCGATCAGCGTCACCGGAGAACAGGCGCTCGGCCCAGTCGACGGTATCGTTGCCAGACAGAGCGCGACGGGTACGAAGACCGACACACCGCTCAAGGAGACGCCGCAGGCCATCAATATCGTCACCAGGGATCAGATGACGGCACAAGGCTCCGCGACACTGACGCAGGCGCTGCGCTACACGCCCGGCGTCATTAGCCAGTACGGCGACGATTCCCGCTATGACTGGTTCACCATTCGCGGCTTCCGTCCGGGGCGTTATCTGGACGGCTTGCGCTTGCCGTTCGGCTCACGCGGATACGCGCAACCGCGCGTCGAGCCCTACAGTCTTGAGCGCGCGGAAGTTCTCAAGGGCCCCTCATCCGTCCTGTATGGCCAAGGCGAGCCGGGTGGCCTGATCAACATGGTGTCGAAGCGACCGAGTGCTGCGGCCAAGAACGAAGTCGAACTGCAGCTCGGCACCGACAACCGTGTCCAGACGGCTTTCGATCTCGGCGGCCCGGTCAATGGCGACGATGCCTTCCTTTATCGCATCGTTGGCGTTGGTCGCATAACCGATACCCAGTACGATTTCGTCAAGGAACGGAAGGCCTACATCGCGCCGTCGTTCACATTCCAGCCGGACGCCGGCACATCGCTGACGGTTCACGCCGACTATCAGAAAATTTATTCCCCAGGCGGTGGCGGCGCGCCGGCGTTGCCTGCAAACGGAACGCTTTACACCAGCGTCTATCCCGAATTGCCGCGTGGCGCCTTTCCGGGCGAACCTGACTACGACTATTACAAGAGCGACCAGGCCTCGGTCGGATACGAACTCGAGCACGAGTTCGATGCTACGTGGACCGTGCGACAGAACCTGCGTTACTCCTACATCGGAACCGACACGCAGCGCGTCCAGCCATATTGCCCGACCGCGGTGTGCAACCCGGCTGGGTTCTATCGCTATGCCTGGGCCTTTCCGGAAAGTGCGCGCGCAGTCACCGTCGACAATCAGGCCATTGCCAAGTTTTCGACCGGCGCTCTTGAGCACACAGCCTTGTTCGGGCTCGATTATTCCTATGAGAGCAGCCGCTATGAGGAATCCGCGCTTGCGGGCATCCTGACGCCCTTTAACGCCTACGATCCCGACTACGGCGCCAGCACCGTGACAAGGCCTGCTATCGCGACGAGAATCGATCAGCATCGTAGCCAGTTGGGCATCTACGCGCAGGACCAGATCGAATGGGACCGTTTCGCGTTTTCCATTGGCGGTCGCTATGATTGGGCCAGCACCGACACCCGGACGCGGACAAGTTCGTCCAACACCCTTGTCGATCAGAACGACGGACGCTTCACCTGGAAAACAGGCCTCGTCTATAACTTCGACAACGGAATTTCGCCTTACGCCGGTTACTCCACGTCCTTTAATCCCGCCAGCGGCACGGACCGATTTGGAAACGCGTTTAACCCAACCACGGGCGAGCAGTTCGAAGTCGGCGTGAAGTATCAGCCCGATGGCATGAACAGCTTTGTTACACTGTCCGCATACCACCTCACCCAGGACAACGTCCTGTCGCCCGATCCACTCAACAGGAATTTCCGGGTGCAGACAGGCCAGGTCACCATGAAGGGCGTTGAAGTTGAAGGAAAGGCAGAGCTGAACGATGCCTTCTCCGTGATTGCCTCCTACGCGTACACGGACAGCGAAATCACCAAGGACAATCCGAATGCTGCAGGCGTTAGCAACGAAGGCAACCGTTTTG
>Ga0247741_1000162_pt1 | contig 43253 bp, 48 predicted proteins | sample UWRJL213509R2_FD_180945 | JGI IMG/M metagenome (GOLD analysis project Ga0247741, IMG submission 180945) | Plant litter microbial communities from Arlington Agricultural Research Station in Wisconsin, United States - UWRJ-L213-509R-2 | ecosystem: Environmental > Terrestrial > Plant litter >... | reverse complement strand
GGTTCCTCCGACGACCGACACACCGGTACCGCCGGTGGTAGAGCCGACTCCCACACCGGAGCCGACGCCGCCCACCAGCACGCCGGTGCCGCCGATCACGAGCGCCAACCCGCCCGTGATTACGCCGCCGACCACACCCGCCAAGAGTGTGCATGTGCCGGCAACGGTCAAGACCGCCACGCCTCCCAAGGCGCTGGCAGAGACTGGCACCGACATGACGCCCTGGCTTATCGCCGGAGCACTGTCGGTTGTTTTCGGTCTCGGTTGCCTGGTCGTGGGCATCCGCGCAAAGCGCCGCGAGGCAAAGGCGTAATAGGCCAACCCGAACCTGCATTTCAGACAGTTTCTGATACAAAATCCGCCATACCGGCGTCCTATCTACAAAGATAGTTGCGGTCTTCACTATACCGAAGACAAAGGGGACCCTCGAAAGAGGGTCCCTCTTCATATTCGTGGTATAGTAGAATCAAATGAAACATGTTGGTATCACACCCACCATCACCTTGGCACCGACCGAATCGAAAGCCAAAATTGACGCGTTTATTACGCCCTTATTACACCAGCGCACCGAAGAGGCGCGGCGTATCAGCCCGCACTATGAAACCTTGTGGCAGGACATTCAAAAACTCTATAGTGCCGGTGGAAAACGCCTTCGCTCATACATGACGTTAATGACATTCGAAGCTTTTAGTAGCCAGCCGGTCGAATCGATCCTTCCAGCAGCCGCCGCCCAAGAGTTGCTGCACGTCGCAATGTTAATTCACGATGACATCATTGACCGCGACGATATCCGTTATGGCGTCAAAAATATTGCACGCGAATACCTTGATCACTATGAAGAACTGATCGAAGACACCGTGGATCGCCGGCACTACGCTCAAAGTGCGGCTATCCTAGCCGGTGACCTGTTGATCTCGGAAGCCTATGTCCTGCTCACAGAGACGCAGGCCGACCCAGCAGCCATCCTGGCAGCCCAGCGCTTACTATCGAGGGCCATTTTCCAAGTTATTGGGGGAGAATTACTTGATACGGAGGCAGCTTTCCGCGGCGCCGATGCCGCCGATCCGCTCGTTATAGCCGAACAAAAAACTGCCAGCTATTCTTTCGTCAGCCCTTTCCTCATGGGTGCAACCTTAGCCCACGCCACACCGGCGCAACTCGAAACATTACAACGCTTCGGTGAGCAGCTCGGCATCGCCTATCAACTGCGTGATGATATTATTGGTGTTTTCGGCGACGAAGCAATCACAGGGAAAAGTACAGACGGAGACATCAAAGAAGGCAAGCGCACGCTACTAATCGAGCAGTTCTATAGCCTTGCTGACGAAACGCAGCGCGCAACGTTCGATGCACTCTTTGGTCACCACGACCTCAGCACTAGTGACGTTGAAATCGTAAAATCACTGCTGATTGATAGTGGTGCGAAACAAGCCGTCGAAACGCTCATCACGGCATACCAGGACCACACCCACACATTACTTACAACGCTCGATATCGACGACGTCCACCGTGCCTCATTTAGCGCCCTAATTGATCTTTGCTTGAAGCGAGACCGATAGGTGGAGCTCTACAAACAGGTCAGCTACAAGGCGAGCAAGCTCGTCACAAACGAATATTCGACTTCATTCGGGCTAAGTATTCGTTTATTTTCAGCTACGCTGCGTCCACACATCTATGCTATCTACGGACTTGTGCGTATCGCTGACGAGATTGTCGACAGCTACGACGGCCCACATCGGCTCACGCTCCTTAATAGCCTTGAAAAACAGACAATGGCCGCAATCGACCTTGGTTACAGCACCAATCCTATCGTGCACGCATTCGCGTTGACTGTTCGTGAGTACGCCATCGATACGAGCTTGATTGCGCCTTTTTTTGAAAGCATGCGCATGGACGTGACACCAAAGACATTCGATCAGTCGCTGTATGACACATACATCTACGGATCGGCAGAGGTAGTTGGGTTGATGTGCCTAAAAGTCTTCACGAACGACCAAAAGCTATACACCAAACTCAAAAAAGGAGCTGGCAAACTTGGTGCTGCCTACCAAAAAATTAACTTTCTACGCGATATCGCCGCTGATGCAAAAGGACTTGGTCGCTGGTACTTTCCAATCTCATCATTCGAAACGTTTGATGAGACAGCCAAAGCCACCATCGTCCGTGATATCGAAAAAGACCTCGTTAGCGCTGCCAAGGCTATCACGCAGCTTCCTGCTTCATCGCGTAGTGCCGTTGCGCTGAGCTACGACTACTATAATCAGCTACTCAAGAAGATCCGCACAACTCCTGCACCTCAGTTGCAACAAAAGCGTATTCGAGTCAACAATCTGCAAAAAACAGCCTTATTTATTCGAACCTCAGCGAAAGGGAAATTACATGCCTAAGACAGTCACTATTATTGGTGCCGGCATTGGGGGGTTGGCGGTTGCAAACATGCTGCAAAAAGCGGGCTTCCAGGTGACGGTATATGAAAAGAATCACCAGCTTGGTGGCCGCGCCGGCAAACGAGAAACCCAAGGATTTACGTTCGATACAGGACCTTCGTGGTACCTGATGCCAGAAGTATTTCAGCAATACTTCACTCTTTTTAATATAGACGTCAATCGTGAACTTGCCATTAAGCGCCTCGATCCTGCCTACAAAGTATTCTTCGAATCAAGCGCCCCAGTCACGATTCACGGTGATACCAAAAAAGACGGACAAACCTTTGAAGCAATTGAAGCTGGATCCGGTGAAGCACTCGAACACTACGTCGCCGAAGGCAATGAGATCTATCAGATGGCGATAAAACATTTCCTCTACACGAACTTTACCGACGTCCGAGACCTCGCCAACAAAGAAGTTCTCGCAAGCACCGGACGAATGGCAAAACTACTACTGCAGCCGATTCACTCAAGAGTGCAGCGCTTCGTCAGCTCAAAGCCACTCCAACAAATCCTAGAATATCCAATGGTCTTTCTTGGAACCTCACCCTTCAAAGCACCAGCCATGTATAGCCTAATGAGCGCGCTCGACTTTAAAGAAGGGGTCTTCTACCCAGCCAAAGGAATGTATTCGATCATCGAGTTGCTTGTTTCACTTGGCAACAAACTTGGTGTTATCTATCATACAGGCGCATCTGTTCAATCAATCATCCATAGCGGCGGCAAAGTGACCGGTATTATCGTCGACGGCAAAACTATCCTCTCGGATATCGTCATTTCTAATGCCGACCTTCACCACACCGAAACCAAGCTACTCGATGCACCAGCCCGCAGCTATCCGGCCACATTCTGGGACAAAAAAGAGGCTGGCATTTCGGCACTATTGATCTATGCCGGCGTCAAAGGTACGCTCCCACAACTAGAGCACCACAACTTACTTTTCGTTGATTCTTGGCATGAGAATTTCAAAGATATCTATGAAAACAAAACGATTCCAACCTCGGCGTCTTTGTACGTCAGCCGCACGAGCGCAACCGACCCAAAGACCGCACCAAAAGGCCATGAAAATATTTTTGTCCTTGCGCCACTGCCAACAGGGGTGCCTCTGACAACCAGCCAGCAAGACGAACTCGCTGTGCGCTTCATTAAGCAAATCGCGACCGCGATAGACGAACCTGACCTACAGAAGAACATTGTTACACTGGAGACTTTTGGTCCCAATGATTTCTCGACAACCTTTAATGCCTGGCAGGGGACGGCACTGGGTATGTCGCACCTCTTGAAACAAAGTGCCATGTGGCGCGTTCCCAACAAAAGCAAAAAACTCTCAAACCTCTATTATGTCGGTGCAAATACTGTCCCTGGCATTGGATTACCAATGTGTCTGATTGGTGCCGAATTGGTATATAAAAGAATCATGGGAATAAAGAAAGGTGGTCCCGTTATGACAATCGAGGATATTTTATAATGCAGTGGTTCTATCTTGGTGCCCTAATTATCGCAATCGCTTGCCTCGTGCTGGTTGACCTGAAGTACCAGCTGGCCTTCTTTTACGCGGCACGCCGCACAGCCCTGACACTCGCAGTCTCGCTTTGGCTTTTTATCGTCTGGGACATCTTTGGCATCGCGCTTGGTATCTTTTTTCACGGCGGCTCGGACTATACACTACCGATTCGCCTCATTCCGGAGTTTCCGGTCGAAGAACTATTCTTCCTATTCCTCCTAGCGTACGTTGCACTTTTGCTGTATCGTTTTGTTGAAAAGAGGCACGTATCATGACCTACCTTTTCCTGAATCTTGCCTTTTTATTAACACTGATCATGTTCATTCCAAAGACACTCAAGAAACCTCCGCTCGCTTGGTGGGTGACTTTGGCCGGCCTGCTGCTATTAACGGCCATTTTCGACCCGTTGATTATTCATTTTGGTATCGTTGATTACGATCCAGCCAAAATTCTTGGGCTACGACTACTCGGTGCGCCCATTGAAGATTTCTTTTATGCACTCTATGCCGCCTGTATCGTTCCGTTAGTCTGGAATAGGCTTGGTGAAAAGCAGGATGAAAAGAAAGAAGGATCGCATGAAAAGCGCCGCAGTTAAACTCTTTAACGTCTCCCGACCAATCTCGTGGATCAATACCGCCTATCCGTTTGCGGCAACCTACCTAGTCCTTGGCGGGGGATTTGATGCGTTATTTTTCATTGGGACGCTTTTTTTCCTGATTCCGTATAACCTACTAATGTACGGCATCAACGACGTCTTCGACTACGAGTCTGACATCGTGAACCCACGCAAAAAAAGCATCGAAGGCGCAGTTGAGGCAAAAACATTCCACCCAACCATCCTATGGTCCGCCGCGATTACCACGCTGCCATTTGGTGTCGCTATCATTTTACTGTCCCAAACCGAGGCGGCCGCAATTTTTGTCGGCGTTTTATTCTTTGTGGTTGCCTATAGTTTGAAGTGGCTGCGTTTTAAAGAAAAACCGTTTCTCGACTCGATCACCAGCAGCATTCACTTCGTTGGCCCGATGGTGTTTGCGATTGCCGTGACTGGCTTTAACCCTGTCGCATGGCCCTTCGCGCTGGCGCTATTTTTGTGGGGGATTGCCAGCCATGCCTTCGGTGCCGTCCAGGACGTCATACCAGACCGCGCCGGCAATTTGTCATCTATCGCGACGATTATCGGAGCCCGCGCAACTGTTTGGCTAAGCATCGTGCTGTATGCTGCAGCCGTCGTAGCAGTGGCCCTCCAAGGTGGCGTCGCACTGATTGTTGCGGCGGCAGGGCTGATATATATCGCAAACGTTGCACCCTACGCCATGATCACCGATGCCACATCCGGCCAAGCCAACAAGGCGTGGCGCAATTTTATCTGGTTAAACTACTTCGTCGGTGCAGTCGTAACGATGTGCCTCATCGCTATCAGCTTGTAGCGGCTCCACAAAGATCAATACCACGACCAACCTGTGATTTCCATCACAATGCTTGACGGTGATTTGCTGGGCAGGGGATAATAAGCATAAGCTCTCTGGCAGGTGCGACACTAATAGCAAAAAGTGAATCCCATGAATCAAACAAAGCAGTTTCAGGTCCGTTCAAAAAAACGACTCAAGAATTTCCTGTGGCCAACCCGCTATGTCACATTTGATGCGGCTCACGTCGCACGTCACGGTAACGGCTTTCACTACAAAGGAAAGCCCTACGTTACCCATACGACGCTCGGCAAGAAAGATAGCGCCGTCGAACGCACGAATAGCACTCAGCGCATCGTCCTTGTCAGCCTCCTCGTTACAACAGTCGCATTGGGCTATATCAACACCAGTTTCCTTCTTGTTGCGATCGTCTCGTTGATTACGATACTTTACTTCGCCGACCTACTATTCAACTTCTTCTTGATCACGCGCAGTATGGGTCATAAAAATGAAATCACTATTTCGGATAAGGCGGTCGCCGGTCGAAACGTGTGGCCGAGATATACCATCCTGTGTCCACTATATAAAGAGACGGTCATACTCCCTCAGTTTATTGATGCCATGAAGGCGATTGATTATCCAAAAGCAAAGCTTGAAGTCCTGTTACTACTAGAAGCCGACGACACCGCGACGATCCAGGCGGCCCAGGCACTCGATTTGCCTGATTTTTTTACCATTGTCGTCGTGCCCGATAGCCTTCCAAAAACAAAACCCAAAGCTTGCAACTACGGACTCCTAAGGGCAACCGGCGAATATACCGTGATTTATGACGCCGAAGACGTTCCCGATCCCTTCCAGCTGAAAAAAGCCGTCTTGGCATTCGCGGTGTCAGATGCAAATCTTGGGTGTATCCAAGCGAAACTGAATTATTACAACTGGAACCAGAACCTCCTGACGCGACTATTCACACTTGAGTATTCGCTGTGGTTCAACCTCGTATTAACTGGCTTGCAGTCGATCAATGCCCCAATTCCGCTCGGTGGCACCTCTAACCATTTCAGAACCCAGATAATCCGCGACCTAGGCGGCTGGGATCCATTCAACGTCACAGAAGACGCCGACCTGGGGATCCGACTTTCAAAGAAAGGACTCCGAACGGCCGTCCTCGACTCGATCACGCTTGAAGAAGCGAACAGTCAGCTAGGTAATTGGCTCAAGCAGCGTGCGCGTTGGATCAAAGGCTACATGCAGACCTACTTGGTTCATACGCGTCGACTCGGGGAGTTTAGCGCCCACAACCGACGAATCGATGTCATGACATTTCAACTCGTTATCGGCGGTAAAGTACTGTCTGCCCTGATCAACCCAGTCCTGTGGATTTTAACGATTTCATATTTTGCCTTTCGGCCGATCGTCGGCGACTTTGTTGAATCACTATACTTGGCGCCCATTTTCTACCTCGGGGCGATTTCGCTGGTTATTGGTAACTTCTTGTACCTGTATTACTACATGATTGGTGCAGCCAGAGAGGGGAGGCCCGAGCTTGTCGTGTACGCTTTGTTCGTGCCGCTGTACTGGATCATGATGAGCATCGCCGCCTATTATGCGCTGCGTGATTTAATTATTCGCCCCTTCCATTGGCACAAGACAAAACACGGCCTGCACATCGCCCAAGAAAAAACCGTCGAGGTGGTGCAATAGTGGCGCCAACCACACTGCGCTTCAGGCTACTGGCGCTCAGTCTCTCAATTATTGCTATCGCCTCGTGGGCGATCTTTTACTCGCTCGGCCTGACAAATATCTATAACGATGCGATGTCACACCTGAACGTCGCCCGATTAGTTGTTGATAATATTCAGCCAGGCTTGTCGCAGCTAGGGAGTGTTTGGCTCCCGCTAAGCCACCTGTTAATGCTCCCATTCGTCGCTAATGATTTTTTGTGGCATACGGGCTTGGCGGCCGCAATCATCTCAATGACCGCTTTTGTCATATCAGGTCTCAGTATTTATAAAATTGTGACCGTCTTAACTAACTCTCGACTCGCAGCGCTGCTGGCAACACTCGCATTCGTGCTCAACCTGAACATGCTCTATCTCCAGACAACCGCACTAACCGAGCCCCTCTACCTAGGCATCTTCACGCTCAGCATCCTGATGCTCGTCATGTACCTAAAAAATCGCTCGCTACAGCCGCTCATCGCGCTGTCGGGGTTGTGTTTGCTAGGGGTTTTAACGCGGTACGACGCCTGGTTCGTTGCTGTCATTATTGCCATCATTATCGCCGTCAATGAGTTCGTTGTCCTTCGCAAAAACCTCAAAGCAACCTTTGGGCAACTTTTGCTGTTTGGTCTTCCGATCATTTTTGGCGTGGCGCTTTGGCTAGGCTGGAACTTGATTATATTCGGCGACCCGCTCTATTCGTTCGTCGGGCCGTACTCCGCTCGGGCACAGCAATCATTAATCGAATCGGCCAGTGGGCTGATCACAAAGAATAATATCGGCATGAGTAGCTGGACCTATCTGCTGACGGCTGTGCGCAATATTGGTCTGATCGTCATGATACTTGGGGTGATAGGGTGGTTGCTGTATATACTTTTCAACAAAACGCACACGCTGTATTTGCGACTATCGACGTTCACTGCGTTATTTTCGATCATCCTCTTTAACGTCATCGCGCTCTATTTGGGGTTTTCAATCCTCAACCTACCCGAGCTCGGCTGGAACCCATCCGGCACAAAAGCGGGCGAGCTATTTAATGTTCGCTACGGGGTATTAGCCCTCCCGTTTATTGCGGTTGGGGTGGGGCTCCTGCTCGCCCAGACGCCAAAGCTACCCCGCACCACATTTGCCGCCCTGTGTCTCGTGTTGGTTGGACAAATGGCCCTGATCTACAAACAAGGTGTTATTACACTACAAGACGGCCAGCAAGGTTCCAGCGGCTTCGTCAATCAGGACGTTGCCGCACAGCTAAAAGGGCACGTCAAAGCAGGTGATACGGTTATTATGTCAACCTCCTCCTACAACGCAGTGGCTTTCGAGAGTGGCCTTGCCCTCAAAACATTTATTCACGAGGGGGTAAGTGGGCAATGGAATGCGGCGATAGCGCGCCCAGAAGGCTACGCAAAATGGATCGTCATGGCCAATAATGACATCGGTGAAGCCGTCCATACCAGCCTCGTCAAAAAACAAAATAGTGCCTTCTTGAAAAACTACACCCTCGTCTTTAAAGGTGCGTATGCGAGTTTGTATCAACGTCACGACTAAGCTATAGTTATATAAATGACCGTTGATCAGGGCACGGATGTCGTTAAGTATATCGCCCAAACCTATTTCAACCTGCACACGATCATATCTTTGATTGTTTCGCTCGCTATCGCCCTCATCCTAGGGCGCATTATTGCGTATTTCTTTCGTAAAGCCGTCACGATTATCGGTGCCCGGGCCGACAAAAGCCAGGACCTACCGACCGTCAATCGTCTCCGAAAATACGAAACATACCTTGTCCTTAGCATTGCCATCATTCGCGTCATGCTGGTGGTCATTTCGCTGTATTTCTGGTGGCTACTCGATCACCCAAATGAACCGCCAACGGCACTTATTGGTGCCAGTGCCGTCTTTTTATTACTGCTGAGCGCCTCGCTGAGTCCGATCCTTCGTGACGTCGTCAGTGGGGGAGCGATGATGGTCGAACAATGGTACGGTGTTGGTGACCACATCAAGGTCGTACCGTTTGATATCCAGGGTGTCGTCGAACGCGTCACCCTACGCTCGACTCGTATCCGTGAACTCAACGGCGAGATTACTTGGGTCAACAACCAACATATCCAAGGTATCCGCATTACCCCGAAAGGGATTCGCTCAATTGCCCTCGAGTTATTCGTGACCGACCTTGCGCGTGGACAAGAACTTATCTATAAGGCCAACGACCGTTTGCCGAGTGGGCCGCTTCTACTAGTAAGCCCTTTGCAGATCACCGAGGAGGTCGTAGTTGGTGCTCATTTGTGGCACATCACGGCAATTGGTGAAACCGCCCCCGGCCGCGAATGGTTAATCGAAAAAGCAGCCGTCGACGTCATTAAAGAAATGGACGAAGCCTCCGAAGATCCAATTATTGCGCACGGGCCGCTGGCGCGCTTTGCTGACGTTGAAGCCGAAAAGAAGTTCAAGCGCACCATCAATAACGCGCAGAAAAAGGCCTTACCAAAAAGGCACCTTCACCTCGTCAAGAAACCGGGTTCAATCAAGCAGCGCCAAACAACCAAGCGAACAACAGCCAAAAAGGCTAGACAAACAAAGTAGCTTGTGCTATAGTTAATCACATTGCATCCGAATGGATACCGTCTCTCATGGTTAATCGCACAGATTTGTACCTTATGAGAAATCAAAAGGTTCTCACTGTTCGTCTGTAGCGAATTATCATTTATCCCAGAAAGGGAAACTATTTTTATGGCCTATGGCAATCAATCACGCTCATCAGCACCCCGCGGCGCACGCCCCGGACACCGTTCATTCGGTGGCAACAACCAACGAAGTGGCGGCCGCTCAGGTGGCGGTGGAAACCGACGCGGAGCATACATCCACCCAAGCAAGTTTATTAACAAAGCAGTCGCAAAGGCTGATGAAGTAATTTACGAATCAAAGCACGAGTTCATGGACTTTGCTTTTAGCGCTGACCTACAACACAACATTATCGAAAAGGGTTACAAAATCCCTAGCGCCATCCAAGACCAAGCGATCCCACTGATCCTTGAAGGTCGTGACGTTATTGGACTTGCTAACACCGGTACCGGTAAAACAGCTGCCTTTATTCTTCCGATTATCGAGAAGATCCGTAACACCCAAGACTTCAACTCAGTTCTTATCATGGCTCCAACCCGTGAACTAGCTGTACAGATTGACGAACAATTCCGTGAATTCTCACGTGGCATGCGTCTTTTCTCAGCACTCGTTGTTGGTGGAATGAACATCGAACGTCAAATTCGTGACCTTCGTCGTCGTCCGCACGTCATCATCGGTACACCAGGCCGTATGAAAGACCTCATGCAACGCCGCGAACTAAAGCTCGACCAAGTGAAATACCTTGTTCTTGACGAAGCCGACCGTATGCTCGACATGGGATTCATTAACGACATCCGTGAAATCGTCGACCAGACATCACGTGACCGCCAAACACTCTTCTTTAGTGCAACGATCACCCCAACGATCCAGGCCCTCGTTAACACCTTCCTTAACGACCCAATCGAAGTATCTGTTCGTACATCAGAAACTGCTGAACACGTCGAACAAGATATCGTCGAAGCTCGTGACAAAGACCAAAAACTTGAAATCCTACTTGAAATGCTTTCACAGTCTGATTTCGAAAAAGTCCTTGTCTTTGGTGAAACTAAGTTTGGCGTCCAACGTCTTTCTGACCACCTCGAACAAAGCGGCATGACATCTGTTGCCATCCACGGTAACAAGTCTCAGTCACAACGCCAACGTGCCCTCAAGATGTTCAAGGACAACAAAGTCCGCATCATGGTTGCCACAGACGTTGCTGCTCGTGGACTCGACATCCCTAACGTGTCTCACGTTATCAACTTCGAACAACCTGCGACCTACGAAGACTACGTTCACCGTATCGGCCGTACTGGTCGTGGTGGTGCAAGCGGAAAAGCTTACACCTTCGTCCCAATGCAAGACCGACGCTAGTCGTTCAGCCCGTTCACAGACACACCTCATTATGGGGTGTGTTTTTGATTACTCGTAAAATGAGGCGTATAATAAAGAGGTTAAGCTAAACGAAGGAGGGAATATATGTCCAGCCACAAAAACGTAAAGCTCATCGTCACCGCAAGCAGGTACGCGACACTTAGACCCGGTGATCGGCGATAGAATCGCACTTTTACGCCATGTTACAAAAGAAGACCCCAACCATATAGGAAAGGGGTCTTCTTTTTTGCCTACCGTACCCGTGCGCAGGGCTAGTAGTAAGTGACTATATCAGTAGCGATAACGCCGTCACAACGACACCAGTCGCAGCCGACCAAAACAAAATACCAATAGCCTTACGGCGATCTTTTTGGCGAAACGCCTCCAGCTCTACCTGATCAGTAACACCAGCACTATTAATAACATTGAATATACCTTTCAAGCCAAAGGCGGCACAAAAATGCAATCGGTCTTGCAACAACCCTATCGTCGCTAGTGTTGCCGGGAAGACCAGCAGAAGTCGCCACGCCCAGTGAGCTTCAATGACGACGAGGGTAGCTAGCAGTGCAATCGTGACGATTGCACCAACGATACCACTCAGGCGCCGCATTCGTCGCTCGGCGGGACCAATATTACAGACTCCTGGATAGTACGAATGGGTAGCAGGCGCCGGCATGGCTACTTTCTACCCTTGGAAAGCGCAATAATAACCACAAGTGAGGTCAGCGCCACGGCAATCAGCAGGACACCCGCTACAATCGAAAGGGCTGGGTTGTAATCAATATCAATCGCGGCACTAATCAATAATTGTGTCGCCAGCGTTAACGACAGCAGGATAATCATCAGGTGGGCACGGATTAATTCTTGTTTGGCAACTTTATCTTTGACTGAAAATTTTTTGAGCAGTTTTTTATTCATACATTGACTATACAGCGCCCAAAGCACAAGAACAATGTCTGTGAGCGAGTGGCAATATTATGCAGCCAAAATAGGGCAATTATAGGGGTCTTATGGTATAATAACGGAAGTAATAAAACGATTGGACCACGATGGCTAAGCACAAAAACTGGCATGGCGCCTCACGGAAGCGTCTTCTGAAGAAAAAGCTCAAAAGCTTGAAACTAAAGAACGCCTAACAAAAACGACTCACTATGAGTCGTTTTTTATTTGTTTTTGCCAACTGGCTTTCTACTGCGCGCCGATTTTTAGCACTTCGCCCGAAAGCTTGTCGCGGAAGTAGCCATCGTGACTAACGTAGATAATCGCACCAGAGTAACGTCCTAGTGCCGTTTCAAGCTCTTCAACACTCGGAAGGTCAAGGTGGTTCGTTGGTTCGTCGAGGATCAGTAGCTGCGGATCATTCGCCAGCATCGCAATCAACTGGAAACGTGCTTTTTGACCACCACTGAGGCGCTTGACGGGAGTTTTGCCGTCACCTTCGGTAAATAGGTAGTCACTCATCAATGAACGAATCTTAGTCGTTGAGATAGGTAGGTTTTTCGCAAGGTACATACGTTCGACAGCTTCTTCAAGTGGCATCTCGAAGTACGTTGGTGAAACTTCTTGTTCGTAAATACCGACGCGGACTTGCTTGTCGAGCGACAGTTCACCGCCGTACATCGTCACTGATTCGTCGCCGAGGATTGCCTTAATAAGCGTCGTCTTACCAGCACCGTTGCGTCCACGGAACTCGATCGCTTCGCCTTCACGCAGGTCAATGTTGATACCGGCAAAGAGTGGCTTGTCGTAACCAAGGCTCAAGTCGCGGGCTGAAATAAGCACGTGCTTGCTACGAGATTCATCGTTCTTTAGGTTGATACGGACGTTTTTAGCTTTAAACTTATCATACTGCGCAGCAACTTTATAGTTAAGGTTGTCGACTGAATCTTTATCAATCCAGAACGTCGGTTTGACGCGCGTTTGGAGTTCGGCAAGTTCTTTGCGACCTTCTTCTTCCAGACGCTTGAAGCGCTGAATCGTACCGCCGTGGCGAGACTTTTCCTTGAATCGCTGGTATTCGATAACTTTTGATTTCAAGTTGATAATACGCTTTTCGATCATTTCAAATTCATTCATTTGGCTACCGGTTGAGACGGCATTTTGTTTCAGGTAGGCGTCGTAGTTACCTTTAAAGCTTTGTGATCCACCGTCTTTGAGTTCGATAATCCGGTCGACTTCGCGCAGCACGTCACGGTCGTGAGTAATCAGTAGCGTACCTTCGTGTGCGCCTTTTAGCCATTCAATAAATTGGTCTTTGGCAATGTAGTCCATGTGGTTGGTTGGTTCGTCAACGAGTGCAAGATCGGCATCAGAGTGCATGATCTTCACCACTTCAACCAGTCGCTTTTGACCACCAGACAGGGTAGAGAAGGCACGGTGAGCAATAGCCGGGAGCTGGAAGTTAGTCAGCTCACGCTCGATCTGTTCTTCGATTTGGTAAAAACCCTTGTCGTCAAAACGCACCAGCGCTTCGCTATACTCGTTGATCTTCTTCATGTTGTCACCCATTGTTTCAGGGTACGTTTCAATGATGTGGCTGAGTTTTGAGTATTCGGGCAGACCCTGTAGGACGTACTGTAGGACTGTCTTGTCGCCAACGTCATGATATTCCTGCTGCGTTGCAACAACGACCGTGCCGGGCTTGTAAATGATGTCACCGGTGAAGTCTTTGTCTGTGCCAGCTAGGATACCGAAGAGTGTTGATTTGCCGACACCATTACGTCCAATAACGCCGATTTTCTCGCCGTCATTAATCGTAAACCTGACGTTGGACATCAGAGATTTTGGCCCAAAGGACTTTTCGGAAATAGTAATATCAGAAATCATAACTTTATCCATTGTAACAGATAAGGGGGCGCTTGTCCCTTGCAAAATGGTATTTTCTGTGACATAATTATAACCAATAGAACATGTCGTTCGTCACCTTTGACTTCATTTTGGGCATCTCCTGCGACTTCTACTAACAAATATCCACCCTAACAAAAAGGAGTTATCTCACATGTCAGTCAACTGGAAGGTCCTCTTATAATGCCAAAAATTATCCTACGAATTGAAGTAGTTCGATCGACCTCAAAATTCATTAGTTCGATGAGCGAACAGTCCGCGCGCGACATCGTTCAGACACTCCAAAAACATTACAGCGATGTCGTCATGACCAACGTTGACACGATCTCTGATATGCATGCACTCCTGGCCCGCAAACCAGACCTCGTGTTCGCTGGTATTTATTTCATCCGTGATGAGGCAAATGGTGGAGAAAAGGTATGGCTTGCTGATGCACTCGAAGCAAACGGTATCGCCTACACTGGATCAGGTAAACACGCGAACCGTCTCAGCCTGAACAAACATCTCGCCAAGGAGCGTATGGTCGAGCGTGGTGTGCGCACCGCTTCGTTCATGCTAGCTGGTCGTGACGATACAGCAGCGATTGACGAAGGCGCGTTATCCTTCCCGCTATTTGTAAAGCCAAGCAATAAAAGTGGGGGGCAGGGTGTTGATGAATTCTCTATCGTCCATACAACCGCCCAACTTCAAGATAAAGTTCAATCAATTCACCGCGAAGACAGCACCGACGCACTTGTCGAGGAATACCTTTCTGGTCGCGAATTCAGTATCTCTATTATTGGCGGAGCTGATGGATTTATCGCAATGCCGCTTGAGCTCGTGGCAGAAAAGGACAGCAACGGCGATCGAATTCGTAGCCAAGCCGTCAAAACATCCGATTCCGAAGACATGAATGAAATCACCGATCCAATCGAACACCTGCTACTCGAAACAATTGCCATTGAAGCATTCCAAGCCCTCGGCGGCATTGGATATGGCCGCATCGATATTCGCTTTGATGGCCACGGCGTGCCATACTTTTTGGAAGCAAATCATATCCCAAGCCTTATCCAAAAAGATAGCTCGTTTTTACGAGCCTACGAGATGACACTCGGCGGAAGCTACGAAGACATGATTCTACACATCGTGAAACTCTCGCTTGGTGCTAAAGTTGCACAACCCAGCCTCGTACCTGTTACTTAGTTTTTTGATTGGTAACGAAGTACTTTTAGCAATTCATCGACTGATTCACTCAGTGTAAATTCTGCGACCGCCTTTGTGCGGTCCTTTTTTACAGCTGCGCCGAGTGCGACGGCTGTCTTAATGCCCTTAATAAGTGCCCGCGGGTTGCGCGGTTCAACCAGTGTCAATAATCCACAGTTTGTTTCAGGAAGACCACCAATGTTACTCGCGATGACTCGGCAGCCGGCGTGTTGAGCTTCCACTGATAGCATCCCAAATGGCTCGGCGTAAACGGATGGTACTAGCAGGATGTCGGTTTGGGCAAGTAGTTTTGCCATAGACAGGACGGACTTTTGTGGCTGAATGAGTTTTGCGTAGGGATAGGCATCCAACATACGCGCCAGCACTTTTCCTTCGACGACATGTTGCCCGGCCATGACGATTGTCATCTGGAAGTCACCCCCGCGCATTTCATCTTCGTGCAGCATCTCGAGAATCGTATAAATACCTTTTTGAGCATGCAGGCGCCCAGCGTACAGAATGCGGGTTCGCTTGGTGGTTTTTGACCGAGCTACATGACTAAATACTGGGTCGGCAAATGGCATAACAACGTTAATGCGACTATTCGGGACGTCGAGGTATAGCGCCCATTGCTGCGCGCTATAGATACTCGTGGCGATGACCGTCTTGTTGACGATATCGGCCTTTCGTCGCGGCTTGTCAGCAAGCTTTGGAATCACGCAGTGCAAAATTATGGCAGCTTTGTGTTTTGTGGGGACATCGTAGCTACGATTCACATAGACGATTCGCCCCGGAATTGTACTGATTTCTTCTGGCGTTTTTAGTGATAGGAAAGGGATGTCGGGGAAGTCGGCCCGGCCATCCTTGATACCATGCCCAACGCTTACCACTTGAGCGCCAATTCCTCGACGCAGCAATTCCCGTACCTGCCCTGCAGTGTATGTTTCTGATCCACCAGTTCCGGCAAACATCGCTTCGCCCTCGGGCCATACAAATGAAATCACAAAAAAAACTCCTAACATACGGTTATAAAAGCTTGAAGAGGGAAGAAAGCAGGAGTGCCAAAAGAGATCTCAAAGAAAATCTAGCTGGATTAATTATATCATAATTTTACTAAAAAGTCCATGATAACAGAGGCGAGACTGTCCGTACTACGTCAGGCGGACGCTAAGTCCAAGGCCACCAAATTCCTGGCAAACAAAAACTGGGGCGCTCGTCGTACTCAGGGCTTCGTCGTATGCGTAGCCAATCTCGCAAAATAACCGCAGCTGATCAATCCGTTCGATCTTGTGACGAATCATCCAACCAGCAAAGGCGCCGCGGGCAATCTTGGCATGCACCACGACGAAGGTCGGTTCGCCTGTTTTTGGGCTTATCGTCAAGAATCGGGGAGTAACAAGGTAACGAGCATCGATATATTTCGTCACCACTTTGCCATATTCGACGGCCGAAAGGTCAACAATCAGCTCACGGTGCGGCAGTGTCAAAGCGATACTGTCACCCCAATACTGATACAGATTCGGCGTTATAAACCCAGGCGTTTTGTAGCCCATCTCAAATCGGTACGGATAAATGCCGTCAAGTGGTCGCAAGATACCGTACAATCCCGACAAGATGCGCATATGTTGCTGTGCGTATGCCCGGTCGCTCTGCGACCAATCCGCTACCTGTAGCCCACTGTAGATATCGCCCAAAAAACTATCAACAGCAGGTCGCTGCTGCGCTGCGTCGTGGGTCCACGCCTGTAGCAACTGCTGCGTCGAAGCCGCCAGCTTGTTCGATACATGCATGATCGATTCGATATCCGTCACAGACAGTGCCGCCAGATACGACTGCAGCGTCTCGGTCTGGGGCAACAATACGGGCGTCGTCAATAACACCCGGGTATCGATTGCAGCCGGGCGCATCGTCTTCGAAGTGTGGATCAAGACAATCATCTACTCGACACGTCTCGCGAACAATTCTTCAGTCTCACGCATAAATATCTCGGCCATTTTTGGACCAACCCCGTACAACGTTTGGAGCCGCTTGGAAAACTGGTCTTCGTCTTCACTACTATCAAACATCAGCACCAACGAGCCTTCATAGTCGCCCACGAGTTGCTCCATGCAGCGGCGCAGGCCTCGGGCAGTCACTTCGTCGTACCGTGCGTACCGGCCTTCATCTAATAATTCCACCAGTTGCCAGTGCGAAAGATTCAAAATGGCCCACGGCGTATCAATCTTGCGCTCGACAAACAGCCGCCACGTATTGATCGCAACCGTTGCCTGAATTGGCTTACTGAAAAGGTAGGCGAGCAAAAACCAACGAAATAAATCATCATCACCCGATGTCACATCAAGGCCGAAATCTTCGGCGTAATGAATCGGCTTGGGCTTTTTTTCTTTTACCATGCTTTTAGTATAGGGCGTCTTAGGGCAACTAGCCTATTAACGACGACCGATATTCATAATACCCGGGTCATAGTCATCTTCTGTCGCCTCACGCAGCCTTGGCGTATTGACGGTGTAGTAACGATGATCACAGCGCACTATGTTGTCACGACGCAGCTTTCCCAGTGCTGCAATCGTCGTCTCCCGGGTCAGTCCAACAAAATTTGCTAACTCCTGTTGAGTTAAGGGAATTGTAATCTTTACCATACCTTTCTTCATATCGACGCCATAGATGAGGGCAAGATGACGAAACGTATACAGTAGCTTCAGGTGGGCCCGCGACTGTTCGAGCGCCTCAACGCGTAGCTCGCGGTTCACATGCGCAATCACTTGTTGATCGAGTACAAACTTCGCAAAATCATGATTCCCGTCGACATGTTGCAAAATATCATCACGGTCAAGCACGTACAGCACGCAGTCCGTATGGGCCTGATAGTAATATAGCGCGGCGTGCGACTTACCAAAAATCCAGTAGATTGGAATCAAGTCACCAGCGACTTTGAACGCAACCGATTTCTCTTCACCATTATTCGTAAAGCTCGTTACTTTTACGAAGCCACTTTTTAGCACATACGCGTGATGTGGCACATAGTTTTGCTGCAAGATGACCTCACCCTTTTGTACCGAGGTGGTAGGGAATTGATCGAAAAACGTGTTGAAATTATTCATAATGTAACCTCTGAAATAATTTTTTTAGTTCGTTTACTCATATCTATCTTATCATTTCCTGATAGATTGATTAAGACGCTCATGGCAATGGCAACGAATAGGGTACAATAGGGAATATGGAGACAACTGTCGCGACTATCACTTCTGATTTGCCAATTTTTGACTATGCAGCGACCATTGTCGAGACGGTTGATGCCAACCAAGTGACAATTATCACAGCTGAAACCGGAGCTGGCAAAAGCACCCAAGTGCCCCAGTATTTGGCGGCGCACGGCTATAGCAAAGTCATCGTGACGCAGCCGCGCATTCTGGCCGCGCGCAACTTATCTCGCCGTGTGCGCGAAGAGTGGACCGAACATACCGGCGTCGATAGCGACTACGTTATTGGCTATCGCACCGCCCACGAGCGCGATGACCACCCAAATACCCACATCCTATACTGCACCGATGGTTTGCAACTAGTGCGTGAAATTACCGGCGTCGGTATTCGCGACCGCCAAGTCCTGATTCTTGATGAGGTGCACGAATGGAACGAAAACATGGAAGTCCTGATCGCCTGGGCAAAAAAACGCTGCCAGGAAGACGACCGCTTTAAGGTTGTCATCATGAGCGCCACCATCGATACCGCACCATTGGCCGAATTCTTTGAGACCAGCGCCGTCATTACTGTGCCAGGCCGTAGTTTTGAAGTCAAAAAGCGCCGTGGTAACGACGTCATTGCTGAAATCCTTGAAAAGCTGCGCACGACGACAAGCAACATGCTGGTTTTTTTGCCAGGCAAGGCCGAGATCCAAGATGTCACCGACGCCATCGCCAAGAAAGCGTCAGCTGCCGGTGTGCCGATTATTCCGCTGCACTCGCAGCTCGAGGCGACCGCTCAACAAGCAGCCTTCGCTAATTATCCTAAAGGCAAAATCATCCTCGCAACAAACATCGCCCAAACGAGTGTCACAATTGATGACATCGATGTTGTTATCGACAGTGGCCTGCAGCGTCAAAGCGAAGTGCGCAATGGTGTCGAAGGATTGTTTATTGCTCAGACCTCGCAGGCTGATTGTCTGCAGCGCGCCGGCCGAGCTGGGCGCACCAAAGCGGGCGAGTATATCCTGGCCCAGTACGACACCTTGCCATGTCTTGATTTCGAGGATCGACCCGAGTACGGTACACCGGAAATCTTGCGCAAACACATCGACCGCCTGACACTGCGCCTTGCCAATGTCGGTATGGATATCGAGCAGCTCGATTTCTACCACGACCCTAGCATCCGAGCGATTCGCCGCGCCAAGCAAACATTAATTGCACTAGGCGCAATGACCTACGGCGGAATGGTGACTGATATCGGCCACCTCATGGAGCAATATCCCGTTGAATCAAGTTACGCCCGGATGTTAGTTGAATCGAAATTATACTCACACGCTGTACAGACCAAGCTAACAGCCATTATCGCTATTCAAGAAATTGGTGGCATCGTCAAAGGTGGTACCCGCTACACCGGCTGGCAAAAATACACCCGTCAAAAAAAGTCAGACCTGCTGGCGCAGTACGATGTCTTTTTAGCACTCGAACATATCTCACCAGATGATTACGAGGACCTCGGTATCATTGCTAAAAATATCACCAAAGCCCGCGAAGTCATGGAGCGCCTGAATCACGATTTGGCCGACATCGAACTCAGCGATACGGCCCTGACGCCGATTTCAGGTGAAGAACAAACCGAGTTAATGCGCAGCATTGTTGCTGGTCAAATTGATCAGCTATGGGCTGTCGATGAACTCGGCAACGCAACCCACATCACCTCGAATACAACCCGCGAACTATCCAGTAGTAGCGTCGTCAAACATCCGACATTGGTTGCCGGAACACCGTTTGACCTTGAAGTACCGACCCGCGACGGCAAGCTACAAACGATGCACCTCGTACAGGGGATTACGTCAGTTAGCACTGAATGGCTCATTGATCTTGCACCGGAACAGTTCGCCAGCAAACGCGGCAAGATGGTCTACGAACCCTACACTGGGTCACTGGTGATTCGCCAACAAATTCGAGTCGGGAAACGTGTCTTTGAAGGCGCCGGTATTCCCGTCACCAAAAACACCAAGCAGAATCAGAAATTTTTCCAGGAAGCCTTTGCTAAATGGGCCGCAGATCAGCTGGAGCGCGAACGTCGCACACTCAGCACTTCACACAGCAAGCGCATCCCGAGCGTGCCGATGCCGCAGATTCGTCATCACGTTCGATCACTTGCTGGTCAAATTATCAGCCTCGATGGATTAGCGTTTCAGAAACGAAAGCAGTTAACAGACCTTGCAAAACTTGCGACGCACTTGGGTGATGACTTTATGAATCATGTCGCCTCGTCATACAGTAAACCCCACACACCCGGTCGCCACCATGCGCATAGGGGGTGGAAACCAGCCCACAAACAGCGCCGCGAACGCGACTTTAGGCGCTAAGGTGTTTTTTAATAAGCTTGACGATAGCCCGACTAGCACGCGGTGAAATGATATGCGCTTCGGCGATCTCATCAGACGTGACGTGCGCTGCCATATCGGCAAAGAATTTATTCTTACTGTCTTTAATAACGAGTCCATCCAGGCTACCATACAAAATTTCAGTCGGAACGGATAGCTTCTTTAGCTCACTCACTGAGGTCTGACTGATAATGGTATTTTGCATACTACGCTGCGAAGGAATCCAGTTATCCGGCGTCAGGTCAAAGCCGGTGAACTGCCCGAATACTTTTTGGGCCAAGGTGAATTTCCCCAGCCACGACGGCATTTGCTTGAATATCTTTTCATAGGTAGAGATATAAAACTTGGTGCGTTTTTCAGCATTCGAGCCCTTTGGTAGGCCGACATAAAAGGGCGGTTGGTACAGAATAAGCCGTTCGACCAAATCAGGTCGTAACTTAGCGACACGGATCGCAATCAAGCACCCCATAGAATGACCGACGAGTGTGACAGGGCCTGATAATTTGCTTTTGCGGAGCGTGCGAATCACCGCCCGTGCGTGGTCGTTGGTATCGTACGCAACCCAGTCCGCTAGTGGACGAACGGAATGTCCAAAGCCTAGCAAATCAAACACTAGTGTACGAGCAGGCAGTTTTGAGAGTAGTTTTGCGGTCGACGCCCAGCTTTTGCCAGAGTTGGCAATACCGTGCAGCAAGACGACCGGTTTCCCGACACCAGCATCGTGCCGCGTATACAAGATAAACGGCTGACGCAAGAGTCGATGTTGAATCCAACCACCAATAGGCATAGCGCTAGTATAGTCCAAAACTCTGGTTACTGCACGAGCGGCACATCAAAAGACCAACGCATATTTCCTGTAGAAAAGTACGTATAGCCTGTCTTTAAACTAACCGTGTTGCACGCATTTGAGCCATACTTACCGCCTGGATCTGCGGCGGTAATAGCATCGTCCCAAACCATTGGTGTCGAGCTAGGGTTACTGTCCGAAGTGACGTAATGCAAAATTGGATTATCCTCATCCACACTGCTTTCGCCAAATTCACGTCCGATGATCGCGAAGCGCTGCGGATTTGTTCGTGTTGGTGCACAAAAGATAAAGGTCTTTTTTGGATCGGGTTTGCGTGTATCCTCGAAGACGTTGGCCGTTTTCAAAATTGTCTCTAACTCTAGCAGTGGATCGGAATACGGCTCAGGATACACGATCGGATAGCGATCATTGTCCTTGTAAAAAAATTTCATTTCATCAGATAGATTCTGCAAGTCCGTCATAACAACGATCACCTCCGCGCGGTGGCGAACACCGTTATAAGAAACCGAAACAACAGTTGCAAGAATGCCGATAATCGCTATAACGATCAGCAGTTCGACAATTGTAAATGCAGCTATGGCGCGGCGACTATTCTGAGTAACTATTTCAAGCATTAGCACTTATGATAGCACGATATGGACAGCCTACCGATATACGCAGACCAATTACGGACGTAGTGTCCCAGCGAAAACCTGCCATGCCAGTAGCGACTTGGCAACGAGACTCAGAACAATATAGACGAACTCACCGTAAAGGTAGTCTTTCCATGGTCCAACTTTTTTGTATTGCAGTACCATGTTGATAGCAAACCCATTAAAGAAGACAAAGATAGAAACAAAGATCCAGTACACAAACGACGGCGCAGTACTGCCATTATTCGCACCAAGCCACAGGGCAAAGGCAATCACTACCCACGGAATGGCCCCGGCGAGACAACCAATCCAGTAGCTCAACCAGTTTGTCTTTTTGGTTGTCTGGTTGTGCACCTCCATGACCAACCCAAGCAGGTTCATAATCGCGACGAGTGCAAATAACATCACAAGACTCATCGCATCGTAAATGCCAACGAGTAGCGCGATAGCAACAATCATAACACTGGCAGAGAGTGCATATTCAATCCAGCGAGCAACGTTGATACCTCGGGCAAGCTGTGCGTTATAACGTTTGTTGTAGACTGTTGCGATTGTAAAGTGCGCCGCAGCTGACAGGAACAAGAAAATGACAATCAGGAGGGGGAGCGACACATCAAACAGCACCTTCGTCGTTGACTCGAGGCTCTGCGTCGCCGGGTCAAACGCCAAGAACGATCCACTAATCGGGAGCGTAAACTCTTTACTCAGTAGCAAGACGGCAATCGCCTGGGTAAGATGCAGGAACCCTGCGATAATATTAAATTTACGCAACTTCTTGAAGGGGATTGGCTTAGTCATACACAAACTATAGCATAAGCGGTGCGGCAGGAAGAGAGGGGGCTATAGCCAGGTGGCGACACCGCCATGGTGCGAGCACGTACCGCGTCGACTTTGACTGTAACTATACGCTCCATCACCGCATCGAGCGGTCGCACCAGATGGGCTGCTGGACGGCGAGGCAACATGGTTACCTTGTGAGTTGGTATAGCCATCACCCGAGGATGACGTGGATGTAGCAGCCGGTTTAACATAGGTCCCTACAAGCGTCACTTGTTGGACGGGCTGTTTTAAAATTTCACGTTTCACTTCACTACGTGCGGTTTCGAGTCCATTAACGTACGTGACGTCATAGCTCACTGTGCGCTCGCCGTTAACTCCAGATATAGACAGCTTACGTTCGCCAAGTGGCAATGTACTGTCATTTTGATCGATTGACGTAAACTCTATTGGTTCAGTTTTTGTTTCCGATCGCACCTGAGGCTTTGCTGCTTCGAGTTGACGAACACGCTCTAATTCAGCTTTTTTAGCAGTCTCAGATGCAGCCTGTTGCGACTGAGTAGCGTTACTCTCGACAGCACCCTGTGGCGATTGCGGCACCACGACGGCCATAGCAACCAGTAGTACAGCCGCAACGATGATCGGGCCCTTGCGCTGCGTCTTGGGTGTGCGCACAGCCTTAACAATAAAATAGACACCGTAGGCAAGTAATACCATAGCAAGTGCAGACCTAAAGCTAGTCATCATCCAAAGCAATATAAAGGCACTTACCGTCCCGAGCACCACGTATGCGCGGCGCTGCTCTTGTTTGGTGTAGTCGTCCCAATTTTTCTGAGGTGTGGTCTTTTTATGTGCCATCATAGGCACAGTATAGTCCACATTTTGTAATTATGTTACTTTTATTAAGCTTTTTATAAGATTCGTCTAACGGGCGAAAATAAGAACGTCGTCAATCAGACCAGTATAATTATTACTAGAGTTCAACGCGCCGATTGTTGTGACGGTCGAGCTAGGAGCAGATACCCCGCTAGTGCCGGCGGCCTTTTTGCCGTCGACATACATCGTCAGGTTTCCTGCATCATAAATAAGGGCGAGGTGATGCCATTTCCCATCGTCAATCGACACACTGCTCGTTATCGCATTCCACGAACCGTTATGGCCCGCTTTTGGGGTACAGCCGTAAAACGCCGAGCCATCCCCACTCATAAAGTTATTACTCCCGGCGCAACTTGTAGATTTTACCCACGCTGCTTTGACATAGTAGCTCGTACCAATCGCTGCACTCGTTGTGACACGGCTTGTACCGTTCAGACTGACCGAACAACCCGTGCCTGACGGCGTATCAGTTGACCAGGCAACAGTTCCTACTATCGTACCGGCGTTATTTGCATCACTCCCATCACCAACATTGCTACCAGAACATTCGTTAAAAGCCCAGACCGCTGTCGCATTCACAAACTCTGGCGATCGTCGCAGCTGCGTGGCGAATGCCTGAGCGGCCGCCATACGAGCACGCTCTTGTACGCCATTAAATGCAACAATAGTAATTGCCGCAAGGATACCAATAACGACGATCACGATAAGCAGTTCGACGATAGTAAAAGCCTGATTTTTCTTTGATGCCCACATTCTGTTTAAAGTATAGCAGACACCGGAAAGGCGGTCGCCCGCATTGACTAATAGTCATATTTATTCTAATATATATGTAGGACGTATGTCTTGTACTACACAATCTACGACAGGAAGGAATTCAACATGGCTACCATGGTTGAATCCAAGCAACACGCCAACCGCGACGGCAGTATCGTCTACGTGCCGGCAAGCACCGTTATCGGAGATGACGTCACGATCGGGCCACGCGGCAAGATCTGGAACAACGTCACGATTGGCGATAATGTCACCATATACGACGGGGTCATGATCGAAAACGGCGTCACAATCGGCGACAACTCTGTACTCTTTAGCAACGTCAACTTGGAAAAACGCGTCACGATAGGCGATGACTCGCTGATTGGGCGCGGCGCAACTATTGGCACTGCGACCACAATCGGCCACAACGTCATGGTAGGTGACGGCAGGTCCAGAAATAGCCTGGCCGGCAACGGCATCGTGGTGGGGAGTCGCACAACTATTGGCGACAACAGTACGATTGCGCAGCTCGCAAAAATCGGCAACAAGGTCGAGATAGGCCCACACTGCGTCATCAACGTCAGGAGTATCGTCCGTGACGATGTACACCTGCCCGAGTACTCGTTGATACAAAACCATTCCATTGTCAGTCCGGGCGCCGATGGATCGCCCGTAGTGATACAAATCTAGGTCCTAGCCTCGAACTCCGGTCTCGCCCTGAAAGCGCCCCGTTGAGTCGGGGCGCTTTTAATTTCTCGATACAATTTAAGTGTTTACCCTACAGAACTTCTAGGCCATCGCCGAGTTCGAGGCCCTTAATCTTTGGCATGCTGGCCTGACCAATATAGCCCTGCATACTGCCGACAATGGTTGCGGTGTTAAGTAGCAAACTCTGCGCCTGCTTTTCACGCTGCGCCCAGAGGCGTTCGTAGGCAACGCGTTCTTTCGTCACCTGCGTATTCATTGCTTGGTAGGTCTCAACCATGCTTTCGATTTGCTGAGCAAATTCATGACTCGTCACGAACCCGTATAATGCATCAGCTTTGTCACCCTTGTTCTGGGCCGACGCACGTTCACGACCAACATCCAGTAGGCTTTTACGAAGCAGGGTAGCGAGAATGATCGCAAGCTTTGGCTTGACTACCCAGACACCATCAACTTGACCCATGTCGCCGTCGACAGTCTTTGGCAAGACTTCACTAATGATAACCGGGACATTCGCCTTGGCACTGCGAAGGTCAGTTTTGAGTTTTGGAATCCAGCCATCGGTCCAGTTTTTCGTGCGTTTGATTTCCCACAAGATCACGCCGCATTCAATGCCGCTTTGACTACGAACAGTATGGCTAATGTCAGCACCATTAACTCCCTTGGCAACTGGATTAATCGTGTCGTCGCGAAAAGCACTCGCCAAAACCTCTTCTAGATCAAGTTCCAGTATTTCACCTTGTAGCTGCTGGCTACCCTGAGCCGCTTTGCGCTGGGCATCTTCAAGTGCTTTTTGCAGATCAGTAATCGTCTTTTCTTTTGCGGCTAGGTTGAGGCGCTGTTTTTCATCAGCTGTTTTTTGGACCTCATCGCGAATGCGGGCGCCCTCTTCGGAGATTTTCTTTTCTGCCAGTAGTTCGGCGTTATCCTTGGCGCTATTGGCCTCGCGAAGGGCGATAGTCATAGCAGTTAACTCATCACGCTGTTTATCCCGGGCAATTTTTTCAGCCTCGGCGTCATCACGGAGTTGCTTGACTAGCAACTCTTGCTCGTTGTTAGCTTTGCGTTGGTCATTCGCGGCTTGCTGTTCGAGCTTTTTCTTTTCAATCTGCAGGTCAGCTTCGGCTTGTTGGTGGAGTAATTCTTTTTCTGCTTCGAGTTGTCGTGCAGCCATGAGTTTAGCGGCATCACGCTCTTTGGAAACGAGCGCTTCTTGGTCTAATTTAAGTTTAGCGATTTCGGCAGCGTGTTCGTGCTGCGCCGCCGCGAGGACGCGTGCTTCAATCTGCCCCTCAAGCGCTTTATCGATTTCAATTTCTTTCCCACAGTGCGGACAGGTGACAGTATTCATAGCAATCCTCCAAGACGTCTTTGTTGGGTCTTATTATAGCAGCACCTTCGTCCACCTCACACCTATTGACTTTTACAAGCATATGTAGTATAATGTTCTAACGTTCGTATTTTTTGACAGATTGGTGTGAAAGATGAAGCAGGCAATACAGCGGTATGTTTCCTCTGGTCGTATGCAGACGGAGCTTGACGAAAGTTCCACTACGCAAGCCGAATCAGAGCAGCGGCAGATTGACAAGATCATGTACGGCGAAGGCAACGAAGCTTTCTACGCCGACCTGCGAGAGCAAGACGCGCGCTTTCAGCGAAGCCAGCTCATCGACGGCATCAACCCGTCGACAGGCACGCACTTCACCGCGATGGAACATCGTGACGTGCTCGTACACCTGACGCTGACTCCGGATGAACGGCGAGCGATCAACTATTGGTCATCCGTCGAGCATGAATCGCTACAAGACAGCATCGCCCTTGAGGTTGAAGCAGCCTGGCGTGATCACAAGTAACACCCTGCACTACGAACGAGCCCCCGAGAATTTCTCGGGGGCTTTTTCCTTTTACGAGCAAAAAAGTAAAACCCCGCTCCAAAGGAGCGGCGCTCTACCTTGAAACGGGGTGGTAATTCGTTGTACCGTCATCATCTGTGCGCGTGGTCGGTGGCGGAGTTTGTCGAAGCTCATCAACGAAATCAACGAGGTAACCGGCCGTGTGTAGCACTGCGTCTAGCAGCGCAATCACGTCGTCGGCACTCGTTTGGCCGTCATTAAAGACCGTCAGCGATGACTCCATTACATTCACATGTTCGACGCCGGAGCACCGAGACAGTAATCCGTGCAGAACGTAAACGAGCACGTAGCCGTCGACGTTTTTTCGCGCGTAGCCAGTCGTCGCAAACACCATAAACGGCGCACCGCGCTGAGTAAGGATACGATCAAACTCCAGATACAGCCCGCCGCCCTGAGCGCTAAAATCATATTTCAGCGCGATCTGGATGCGACGCCGACCATAGGCTGGGTAAAACGGCTTTACAGACATGGCGCCACCTTTCAGGGCATCGTCGACACAGGGATGAGTTGGTAATGTACACCGAAGTGCAGGGAACCTCACGAATATCTATATAGTTTCACAAATCACTATTATCGTCAATCTTCCCGTATAATAGACCCTAGGAGGTATGTGACGAAGAAGAAACTACTGTCTGTCATCACGGTCATACTAGGCGCGGGCGCCTTGGTCTTTATTCTTGTCATGATTACCGAAGTGCGCACCTACGGCGAACAAGTCGCTACCGGCTGTAGCGACAAGAAACCAGTGCATACTCAACTTATCAAAAGCACCAGCCCGCAACTAAAAAAACTCGCTCAGTACGAGATGCTGTGCAAGGGCGCAATCGTCGATCAACTCATGGTATTTTTACCGATGCCGACATCACCTAGTGAGGCAACTGTATTTGCCGATAACGCTGCACTAACGCTGCAAGAATTTGCAAAAAATGATATTTCGCCTTTGGTGTTATTCGAACCATCCCTGACTATCTCGACCATCGTTAACGACATCCATGACGGCCACTACGACACGGTACTGGCGCGCTACTACGATCGACTAAAGACACACGCTATTACTGACGGCCAGATGGGGACGTGGGTCTTATTTCCCGAAGCAAATACGCCGACCTGGCGCATCACCAACCCGGCAGTATTCCAGGTCAACGTCACCAAAGTCGCCACTCTACAAAAAAAGTCATTTCCAACAAGTCGAGTAAGTATTTTACTAAACAGCCGCACGCACCCAGATAACGATACAACCTGGAGTAACGGCGAAATCAAAAGTCTCGTGCCATACCTAAATGCCATCCCGGATGGGCTACTCGATAGCTTTGGCTATCAAGGATTTCCTTCACAGTCGCCCGCCAACAGCAGCCCAGGCTACCATCTCCTTAAGGCAGATCAGTTCCTACCAACCGGCATTGCCCAACAGGCCATGACGACGCTTGGCATCGAAAAAATCTGGTTTAACACCGGGACCTATGCCAGTATCTACACGTCGGATGCCGACAAGACCGTTCGTCAATCAACCGCCCAGCGGCGCGACATACTACAGCAAATTGTACAGCAATCACGACAGATGCGAGATGTCGACGTTTCGATTAATATCTTTGCGGAAGATAAAACCAAGACTCCTGAATCAATCAATTGGTCGTATTGGCAGGGGAGCTCACCAGAAAAGAGCCCTGATGCGCATGCGCTAGCTGACTTTATTGCTACATTACAAAACGAACATATCGAGTTTTCACTCTACGACACACTATAGGCTGCTACTTATCACCGCGAATAGACTGCGCCGCGTACGTAACCGGCAGAACCGTCAGCCCGCTTTCACGAATCATTGACAGCTGCCGATCCAGCGTCTCACTGCTGACGTTATAGGCGCCGGACTCGTCGACGCGGTGATACGATAGCACTAGCCAGACATTATGGCGTTTTGCGTAGTCCAGCCATGACACAAATTCCTTGTCGGACGTGGTATCTAGAATTGCCATCGAGCGTATATTCGTTTCGTCGAAGTAGCGATCGTTATAACCAGTATCGGACGTGCGAATCAGCGGATAATGTTTCTGATAGGTTGTCTGCGTTTTTTGATTGTATTGCCCAAGAGGGTAGGCGAAACTCGTAATTGGCCCGACCTGCGCCTCGAGTAGCTGCTTGCTACGAACAGCATTGTCTTCAAGGCTCTTTTGATCAAGTGCGACCTGATTACAGTGCGTTAAACTATGCGACCCGATCTCGTGACCCTTATCGCGTAGTTGCTTGAGCGCATCGACGTTCATGTACTCGGGGACATTACTAGTAGCAACCTCGGCGATAATATACTGGGTTGTCGTGATCGAGTGTTTTTGTAGCAGCGGCAACGCTTTCTTGTAGGTACTTTCCCAACCATCGTCGAACGTGACACTGACCATACCGTTTTCTAGCCCCGCCGCAGGAATCTGATGGATATCATAGGTGCGCGTATCGAGCGTGCCTTTCTCGGTACCCGAGACAAGCACCTGTAGCTGCTTTGCCTCGTCACGGTTCGTATATTCACCTGTAAACTGTGTCCACTGCGATGCAGCTGGCAGTGTCACTACGTAGCCATAATCAAGCCCCTCGGCCCTCGTCGTAATACGCGTCACGTCAACCGGAGTCGACGAACGGTACCAAAAACTATAGCCATAACTACGACCTTCATCAACCGGTACCGAATCAACTTGCCAAGCTGGCATCGACTCCATATTCAGCGAGGTTGTCGCGCGCAGATAACTGCCAGATTCAGCATTCTTGACATGCTCAAACAGCACCGACTCATGCTCGATAGTATGACTATATCCAGCCGGCTGCCCCGATTCGTTGTCGATAATCGACAGGTCGGCGTTGGTCACCATGTTCCTGCTTAGCGCCTCAGCGGCCTGAATTCGTTTTTGATAGTTAGTCGATATCACCGGCGCGGGGTCTTTTAGGTTGGCGCTGCCGTCTTGACCACAGACCATCGATGCATCACCACGGGGATGAAGAATCGACTGCTGCACCGAAGCGACCGGCGCAGCAACCAAAGCCATTCGGTAAACAAAATACAGTAGCGCAATCAGTCCACACACCAATACAAATGGCGTCGCCGTCATGAGGCCTCTGCGAATTCGGGCACTATATTTTACGATGGAGTCGAGTGGTTTTTTCATTGGATACTTTGGATATCCTCCGCGCTTACTGCGTACCGGCGGCCTTCTGTTTGCCAGCCGCGGGGCGTCTTTTTGAATTTGCGCAGCACAAATATATCAACAAATGATTGTACAAATCCGGCCAGCTCGATAAATCGCAGGATGTAAAAATAGGCCAGTGTCGTCAATATCATTGGGCGTTTTGCCGCGATAGCCGAAAAGATTGCTAGGGCAGTCACCGCTAAATAATCACCCAACAGTAACAGCAACACCGCGCTGTAGCTCGCTGACGTCAACAGTAGCAACGGTATCATTATCAGGATCTGGAAAAGATAAAACAGGCTCTCTGCCATCTGGTAAGCGATGCCGACGTCGATCGGCCGCGGATGTAATCCCACGCGGTAGGTTTTGAGTCCCTGAAAAAACCCTCTTTGCCAGCGCAGTGTTTGGGCGTAAAAATCACGAATCGTTCGCGGGTCTTGTGTGTAATTTACCGCCTCAGGAATGAATCGAATTCGCCCCAGGCGCTTGCGATGAATCTGCAAGGTCAAGTCAAAATCCTCGGTCAGACTGCCAGATTCAAAGTCTAGTCGCGGTATGATGTTGGTTTGAAAACAGGTCACTGGACCTGGTAAGACGGTGATCATCCCAAACCACGACTGGATCCGCCGAAAAATATGCTGCCCGTAGGTATAGCTAAAACTTCGATAGGTCGCAATCCAGTTGCCACGCATACTCTGCACAAAGCCCACGGCCGCCGCATGTGTTCGCATATCTAAATGCTTTCGATAGATTCGAAAATAGTTTGGTGAAAATATACTATCCGCATCAGCAATATGCACCCAGCAGTAGCGTTTGATGATTTCAAACTTTTCAATTGCTTGCTGGACTGCCCGCGCCTTGCCACTGCGCGCAACGGTCAGAATATTCTTTGGCGACAACCGAGACAAGGCGATGCGCCGAGTATCATCACTCGAGTCATCATCTACCACATAGATATCGTTCAACGACAACCCAGCCGCGACCGCAGAATCTATCGTCGCGCCAAGAATAAGTTCTTCATTATGGCCCGGCAGTACCAATGCCAACTTTCGACGCCGAAAATAGTATCCTCGCAGCTGGGTATCTCGCATTGGCATCCTCCTATTTAGAGTAGTCGTACTTACTACTCTACAGTGATAGCCATTTTAAAAATGTTAAAGATAATACATTTCCGGCTCACCGATACACAGAAAGTTAATCAAGGGGCTACTTCTAAATCACCACCACGTCGAAACATCTTCACCAAAGCAATCAGAACAACCACCGCAACAACAACGTTAAAAATAATGGCGAGTATCGCCAGTGCAGTGCGTGGGTCCTGAGCACTTACAGCACCCTTCGTTAGTAGGCTAAAATCAACGAGGGCGTGAAGAATAATTGGGATTGCAAGAAGGCCGGTTTTTCGAAACACGAGGTACAGCCCACCGCCCAATACCGCCGCATTAATGATTTGCCAAAATACAATTGCTATCGGCGAGCCTGTCAGAATATTTGCAGCATGGAATAAACCAAAAGAAACCATCACAAGGATCATAGTCTTGGCTTCGGTGTAGCCCGATCCGCGTCCACCGATTCGAACAAAACCACGAAACAGCACCTCTTCGGTATAACCGACGAAAGCCAGACCCATGGCTGCAACCAAAATAAACAGAGGGTCGAGCGTGACAATATTACCACTCACAAAACTTGCAATGACACCTAGCAAAATCATGACAGTCACGATATGTATCCATCCCGACCGGCGCAGCTGGTATTTATCTGTCCACAAGTCTTGCCACCAGCCGCTATATAACGCAAAGCCAGTCAGTAGCGCTGCACCAACCCCAACAGGAAAGACAACAAAAGCGAATAGGGTAGCGGCCGATTCGGCAATATCGGCATACGATACACCCGATGATAATTGGAGTAAAAATAAAATCGCCGCATAGACAATTGCGACGATCAAGGAGTTACGCAGTGTGGGTGCAACCCTATAGGCCCGGTTAACGATCACAGTTGATCCGTTCACATAATACCTCCTTCCACCGGCAATACTGCCGCTCGTTTCTCTCTATATCATACCAAGGAGCCGCGCATTGTTATGTGATTACGATCACTAGCTGGTCCAGTAACACCCTCGATAATCAGCTACAGCGTCCATGCACCCCAAGAGCCGTTAAAGCCCCATTGTCCCGTACCACCAGATCCGACGGCTGGGCAAATACTTGCCTGTGTGCGCGGAAAGTTCGCGATCACCTGCGGCGCCGATTGGGCATTGTTGACGTAATAGTTCGTGCCACTTTTGCTTTGTGCGACTATCGCATACTGTGTCGCATTCCCAAAACAATAGATAAAATTAATCTGACTTGTGTCATAGGCGGACTTCGAAGGCTTGATTTGCACCCGGGGCTGCGCGGTAGGGTCGGCTGCAGCGATAAGTTCGGAAGTAGAATTAGGGTACGTTCCTTTATCGACATAATAGAGTGAAAATTGCTTGGCAATTGCGGCAAGGTCGGACTGTACGACCGTATCATTCGCGCGGTTTTGGACCCCATTAAAGGAGACGATAGTGATCGCCGCCAGAATTCCAATAACGACAATCACGATCAAGAGTTCAACGATTGTAAAGCCAGGTTGTTGTTTGTGTTTTTCCCACATATTTATAGTGAAAGTATAAAGCATAACCAGAGTATGGTCAAAACAGTGTTCATAGAGGGGAGTGTTGCTTATTTTCGCTAAATGTGCTATAATATCCAAACCCTGTCGTCAACGAAAGGAAACAGGATGTTCTTTGCAAAGCGCATGTGGCTACTCGTAGCCATCGCAACACCCATCGCCGCCTTCTTCATCATCGAAGCGGTTGCGATCGTCCAGATCCCGCTGTTGGCGGCACCCGAGTACGGGCCGAACGCCTTTTTGGCGACGGTGCTATTCGGGACTGCCCTGCTGATAGCGATCGGCCTGTATGTCGGCTGGCTGAAGAAGTACTACGATTACTTCAAGCTGCGCGGACTCATCACGGCCCGCCTGCAACGCGGTGATTCACTCGAATTCCGCACAGCGGATGGCACTAGCTACAGCATCACCGGCGAGCCCACGCTGTACACCGTCAAGAAAACGCCACACGGCGTGGACACGACCCACGTGTACAGTATCAGCGACACCTTTTTCTGGGCGGGAGCACAGACAACGACGTCGCGGGTCTACCTGGGTGGTGTCGGCTTTGACGAGTACGAGTACGTCAAAATCGCTCCTCTACAGGTCTCCGCAGGGGCCGCATTCAAGAGCCTGATCAAGGCGCTGAATACACCCGTGCAGACCTAAGCATTACCGCCCCTCCTATTTTCGTGGGGGCTCGCTGACCGAGAACGGTCTTTTTTATTTGTAAAGCAAGATATATCAGTCCAACGTGTAGATACAGTAGATTCCGCCCGGTTCAGGGCTCGTACTGCTTAGCGGAACGCCAACTTCGGGGCAGACAGTCAGTCCAGTATACGAAGCGTAGATGTCTTTGTTCGCCGCATGATACAGCGCGCCGCGCCGAGGCGTATTAGCGCCGCCATTATTTACATCTGTCGTATCTGGCTCAGGCAACCCATTTATGTACGGCTGCACTTGACTCGTAAAGCTGGCGTTTACAATCCATGTCGTACTGTTCCAGCACTGAGAATTACTGCCGACATATGTTGTCGATGAACCGAGGCACGAATGTGTCGTTGGCCACGTGCCTTGTTCTGCATTGTACAGCTTGATTGCTTTTGCCCATGCGGTCACCGAACTGACTGTTTTTGCATTCTTTGCACGCGTCTGTACACCGTTGAAGGCCATAATAGTGATGGCGGCAAGGATACCGATAACGACAATGACAATCAGCAACTCTACTATCGTAAAGCCGCCTGGTTGCTTCTTTAAGTACCCTCGCATATGGCATAAGTATACAGGAAGCCCGGGGAAATATACACGCTTATGCTTGGCTAGGATAGGCACACCGACGAACTTATAGGATAATAAGAACAATGACCTATGCGCAAAAACTATTCAAACGCCTAAAGCGCCGCCTGCTGCGCAAACAGTCTCGGCCACTGCTAGTTATCGGCGTGTTAGTCGCCCTGCTTCTCAGCATTGCGGTGTATAGTAGCGTTATGCCAAAATATATCGATCCAAGTGCGTATCGAGGACTACTCACCACAATCGCCGAGGGTGAAAGTAACGGCAATTATAACGCCTACTTTGCAAATTCAGCCAACTCGTCGCTAAAGCTGACCGACATGACAATTGCCGAGGTACTACAGTGGCAAACCGACTACGTACAGGCCGGCAACGCCAGTAACGCCGCCGGACGCTATCAAATCATCCAGCCAACACTTGAAGGCCTTGTCAAAGAACTACATATTCACCCGTCAACTAAATTCGACGAAGCGATGCAGGATAAAATGGCCATTACCTTGATGGAGCGAAGGGGATCCATCGACTTCGCCGAAGCAAAAATCAGTAGCGAACAATTCGCGGCCAACCTCGCCAAAGAATGGGCGGCTTTACCAGCTATTTTGGGTGACAGTCCGACAGAAAGCTTTTATGCCGGTGACGGGCTAAACGAAGCGCGGATTCCAGTAGAGACAATCTTGCAGGCGGTAAGAGAATTTCAGCGACTGGCAGAGTAATAATTGAGCGATAATACAACGTAAGTCCTGTTCTATTGCTACAATAGAACCATAGATGAAAGGAATCATTATGTCTAAGGGAACTGACCACAAAAAAGCTGTGAAAAAAAAGAAACAGCCACCAGTAACGGCGTAGTTTACGAAAAAAAGACGAGCAACTTGCTCGTCTATTTTATATTGAACGGGACTTAAGAAACGAGCGCTTTATCCGCAAAGCCAAAGTCAGCAAAACAGCGCCCAGTGATGCAGCAATGACAAAAATCGCAGGCCCAATTATTACCCCAGCGCCCAGCTCGCACCACCCATTATCCGGCTGCTGTATTTGGCATTGAAGGTGCGATAGTGGACCCGTAAAGAAATAGGTACATAGCGGCGCAAGCACAAAGAATGTAATACTGAGTCCGATGAGTATTTTGCGCCAAACGTTTTGATTCATACGTTCACTATAGCAAAACAATTTCAAAACACAGGTATATACTAAACCTACATGAAACGCACAAACACAGAATATCTTCAAAGCGCAATGTTCGGATTCAATGACGCACTCGTATCGACAACTGGCGTGATCGTCGGTATCAGTGCTGGCACAGGCAGCAAGAAAGTTGTCATCCTCGCCGGTGTCGTCACTATATTAGTCGAAGCCCTATCTATGGGCGCAGGCCAGTACCTAAGCTCGAAATCAGCACATCAATTCAACAAAGATACCTCGTCGCGGTCTTCGATACTCAGCGGACTAATTATGCTGTTTGCCTACTTTTTCGCTGGCCTTGTACCGCTGCTGTCGATTGTCCTCTTCCCAATAGAGTACTCTGCCGTGATTGCAGTTGTTGCTGCGCTAACGTGCCTGTTGGGACTTGGCTACGCAAAAGGAAAGATCGTGAAGGTCTCACCCCTACGGAGTGCTTTGGAGGTCTTTATTATTGGCGGCATCGCCACGGCAATTGGAATCATAGCAGGGAATATTTTTTCTATCTAAATGCATCTTTTTATGCGGGACAGCTGACCGTTAGCAATCTTGAAATGCGAGTGCCAGGATTGATATAATTATATATAGAAGAGGTCGTACCTTTTCGTTAACAATCAAATAAAGGAGGTTATCATGACTAACTTAACTAAATTTGACCCGTTTGCGGAAATCCAAGCCCTACAGAAGCAATTCTTCTCAGACGATTGGCTTTCTCCGATCAAATCAATGCAAATGCCAACGACGGATGTATACACATCCAAGGATGGCAAAGAACTGCACGTCGAAGCGCATCTACCGAATTTTGAGCAAAAAGATATTACTGTCGATATAGATAAGGGGAACCTTGTCATTCGTGCAGAGCGCCACGAGCAAGAAAAGGATAAAGATAAAAAGTATATTATTCGCGAAAGCTCGAGTAGCTTTTATCGCAGCATCAGACTACCGGAAGCTGCCGACGAAGACTCCGTCAAAGCAAAAATGAAAGACGGTGTTTTGAATATATCGGTTGGTATTAAGGAACTACCGAAACCAAAGCAGGTCGCTATTGAGGGGTAGGAAGTAATAGAAAGTGGGCTCGATTTCTTTTAGAGTGACAGTTTAATATGCTGCCACTACAGCAGATACACCAGGTACGTTTTTCCTCCCGCCGAGCAACCCATGGCTAATCCGGGGTGATTTTTCAGAGACTCTTCTTTTATCAATAGGCGCTCTTTCTCATCACTCTTTGCCTGGTCTATCTGTCCGCGACCTTGTACCATCAGGCTTACCCGTATTGTTTGGTTGCCGCATTCACCGACACGAACCTTTTCAATCGGAACAAAGGAAAATGCCAGCAGTGCTACCGCTAAGAGAGTGAGAGTGCTCAGCAAAATAACAAAAGTTCGTTTTGAAATGCCTAGAATAGATTTTTGCTTGCGCTGCTTTTTGATCATGTGCTCATAATAACAAAAATGGAACGCAAAGAGTTATTTAAGGATGGTTATTTCGGTCGGAGGAGAGTGGGTAACTTTCAGCAAGAAAGATTATTTGATTTCACTTCTCAGATTCATCCAAATCTTACCTAGATGATTTTGCCCGTCATGATTTTTGCCCCACCCCCAAAACTCATCCTCATCATTCATTTCAACGATATACATTTCATCGGAATCAATTAATGTTTTACGCACAAAAGGATGCTGCTCTAGTTTTGAACGTACTATCTCGTTCATGAAAGAAAGCCTTTTTTCTTTCCATTCAGGATCATCTTGGTCGTTATTTTCATTCGCAAAATCGGATGCTTCACGAGGCGAACGACATAATCGCACTTGTTCTGCCAGTTCAGGATTGGTGTCTAAGAAATGAGCAGCTTGATAAGCATGCTCGGTGGTCGGGTAAAGCTTCCCACGCCATTCAGTCTGAAATGGGGCGAAGTTATCAAATACATACCAACCTTCAAGGAAAAAACCAGCAATTCGATCTTTGTTCATGCCTTTAAGTATAGCAAACAAAAAATGACGATTTCTCGTCACTTTAAGCATAATCATCTTGGCTGGGGTTAGCGGTCGTGTTCCAGGAACCGGCTAGTATAGCCCCAACAGAAGAGTCGATATATACAGAAAAGCTACTACTCCAAGCACAAGACCTGCAATAGCCGATTTCTTCTTAGGGGAATTAACCGACATAGCACCTAATGTGATCGCAATGAAGCTTATAGCCAACATCACCAAAGGTGCGAAAAATATTGCTGGAAAAATAATGAAAGGAATTAAACCCATCATAAGTGCGGCTACACCATATCCGTTTTTGTTAGTCATTTCAATTTTGAATGCATTTGTCATAATGCTTAAGATAGCACAGTATAACAAAAAATGATGATTTCTCGTGATTCTAAGCATAATCATCTTGGCTGGGGATGAGGGATGTCGCAAACAAGTTTGCTCTCTCACTTGTTCATAAAAACATGTAAACACGTTTTTATTTCACGGCGCTCACCGAACCCGCCGAACTTTTGCTTTGCAAAAGGATTCGGGAGTTAGATGCGCTTAATCTCGGCAAATAAAATAGAGTCCAGGAGGACTCAATTTTATTTGGCTGGGGTTAGTGGTCGTGTTCCAGGAAAACTCTATCACGATCTAGTATGCGTAGCCGTCTTAAGGCGCAATTCTATAGCCTCGTACTGTTGCAACAACTCATCCGGAAACTGGTCTAATGGTATTTTCATAGGGTCATAGGGATCATTTTTGTATTTTGTATGAAATTCTTCAGCCAGACTTATTCGTTCTTTATTTATTTTTTCAATTTCTCGCAACAGTTCTTTTCGTCTTTTCGGGTCTTTAGAATCCTCTATATATGCTTTGTATTGATAGATTAGTTCAGTACATGAAACATGCTTATCTTTGAAATGAATCATATCGCGTATTGCGCGCACTTTAGACTGATAATCCGGAGAAGCTTCCATAACTGTCTTTCGATTACTTTCGCCATTAACTTTTATAGCATTGACAATAAGATACCCAACGACTACAACCGCAATTAAAAGTAAAAATTCCATAAAACCATCGTATCATAATTTGAGATTATGCTTAGGCTCTATTGAACCGTGAGGCACAAGGACTTTATTAGAGATGCTGTTTATTCTTATGGATGAAAACCCAAAGGATAACGCTGTCGGGTTTCTTTGGAAACAGACTTTTTAATTGCATCGCTCAAATCGTTAATAAAACTCATTAGTCAGTAATGTTCACAACGTTATCATTAAGTGATACGATGTTCTAATGAATTTAACCGGCCTTTTTGACAAGCTTCAAAATTTACATTTAATGTACATACTAGCCATTGTATCTATTCAAATTCCAATAATTGGCGGATTATTTATATTTTTAGGTGAAGGCTTATTAGAACATAATTTTTTTACATTACTACTTATTAGCACCTGCGGAGGAGTGGCGCTCGCATTGCCAGCATACTTAACAACAATTATTATTGATGCTACAGATAAAGACCGTCGAGACCCAGAATTGAATGAATTAATTTGGTCATTTGTCGCTAATGCAATTGTGCTATGTCTAATTATTATAATATTTGAAGCAATTTTTTATATATTTTTCAAAGAATCTAACGTCGATGTGTTTATCAGATGGTTACTAGGAATTTGTTGGATTATAATACCCGCATCATATATTCCACTCGAACTGATATATCGCAAACACAAAAATCATAAAAAATAAAATACGAGGTTTTCCGGCTCGTATCCCTTCAGGCTCGTTGACGCCTTTCTAGTATACAAATATTTTCTTTTATCCATAACGGAGTGGCCGAGAGTGACGCCGGTGCGCTCATAGGTGGAGATTGCGAGCCTTGCGAGCAATACTACCTTGAACGCAACAAGGAACGAATTATAATTACGACACGGATAAAAGAAGGTAGCAATATGATATAATAATTTTAAGTCCTTTTAGTTAAGGCTCACGCATAATTATTTTTAGGGTAATAACGCCCGCAACATACAATTCAAAGACGTTAGAGTAACAGGCACAATTGATTTATTTCGGTGTCTGTTTTTGTTTGGCAAAAATTGAAAACCCCAAACATTAACGGCTGAAATATCTGGTTTTCTTCTAATAAACCTAAACATTAGGAGCATTGAAGATGTTTCAAACTCAAACGAGTCTTTTAAGTGTGCCGAAAAATATAGTAAGCGTTGACGCTAAGCGCTATGCGCTGCGTCCGCGTGCGGACGTCCTGTTTAACTTGATTAATAGGACACATAAGGGGCTTATACGTGAACAATAAACCCTACAGCCCCAAACAAAAACAAGATATATCATACCTCGTAAATGCTCGTTTAAAAAAATATCTAAACACAACCGAAATATATGCACCAGACGATCCCTACGAGAAAATCGAGGAGGGATATGAGCTATCAAAAGACAACCACCCCTCGGCTGCATCAGTTCCAACAAGCGAAGAAGACAAACTGGAACGGTCAAAGCGTCGTACTTATATAGCCGTGAAGGATATCGCCTTATCGAATATATTCGAATTATTTGCAACGTTTACGTTCAAAGCAAACCGCTACGACGACGAAGAAAGTAGAAAGAAAATGGTTGGTTGGCTCAAGCGTCAACGAAAACAAGATAAGTACTTTCAGTATCTGATTATTTCAGAACTTCATAAGCGCTGCGAAGAGTGTGTTGAAACTAAAAATATGATTTGCCTGCATCACGATCGACCCAAAGCCCTACACTTCCACGCATTAATAGCAGGGTACAAGGGTAAATTGATTCGTGCCGTTAATCCCTACACTGGAAAACCGTTAGTGAAAAAGCGTCGTAAGGTATACGACTTTCCAAACTTCACGCTAGGTAACAGCGAGATCTATATTATTGGCGATAGTGAAGAGGATCGAATTAAAAGTGGCTTCTATTTATTAAAGTACCTCAAAAAAGATATGCCCACCTTTAAAAGCAAAAAGCGTTATTGGTCTTCCCGCGGACTTAACAAACCGTTAGTAATCGAGAATCCTGAAGAATGGTACTTAGCAGTCACGCCAGACCACTACTTTGAAACACCTCACGGCAGATACTTCTTTTTCGATAACAAGAGAGTCGAGATATTCCTACCATGAGTATGACTCAAGAAGAAATAGATGCATTCAAGGCATACATCGAAACACTTGCAGAGAGTGACGAGAAAACAGAAGAAGATGTACAATAGTAAAGCAACCCAATATCCACAAATCGACGTAAGGAATATTTTATTTCTGCTCTTAATGGGCGGTCGTGCCAGAAAAGCTTCCTTACGGATGTCGGATTTGGGTTGCCATGACCGTCCATTTTTAGTTGGGAGAAATAAGTGAAAGCCATAATACTCGCGAGAGTTTCAAGCAAAGAGCAGGAAGACAATAATTCAATTCCATCTCAGGTTCGACGCCTTAATGAGTATGCGATTCGTTTTGGTCTCGATATCATCGACACTTACCAATTAGTAGAGTCTTCAACCAAAGCGAATCGAACCAAATTCAACGAACTGATTGCACGTATTAAAGCTTCAAAAGAGCCTATTGCCCTTGTAACCGATACAGTAGACCGTCTTCAACGAAGTTTCCGAGACTCGGTAGTTCTTGACGATATTAGAAAGCAGGGCAAACTCGAACTCCACTTTATGCGTGAAGGACTGATAATTAGCAAAGACTCCAACAGCTCAGAAATACTCCGTTGGGACATGGGCGTTATGTTTGCCAAAAGCTATGTCACTCAACTTAGCGACAACGTCCGCCGAAGCCAAGACCAAAAACTTTTGAATGGAGAATGGCTCAGCAAAGCACCTTTCGGCTATACCAATATCCGTCGTGGTCGTGACGAGAGTTGGATCGAGCCTGACGCCAACGCCGATACCGTTCTTACGATGTATACATGGTACGCAAGTGGTGCATTTTCCATGGAGCGTATTCGGACAAGACTCGCCGAAGAGCTTGGTGTCCACAAATCACTCAGCCAAGTAAACAAGATCCTTAAAAACTCTTTCTACTACGGTGTCATGCAGGTTAAACGCAAAGCTATCGCTCATAGCTATACTCCTCTTATAAGTGAAGAGGTTTTCAACTCTGCTCAAGATATAGCTCACAGGTTCAAGAAAAAACCTTTTAAGTTTGCAGGCTTACCCTTTTTCTATCGGGGCTTAATAACATGTGGCACTTGCGGATGTAGAATTACCCCAGAACGCTCGAAAGGCTACATCTATTACCACTGCACACAACACAATGGGAAGCACGGTGCCGCGTATGTACGTGAAGAAGAGTTAACTAGCCAACTATCACTCGGACTAGACGCTATACGTCCCACAGAACAGCAGTATAACGATGTACTCATGGCGCTAAAGGAATCTCATCACGATAAAATCACTTATCGAACAAAACAGCACACAATTCTTAAATCCGAGTTAACTAAAATCGAAACAAAATTTGAGCGCTTGCACGATATCTACTTAGAGGGAGATATCGAAAAAGATCAGTACACATCAAAGCAAGAAAGCTTGAAACAACAACGAGACTCACTAAATAGAAAACTAGGGTCACTAGGTCAAGCTAATGATAACTACTACGAGAATGCTCAAATAGTTATGGATTTAGTACGTAATGCCTCCGAAATCTTAAATAGTTCTAAAATCGAACGAAGGCGGCAAATTATAAATATCGTATTTCAGAACTTGGAACTTCACGGTCGTGAACTGAGGTGGAAATATAAGAAGCCATTCGATTCGATGGCTTCTTATGAAAATGATTCTGCTTGGCTGGGGATGAGGGATTCGAACCCCCGAATGTCGGCACCAAAAGCCGATGCCTTACCACTTGGCGAATCCCCAGTACTGAACTTCTACTGATTCGTGGAAAGAACTTAATTATTTTACCATATTTTGGGCAGAATGTTCGCAAATGCGACCAAAAATTCGCGAGAGTAGGGCACCGTAACACTCAAGGACGATGTGAAGGCGAATTTAGCGTGCCCAAACTCGAAAATCTTGGTATAGTAGGGGGTATTATGGCTATGCTTCATAAAAGAGCAAAGAACCCTGCCGGCTTTACACTTGTTGAGCTGATTATTGTCATTGTCGTTATCGGTATTCTTGCAAGTATCACTATTGTTGGTTTTGGCCGCTTTCAGACAGAGGCCACTGATGCTCGACGCGCTTCAAGTGCCACAAGCATTGCAGAGGCTATTGAAAAATATTATGACACCAATGGCGAGTACCCTGGCTGTCAGGCCATGAAAGCAGCTGATATTACAAACACAACACTTCGTGGACTGGAAGCATCAACTGTTCTAGTACCCAAGGCCCAAGCGGGAACTGCTTCGTCAATTAAGTGCGGCAATGAGGGAAATATCCTCGACATTGATGGCGCCGACTTCTTCGAATACACAGGCGATGATAGTACCGACTGCAACACAGGCGCATCATGCCTTGGTTTTAACCTTCGTTACAAAGAAGAGGGATCAGAGTCAGTTAAGTCTATCGCCAGTCGACGTCATGCGACGTTTGCTATTGGCGATATTACACTTTCGACCAGTGCAGTGACTTTCACGTCATTCAACGCAGCCTGGACGCCACTGCAAAATGTGACGAATTATTCCGTTCAGCGCGCGACAAATAGCGCTTTCACATCTGGCGTCATCGATCTTTCAACAACCGGAACAAGCACTACTATAAGTGGCCTCGCAAAGGGCACAACATACTATGTGCGAGTAAAGGCAAATAACAGCTTGGGGCAATCTACGGACTGGTCAAATGTCGCGACAGTCACAACGACTGATGTTGGCCGCCCAACTATCACCTCAATCGCGCAAACATCGACAACAAAACTCACCCCTACATGGTCAGCCAGCGCCAATGCGACGTCATACCGCGTC
>Ga0247741_1000161_pt1 | contig 43273 bp, 37 predicted proteins | sample UWRJL213509R2_FD_180945 | JGI IMG/M metagenome (GOLD analysis project Ga0247741, IMG submission 180945) | Plant litter microbial communities from Arlington Agricultural Research Station in Wisconsin, United States - UWRJ-L213-509R-2 | ecosystem: Environmental > Terrestrial > Plant litter >... | reverse complement strand
AGACGAGTGCCCGTCTATCCCCAGCACACCTTTGTACTGGTTAATAGCCTGGCGCATAGTATCGGGGTTGATGCGCCCTGTGGCGCCCGATGCCTCGTACCACCAGTGTACTTTTTTACCGCCTATATTGGTATAGTTTATCTCGGCAAAATCATGGTCCTCAGAAGCCATCCAGTAAACCGGGACGAAATTCTTATCGGGGTGGGCTTCTTTTAGCTGGCGGGTAAGTTTTATGGCCGTTACTATTTTGTAAATAAAATATAGTGGGCCAGTAAAAATATTAAGCTGGTGGCCGGTAGTAACGGTGTAAGTATCGGCTTCTTTTAGTAACTGGATGCGTTTGCGAATAAAATCGGCCGATTCCAGTTCGGGTTCGCCTTTTTGGGAATTGCCAAAGTATTGCTCTGTTAGCACCTGCGCTAACAAGTCGCGGTTGGCAATAACCTTTTTGTTATTAAATAGTTCGGCAAAACCTTCAAGGGTGGGGCGGTGGCTGTAAAACGACCTTAACTCCGGAACGTTCTCCAGGTAGTCAATAACCGTTTGGGAAAAGTATCCCGTGTCTTTATAGTCAATACAGGCTGCGTCCATTTTTATTTACGATTGCAGATTTACAATTTTAGATTGATATCTAATTCCTGTAAATCAGAAAATCGAAATTAGATTTTAATATCTTAATAGCAACACGCCTCCGGTAAAAAGGGTTTTATTTTACAATTTGTCCATAAAGGTCAAAGTCTTCGGCGGTGTTAATTTTAACGTTAACAAAAGTGCCAACAGCTGCGTAATCTATAGCCGCATCTATTAAAACCTCATTATCAACCTCCGGCGAATCGTATTCGGTACGGCCAACAAAGTAACCACCGTCTTTCTTGTCTATCAGTACTTTATAAGTGTTGCCTATTTTTTCCTGGTTCTTATCGAAAGAGATACCCTGCTGAATTTCCATAATGGCATCGGCGCGTTCCTGTTTCACCTCTTCAGGTACATCATCAACCAAAGAGTGGGCGTGTGTTTTTTCCTCGTGCGAGTAAGTGAAGCAGCCCAGGCGGTCAAACTTGGTATCCTCAACCCATTGTGCCATTTCCTCAAAATCCTGTTGAGTTTCGCCGGGGTAGCCGGTTATCAGGGTAGTACGCATAGCAATGTTTGGCACACGGTCGCGTATCTCGTTTACCACATCAATGGTTTTTTGCTTGGTTAAGCCGCGGCGCATCGATTTTAGCATGTTATCTGTAATATGCTGTAAAGGCATATCCAGGTATTTGCAAATATTATCGCGCTCGTTCATCACATCCAGTATCTCCATCGGGAAGCCCGAAGGGTAGGCGTATTGCAATCTGATCCATTCTACGCCATTTACATCGCTTAGGCGGCGTAATAGTTCGTCCAGGTTACGTTTACCGTATAGGTCAAGGCCGTAATAGGTTAAATCTTGTGCAATCAGGATCAGTTCTTTTGTGCCGTTCTTCACAAGGCTTTCGGCATTTTTAACCAGCTGCTCCATTGGCATACTCACGTGCTTGCCGCGCATCAGCGGGATGGCACAGAACGAGCATGGGCGGTTACAGCCTTCGGCAATTTTAAAGTATGCAAAGTGCGACGGAGTGGTAAGCAAGCGCTCACCTATCAATTCGTGGCGATAGTCAGCACCAATGGTATGCAGAATGTTCTGAAGGTCATTTGTGCCGAAATAAGCATCAACGTTGGTGATTTCGGACTCTAATTCGGGCTTATAACGTTCGCTTAAGCATCCGGTTACAATTACTTTCCCAACCTTGCCCTGTTCTTTAAGTTCGCTGTATTGCAGAATGGTATCGATTGATTCCTGCTTGGCGTTATCAATAAAACCACAAGTATTTATCACGATGATATCATCGCTGCGCATTTGCTGTGATTCGTGAACCACATCATAGGCGCTGCCCTTAAGCTGGCCCATCAATACTTCACTATCGTAAACGTTTTTTGAACAGCCTAAAGTAACCACGTTTACACGGGGCTTCTTAATTAGTATCGGCTTGGTAATTTCTTTTGTCCTCATTGCTCTTTCTCCGCGCCGCCATTGCTTCGTACCTCGCGATGACGCTTTATTATCTACAGCTATATGCTGATATATATGTCTTATTTAAATAAACTGTCAACAAACGCTTGCCTGTCAAATAGTTGTAAATGCTCCATGCCTTCGCCAACACCAATATATTTTACCGGTATTTTAAACTGATCTGATATGCCTATCACCACACCACCTTTCGCCGTGCCATCAAGCTTGGTTAAAGCCAGGGCATTAACAGCGGTAGCCTCTGTAAACTGTTTGCATTGCTCAATAGCATTTTGCCCGGTTGATGCATCAAGTACCAGCAATATTTCGTGTGGTGCGCCGGGTACCACCTTTTGCATCACATTTTTTATTTTGGTGAGCTCATTCATCAGGCCTACCTTATTATGTAAACGGCCTGCGGTATCAATAATTGCCACATCGTCGCCATTGGCCACGGCAGATCGCAGGGTATCGTAAGCTACAGATGCCGGGTCGCTGCCCATTGGTTGTGCTACTACCTTTACATCAACGCGTTTGCCCCAAAGCTGCAACTGGTCTACCGCTGCCGCGCGGAAGGTATCGGCTGCGCCTAATACCACTTTGTTGCCCGCTTGTTTTAGCTTGTGGGCCAGTTTGCCTATGGTGGTGGTTTTACCCACGCCATTTACGCCAACAACCATTATTACGTAAGGCTTATGATCGCCATACTCAAAGTTCTGAAAATCGTTGCTGTTGTTTTCGGCAAGCAGCTGTTGTATCTCGTCTTTTAAAAGGTTGTTAAGTTCTGAAGTATTAACGTATTTATCTTTGGCAACACGTGCCTGTATACGCTCAATAATTTTTAGGGTGGTGGTTACGCCAACGTCAGATGTTACCAGTACTTCTTCCAGGTCATCCAGCACATCATCATCAACGGTGCTTTTACCGGCAATTACTTTGGTGATTTTGGAGAAGAAATTATCCTTGGTTTTTTCCAGGCCGGTATCAAGGGCCTGCTGTTCCTGCTGCGTGGTTTCCTTTTTCTTGAAAAAATCAAATAATCCCATAGGTCAGATGTGCAGATTTTAAATGTGCAGATATGCAAATTAACAATTCTAACCGGGATGTTCGGATATTATGGCAGGCTTGTTTGCTTATCATCCTATAGGAACATCCGTCAGTAACAAAAAAAGCCCTCTCGTTATCAACAAGACGGCTTTTATATTTTTATCAAAAGTGATTACAGTTTACCTGCAATAGCATCTTTAATGTTATCGTTAGGAACGATCTGCTCTTTAAATGAGTAAGCACCTGTACGTGGTGATTTATTCATTGTTATCACTTTCGAATAATCTTTTCCTTTACCCTGTACTTTAAGGGTTGCAACTACTTTCTTTGCCATGTTGTTATGTTTTAATAAGTTGTGCTTACAATTGCAGGTTAATTAGTAACCCGCATCTACAGCAGCAAGCTTAAATTATTTAATCTCTTTGTGTAAAGTTACTTTTCTTAAAACCGGGTTGAATTTTTTCATTTCCAGTCTCTCGGTAGTGTTCTTTTTGTTTTTGGTGGTAATGTAACGAGACATACCCGGCATGCCGCTGGTTTTATGCTCTGTGCATTCTAAAATTACCTGAACCCTGTTGCCTTTCTTAGCCATTTTCTTTTATGTTTTGAGTTGCCTGCCAATCGTTAAGATATCACATCTTTACCGTAGCCCCAACAATCTATTAATATTAAATAGAGCCTTTTTTTACAAACTTGTTGATACAAGCTGTTATACCGTTTTTGGTAATAGTTTTAAGTGCTGAAGTAGATACTTTTAGAGTGATCCATTTATCTTCTTCAGGGATATAAAACCTTTTAAGTTTTAAGTTTGGATAAAACTTGCGTTTAGTTTTAACGTTTGAGTTAGAAACGTTAAAGCCATTCATGTAGCCTTTTCCTGTTAAATCACAAATTCTTGACATGACAAATATTTTTTAATTCTCGTTCTTCTCCTAAAAAGAGTTTGCAAATATCAGCTTTTTAAGTGAAATATACAACCGTGTTTTTAAAATATTTCAAAAATCTTTTTTCGGGGTCGAAAAGATGTTTTTTATTTGTTGTAGTGCCACTTGCCGCACTTTTTTGTTTAGATATAAATGGATAAGCATGATGCCTAATATGCTGGTACAAAACGCCCATGAAAGTTTCATGCCGGTTAGTATCAACACCATAGGGGCGATAATAATACTAAGAGGGAAATAAATTTCTAAAAAGTATTTTTTCACTTGGTAAAGGTATAAATTATGCAGCTCAGTTTAGTAGCGCAAGTTATGCCTCTTTATAAATTTTATATAATATGGTACGCATTTAAATTTTTCCCCGTTTTATATTTAATATTGCGATTTTTGCTAAATCGATTTATATATGAAACTATTATAATTGCATACTTTTTAAATTTTTTTAAAAAGTTATACTTTTCATACGCTGATAACACAAAAATTACTAATTTACGCCACCATTTATTATACTACCATGCAAGTTAAATCATTTGAAGAATACCAGCAGGTGTACCGCAAAAGCGTTGAACAGCCTGAACAATTTTGGGAAGACATAGCCAATAATTTTTTATGGAAGAAAAAGTGGGACAAGGTATTAGACTGGAACTTTAAAGAACCGAAGATAGAATGGTTTAAAGGTGCTAAGCTAAATATTACCGAGAACTGCCTTGACCGCCATTTAGAAAAGAACGGCGATACCACCGCTATTATCTGGGAACCAAATGACCCTGCCGAAGACCACCGCACTTTAACTTACCAGCAACTGCATGATAAGGTGTGCCAGTTTGCCAATGTGCTAAAAAATAACGGCGCTAAAAAAGGCGACCGTATTTGTATATACATGCCTATGGTGCCCGAACTGGCCATTGCTGTTTTAGCCTGCGCGCGTATCGGGGCTATCCACTCGGTTGTGTTTGGCGGCTTTTCGGCGCAATCTATTGCCGATAGGATAAAAGATGCCGAATGTAATATCGTTATAACTGCCGATGGTAGTTTCCGCGGTACAAAAGAGGTGCCGCTTAAATCAATTATAGATGATGCGTTGGTGCAATGCCCGTCTATCCAAAGGGTTATAGTACTTACCCGAAGCCACACCCCGGTATCGATGATAAAAGGGCGCGATGTATGGTGGGAAGACGAGATTAAGAAAGTAGAGACCCAGCGCAATATGGAATGCCCTGCCGAAGAGATGGATGCCGAGGATATGCTGTTCATCCTGTATACCTCGGGCTCAACAGGCAAACCAAAAGGTGTGGTACATACCTGCGGTGGCTATATGGTTTATACCGGCTATACGTTTAGCAATGCATTTCAGTACCAGCCCGGCGAGGTTTACTTTTGTACGGCCGATATCGGCTGGATCACCGGTCACTCCTATATCGCTTATGGGCCGCTAAGCCAGGGCGCTACCACCGTAATGTTCGAGGGCATCCCAACCTGGCCAAATGCCGGTCGTTTATGGGATATTGTAGAAAAATACAAGGTTAATATATTATATACCGCACCAACGGCTATACGCTCATTAATGAGTTTTGGCGATGATGTGGTAAAAGGAAAAGATTTTAGCTCGCTAACTAAACTTGGTTCGGTAGGCGAGCCACTTAACGAGGAAGCCTGGCACTGGTTTGATGAAAAGATAGGTAAAGGTAACTGCCCTATTGTTGATACCTGGTGGCAAACCGAAACCGGGGGCTTTATGATATCGCCTATTGCCAACGTTACCCCTTTAAAGCCGGGTTATGCCACTTTGCCGCTACCGGGCGTGCAACCTGTGCTGGTTGATGAAACAGGCAAGGAGATTGAAGGTAACGGCGTAAGCGGTAACCTTTGCATCAAATTCCCGTGGCCTGGTATGTTGCGTACTACGTATGGCGACCATGAGCGTTGCCGCACTACCTATTTTGCTACTTACCCTAACCTGTATTTTACCGGTGATGGTTGCTTGCGCGATGAGGACGGTTATTACCGCATTACCGGCCGTGTAGATGATGTGCTGAATGTATCGGGCCACCGTATTGGTACCGCCGAGGTAGAGAATGCCATTAATATGCACAGCAGCGTGGTAGAAAGCGCCGTAGTAGGTTACCCGCACGATATTAAAGGCCAGGGTGTTTATGCCTTTGTGGTATGCCCCAATTTGCATGATGATTCTGAACTGACCAAAAAAGATATCATGATGACGGTATCGCGTATTATTGGTGCCATTGCACGGCCGGATAAGATCCAGTTTGTGAGCGGCCTGCCAAAAACACGCTCAGGCAAAATTATGCGTAGAATTTTAAGGAAGATAGCCGAAGGCGATACCGGTAACCTGGGTGATACATCCACTTTACTTGACCCTGCTATAGTTGAAGAGATAAAAGCGGGTGCTTTGTAAGGAAGCAAGAGACAAGATGGGCCGTCAAAGTCTTAATTCCTGACTCTTGTTTCTTAACTCTAATAAAAACCAAACAACATCCTATTCGTTCTAACTATACATCTAAATAGGAGAAACACATCATGGATAAGTTAGAATTAAAAGGCGGCTGGAACGAGCTGAAAGGGAAAATAAAACAAGCATACGGCGATTTGACCGATGACGACCTGGTACATGAAGAAGGTAAGGACGATGAAACGCTTGGCCGCTTACAACAAAAAACGGGCAAAACCCGCGAAGACCTTGTGAAGTGGATAAACAGCCTTTAGTGGTCAGCTTTCTGCGCTAAAATATGAGCCCCGCATTGCGGGGCTTTTTTTGTTGCCGCATGCAACAATGAAAACAAATCTTCGTGCACTATGTGAAATTCTCTGTGGCCTTTGTAGTTAATAAAATCTACTTAACCCTATTGTCGCTCATCACTTCTGTGGTAAGTAAAATTTACACTATTTTTGCCTCATGTCAAAATCTAAACAGCCCACAATACTTGTAGTAAACGATGATGGTATAACCGCGCCGGGCATAAAAGCCCTGATGCATACTATGAAAGCGCTTGGCAGGGTAGTGGTTGTAGCGCCCGATAGCCCGCAATCCGGCATGGGGCATGCCATCACCATTGGCAAACCACTCCGTTTAGATGAGGTGGATATTTATGAAGGGATTGAAATGTACCGTTGCAGCGGTACCCCGGTTGATTGTGTTAAGCTGGCTGTAACAAAAGTATTCGGCGGCAAAAAACCCGATCTGTGTGTGTCTGGTATTAACCACGGGCTCAATAATTCTATCAATGTATTGTACTCGGGCACCATGTCGGCAGCGGTTGAGGGGGCTATAGAGAGCATCCCCTCAATTGGTTTTTCCTTAGATGATTATACGATGGAGGCCGATTTTGAACCTTGCCAAAAATTTGTGAAAGAGATTGCGCAGCAGGTGTTAGCAAACGGACTGCCCGTGGGCACGGTGCTGAACGTGAACTTTCCGGCAGGCGATAAAATAAAAGGCATCAAAATTTGCCGCCAGGCCAACGCCAAGTGGGCCGAGGAGTTTGATATGCGGCATGACCCGTACAAACGCCCTTATTACTGGCTTACTGGCGTGTTCCAGAATAACGATAATGGCGAGGACACCGACGTTTGGGCGCTTGAGCATAACTACACATCGGTAGTACCGGTACAGTTTGATATGACCGCCCACCACGCTATCCCTGTTTTAAATACCTGGACCTTTAATGTTTAAAAAGAACAATCTTTTTTTAGGAATACTTTACGGTTTTATCCCACCTGTTTTGGCCTGGCTGATATTTACAGTATGGCTTAAGAACGATGCTATCATGATGGATAAGCCCGCTGTGCCTTATTTAATTGCCATCGGCTTAAACCTGGTGATGCTAAGGTTTTCGGCACGGGCCTATTTAGATAAAACGTCAAACGGGATAATGATAGCTACATTTGTGTGTACCTTATTAGTATTTGTACTTAAAATATACGCAAGATGAAGTATTACCTGGTAGCCGGCGAAGCCTCGGGCGATCTGCATGGGGCAAACCTGATGAAGGCTTTAAAAGAGCTTGACGGGCAGGCCGACTTCCGTTTTTTTGGTGGAGACCTGATGCAGGCCGAAGGTGGCACATTGGTTAAACATTATGCCGATATGGCCTTTATGGGTTTTGTGGAGGTGGTGGCCAACCTGAATACCATCTTTAAAAACTTAAAAAAGTGCAAACAGGATATTTTGGCTTACCAGCCCGATGTTTTGATATTGATAGATTTCCCCGGGTTTAATTTAAAAATAGCGGAGTTTGCCAAAGCACAGGGCTTGTTGGTTTGCTACTACATATCCCCAAAAGTTTGGGCCTGGAACCAAAAACGTGTGCTGAAAATTAAACGCATTGTCGACCACCTGTTTTGTATCCTGCCTTTCGAGGTCTCTTTTTACAAAAGCTGGGGCATGGAGATAGATTATGTAGGCAACCCACTGCTGGATGCTGTTGACGCGTTTAAACCCGATGCCAATTTCCTTATAAACAATAACCTGAGCAGTAAAAAAATAATAGCCTTGTTGCCCGGCAGCCGCAGGCAGGAGATAAGCCGCCTGTTACCCGAAATGCTTGGCGCTGTAGCAAAATTCCCGCATCATCAGTTTGTGGTGGCAGGAGCCCCATCGTTCAATAAAGAGTATTATAACCAATATCTTGGCGATAAAAATATCCCCGTAATATTTAATGCCACTTATGATATACTGGCCAATGCCGAAGCTGCGGTTGTAGCATCGGGCACGGCAACGCTGGAGACTGCTTTGTTTAACGTACCGCAAGTGGTGGTTTATAAAGGCAATACCCTTACAATAGCTATTGCCCGCATGCTGGTTAAGCTAAAATTTATATCGCTGGTAAACCTCATTATGGATAGCGCTGTGGTAAAGGAGCTGATACAGGAAGATTGCACAACGCTAAACATTACCGAAGAGTTAAATAACCTGTTGCATAATGCCCACCACCGCCAGGATATGCTTGCTGGGTACAATGCACTCGATGAAAAGATGGGTACTCCGGGAGCTTCGGCCAAAACGGCTAAGCTCGTTATAAAATATGCCTCAAAATAGTAAGGCCCTGCTAAAATAGCCGGGCCTTACTTGTCTCAAAAGGATGTTTTAAATAGATGTAGATATATGATTGATCAGGCAGCTGATAACTGTTGTTGCGCAGGCGCCTGTTTGTTGCTTGGTAAAAATTGATTGCGTTCTCTGAAAGCCTTAAGGTCTTCCATTAATAAATTCTTCAGTTCGTTATCAAAACGGGTAACTAATTTACTTGTTGCAGGTTTGTTATAAGCTTTCATGGGTAGAGATGTTTAGTGTTGTGTGTTTGGCTAAGTGTTTTTGAAACTAAGCAGCGTTTAAGCGGCTGGTGTTTTTCGATTTAATGTTCTTCAGGTCGCTCATTAGAATGTTCATCAATTCTTTGTCGAAACGGTTCACTAATTTGCTAACTGCTGGTTTTTGGTAAGTTTTCATAATTCAAATATTTTTAGTTTTTAAGTTTTACTGTTGTTTGTTTTCTTCTTCGTTATTTTCGTTTTCCTGGTTCTCGCTAAGGTTGTCATGTCGGCGTTTTGCTTCTTTGTACTGCCTTGCCAGTTGTTCCTTATCCCGCTCATCGGATGTCTTTTCGGGCGCTTGCGGGTTTTCCCACTCTTTCTCTTCGCCCGGGTTTTCTATTTTTTCGTCGATTACCATTTTAACTCCGTTTGATTAGTAGTATTCCAAACTAATGCCAAACTTTTGTGAGCGATGAAAAAAAATGACATTTAGCGCGATAAATTTTCACACTGCGACCAAAAAACGCATAAAAAGGGCGTTTTTAGTTGGTTTTAGGACGGCTGGTGTACCAAAAGGTGTATAAAAAAATAGTACAGCCTGTTGTAAAGAATAGTCAACAGTGGTTTTAAAATCAAAACAAGTGTTCGTTTTCAGGCAGTATGCTGTTCTGTTTTGTGCATTGGGGAAATTAACAAAGCCCTTATCGTATATGATAAGGGCTTTGAGGAAGAATGCGGGCTGTATTATTTCTGAGTATAAGTGATACCGATAGTTTGGCCAATGAAAATATATCTGCCTGTTGAAATTACCACCTATAAGGTATGCCAAATCAAAACTTCTTTTTATTGATCAGTTCCATAAACTTATCCCTGAATTTTTCACTTACCGGTATCCGCTTATCAGCAATATAAATATGATTGTCTTCCATTTTACTCAATTGCTCATAATTAATAATATAAGAGTTATGCACCCTGATAAAAGGTGCTTTAAGTTGCTCCTCAATATCTTTTAACCGGCGATAGATGAGCAATTGTTCATTGCGGGTTACCAGCCTTACGTAATCTTTCTCCCCCTCAAAATACATAATATCTTTCAGTATTATTTTTCGTAATACCTTGCCCGATTTCACAAAGAAAAAGTCGTGCTCTGGTTCTGTATGGATTGCTGTTTCTTGTTTTAGGAAATAGGATTCTATTTTTTGTACTGATGCCAAAAAACGTTTTAAAGTGATAGGTTTTAGCAGGTAATCGATGGTTTGAAAAACATAACTTTCCGCAGCATATTCAGAATAAGCGGTGGTGAAAACAATTTTGGTTTGAGAGGGCAGCAAGGTGGCCAGTTCCATGCCCGTTAGCTGCGGCATATTAATATCTAAAAAAATAAAATCAACCTGGTGCTTCTTTAAAAATGCTAATGCCTCCAGGGCGTCATAACACTTGGCTTTTAGCACCCATGTGGTGCTTTGCCTGATCAGTAATTCCAACAGATCAACAGCATCGGGCTCGTCGTCAATAATTATGCAGCTTAAAGTCATAACAGCGGGATTTTTAAAAATGCGTTATATGATTCTCCTTCTTTATCAATAGCTAACTCAAAATTTGAACCGTACAGCATTTTAAGCCGTTGGGTTAAATTAGCTATCCCAAATCCGCTGGTTTGATTACTTACTATCGAAGCAATTTTGCGGTTGCTGGTTTTAAAAAGTAAGTAACCATCTTTTTGGATCAGTGAAATAGTTATCTGGTTTTGCTTGCGCGATTTATCGATACCATGCTTAAAAATGTTTTCTACAAAGGTCATGAGCAGCATAGGGGGGATGCGGGTTTCGGGGTTATATGCTTTCTCAAAAGAAACTGACGCGCCATGCCTGATGCGGATCTTTTCGAGCGCCATGTAGTTTTCAATAAAGGCTACCTCGGTGGCCAAAGGCACTACATCTTTTGGGCTTTCGTCAACAAAATAACGCATGATATCTGAAAGGCGCTCTATTAACCCGGCCGACAAAGGATCCACCTTGTAAACCTTGTAATAAATATTATTCAGGGTGTTGAACAGGAAATGCGGCTGTACCTGCGATTTGAGTAAATTGAGTTCGGCCTGGCTTTTTTGCAGAAGGATCTCCTCGGTTTGCTGTTTTAAAGTAAAATAGGCAATAGCAACCCGAAAAACCAAACTGAGGATGTAGATCAAAACCCCTCCCGGGACATAGCCCAACAGCGTAAGCAAATTAACCGGCGCTGTTTTGATCAATAAAAAATGCTGGTAAAGTGTAATAGATGCGTATCCCCGCAAAATGCCGGTCGCTATTAAAAAAAACGCCACCGATAAACCATACCAAACAAATTTCTTTCTTTGATAAAGCACCGGGTACAAAACCAGGATGTTACCATAAATGATGATAGCGTAGGATGCTGAATTGACAATAGTATATATCACCGATTTTAGAAAGCCATCCATCGGTAACAGCGAAAAAAAGATGAGTAGCAGTACCGCTATCCAGATCAACGCCTGAAGCTGAACAATACCCGGCCTGTGCTTCCATATCCTCATATTCAAAAATACCAACCTTTTACGTTTTAGTGCGCTGTTTTATATGGTTGGGCTATTATTCTCTGCAATTGCCCCCCCAATACCGGTAACCGGCTAAAAAGCCACGTTGTCGAATATATGGCCGCCCCCGTTGGAAATAAAAGTAACCGGGTCGAAAAAAGTATTGAACCCGATTTGTAAAAGACAGCTTTGATCATCAAAAAAATTAAAGTCATGAAAGAAATAAGAAACCTGCTGCTGCTTTTTATAGCAGTAATTATTTACGCCCCGGCGTATTCGCAAACTCCAAAACTAAGGGTAAGCCCGCCTGCATCTGTAAATGGAAACATCAACGGAGCCAACATCAGTATTCATTACAGCAGTCCATCGGTAAAAGGGCGGAAAATATGGGGTGGGCTGGTCCCTTACGATACGGTTTGGCGTGCAGGTGCCAATGAGGCTACTACATTTGAGACTGATAAGGACATAAAAATAGCGCACAAACAATTGCCTGCCGGTAAATATGGGTTTTTTCTGGTCCCCAAAGAAAAAGGTAAATGGGTTGCTATTTTTAATAACGTACCTAACCAATGGGGCGCTTTTAAGTACGACGAAAGCAAAGATCAATTGCGGGTAGAGGTAAAAGCAACCGACCTAAAAGAAGAGCAGGAAACGCTGATCTATAAGATCACTTCAAAAGGGGCTTTACTAAACTGGGAGAAGCGGTCTGTTTTCATGCCCATAAAATAATGATAGTCCGCATCCACTAAACTCAGCCCCTGTAATGAAATTATTCAAGTTAAAATTAATAGTAACACTGCTAATGCTGCTGGGTATTACCGGTAGTATATATGCGCAAAATAAAGGACGGATAACCGGCAATATAAAAGATGCGCAAACACACGATGTTATCTCTTTTGCCACAGTAACGTTAACAGATCAAAATACGAAAGCTAATGTTAAAAGCACGCAAACAGATGTAAACGGTAGTTTCGTATTGGATGAATTACCCGCCGGGACCTTTTCACTGCAGATAAGTTTTGTGGGATATGATCACGTAATTAAGGAGAACATTAATCTAAGCCAGGATAATAATGCCCTGGTTTTAGCGGATGTTGAGATGAATGCATCTAAAAGTAAAATGTTGAATGAGGTAATAGTTACGGCAAAGCAGCCTACGATACAAAACAAGGACGGCAAAAAGATTTTCGCGGTAAATCAAAGCCTGGTGAGCCGGGGCGGTACCGCGGCAGATCTGCTGCAAAACGTACCCACCCTGCAGGTTGACGTAAATGGGACTGTGAGCTTACGCGGATCTGCCGGGGTGAAGGTTTTGGTTGATGGTAAACCCTCACTTATTGCCGGTGGGGATATCACCCAGGTGCTTCAATCAATCCCCGCCAGCTCGGTTGAAAACGTAGAAGTAATTGCCAACCCATCTGCTAAATACGACGCCGAGGGGCAGGGCATTATCAATATTATCCTGAAAAAGAACAGTAAAACAGGGTTTAACGGGGCTGTTGCCCTCGGGGCGGGTACACGTAATAATTATAATGGTACTGCAAATTTAAGCTACCAAAACAGTAAGATAAACCTGTATGGCAATTACAGCCTGCGCGATGGTAATACCTATAGCAACGGGTTTCAGTACCTGACTTTTTTAAAGCCAACCGATGCTACTGTTTTTTCAAATCAATTGTTCCCGTCTACCACCCATAACAAGGTGCAAAACTTAAAGGCCGGTATTGATTATTCACCGGCGCCCAAAAGCATATTGAGTGTTTCGGGCAATCTTAATTTACGCAATACACACCGGGATGAGCTTTTAGATATAGATAACCTGGATGCTAACAACGTGCCCATACAAGCAAACAACCAAAGTAATATAACCAACAGCAATGGCAAAAGCTATGAGCTAAGCCTTGATTACAGCCAGCACTTTAAAAAGCCTAAGGAGGAGCTGACCTTTAATTTTACCTATTCGCATGGCACTTCCAGGAATTTACAGGTCTATCAAACCATACCGCAATCCAATATAGCAGGGCCAGATCCCCTGGAAAGCGACCTGTGGAACCATGGCACCAATTATAATATTCAGGCTGATTATGTACTGCCGGTTGGTAAAACCGGGCAAATATCTGCCGGTTACCGCAGCCAGATAGGGTTGGGTAACAATAATCAGTATGCCTACAATGTTAAGGATGGAAGCGCCGAGCCTATTTACGCCTTTACCAACCTTTTCGGTAGCAATAAGCAGGTCCACGCTGTTTATTTAAATTATCAAAGCCAGGTTAAAAATTTTAACTATGAAATAGGTTTAAGAGGGGAGGATGCCCGGTTAAACGCTACCTATAAAGGCTACGATGCAAATAACGTGTTATATAGTACACCTATAAGTGTCCCCAGTAAGGGTTTGTACCCCAGTATTTTTTTAACGCAGAAATTTCAGCATGATCAGCAGTTGCAGTTTAGCTTTACCAACAGGGTAACACGGCCTACCCCAAGGGAGCTTAACCCATCTACAGATTTTTCTGACCCTACCAATTATGAAACAGGTAACCCGCACTTAATGCCAGAAAGTATCAACTCGGTACAACTGGGGTACAACAAAAGCTGGCAAAATATAACCTTTACATCCGGGTTGTATTATAACAGGCTTAGCAACGTAATTAAACACATTGAGAGTGCCCCGGTTAACGGGGTTATCATCACAATGGCCCAAAACTTAAAACACTCAACCACTACAGGGCTTGAGCTGATCGGTCATTTTGATTTGATGAAAACCTGGGATGTAACGGCCAATGCGAATATTTTTGAGCGGCATAATGACGCCGCGCCGCAATACGGCATTGCTGCAAACAGTGGCTTAAGCTGGAATGCGAATATTACGAATAATGTTACGCTTGTGAAAAATCTTGCGGTACAGGTGCGTGCAGATTATCGTGCAGCCGACATGATTGTTCAGGACAGGAATCGCCCGGCATTTGGGCTTGATGCCGGTGCCAAATATGATTTCCCCGGTAATAAAGCCTCATTAAGTTTTAATAGTGTAGATATTTTTAACAGCCGTAAATGGGCATTTTTAAGAAGCAGTGATGCCTTGCTCCTTGATTTTGAACGCAGAACGGTGGGCTCAAGAGCTACTTTAACCTTCACCTACCGTTTTGGTAAGAGTTTAGGTATCCGCAGGCAGCCTAAGAAAAAGGAGGATAACCCGGATAAGCGGGTAGATGACGCATTGTAGTAGGATGAATGAATATTTGGGGTTGGTTTGTGCCGCTGATAGAAGCGGGCTTTCCGTACAATCGGGCTTAGAAGGGAGAGGGTAGTGCTGTTAACCCCTAATGTCATCGAACGAGGTACGAGGAGAAATCTTCTACGAACAGTAAGTAAGAAATATGCTTAAACGAACAATGGGTGTAGAAATATAATTATAGACATGCGGCGCGCGAGCGCAAGTAGCGGGAATATAAACTTACCAAATCTGTTCCCAATAGCTTATTGTAAAGCCTGCCTTCAGTTTCAGATATAGAATAAATTTTTTAATTACTTTCTTGAAACAGAAAGTGGTTGTTACGACGCGTCATATGAGCGTAACAGTTCATCAACTTCGAATTTGTTGGAAATAGAGAACACAATAAACAATGATAGAGACCGCGAGAGGGTATAAATCCCATTAAAGCTTTAAGGGTGAAGTTTGATGCCAGGAAAGCGGGGCAGAAATAAAATGATGGCAATTATTATAAAGATATTTCTTGATAACGGCGCGTGCCTCACCCTACCCACCCATCATTGGGTAACCGCATAAAATCATCATCGAAATACGTTCATATATCAACGTTTTCCTGAATGGATTTGAACCACTATTACCTGAACCAAAATCAGGTGTGCTACCATTGCACCACAGGAAAATACAGCAGTGGAAATAAAAGGGCTTGAACCTTTAACCGACACCGTATAAGGGTGCTGCTCTAACCAATTGAGCTATATTTCCTTATAAATCAGTAGGGTAGCCCGGACTCGAACCGGGAGCCTCCACATCCCAAATGTGGTAATCTAACCAATTGATATACTACCCTGAATTTGCCCCTAAAACAAAAAATCCCCTTAGAAATTTATCTAAGAGGATCCTGGTTATCTATTATATTTTTCAATACATACCCAATCACCTCCGATATATCGGTTGCGGTAATTGTATCTGTATTGTTGTTGTTTTCATGATGCAATGATACACATTATTTTATAAATCAAGAAATTTCTGAAAAAAATATTCCGGATGTTTCCCGTAATGGTTAACCTGTAAAGATTGGCGTTTCCAACTTCAGCCTGAAAAAGCGTAAGCTTTCAGCATACGGCACCCCAAAAGCCATGTTCCAAACGGGACAAAATGGAACACGCGCTTGATTTTTAAGATGCTATAAATCAATTATTTGGTATTTTAATGGATAAATGTAAGGGTCGGTTTTAGTCAACATTAGGCATCCCAAAAAGGCCGTATGAGGGTCGAAAAAAGTCGGAACAAAGCCATTTTTTTCGGGAATATTTGCGCTTCGCCAGGCTTGGTGCCTTGTAACAAAAGCCCTCGTTTTTACTTGTTCCAGTTACAAAAAATGGAACAAAAATGCGTTTTTTATAACTTGCTATATATGAGTGCTTAACAATAAAGTTGTGAAGTTTTTGTTTAACTACTGACACAATTCTGTCAGTATTAATGTGTTGATTATCAGATTATTATTCTTGTTCCATTTGTTCCGCTTGTTCCATTTTAAAGTGGAACAAAACAAGATTTATCAGGTCGGCACAGTAATACCCGTGTTAACGATTGGCGTTGATCTGCGTTTTTACCTGTTCCGCTATCTCTATTTTTTCGCTATCTGTTAATACCCCCAATGCAATTAAGGGCAGTATGCCTGTTGGTAGGGTGAGGTATAATTGGCCGCCTGTCCAAAAGTTCTTTTTATAGGTAAGGTCGATGATCTGGCTGTAGGGCGTAAAGGTAAGAGGGCCGCTGTCAATCATTATTTTTGTATACCGCGAACCTTTGGGTATCAGGCGGTAATAAAAGCCTTTATCGTCAAGCCTGGCACGCTCTACACCAGATGAGTTTTTGATATAGTAATAGCCGCCAATGATAAGCCCGGCCTTAAATACCAGCAAAAATAGCGATGCAATAAATTCAACCACGCCATCAAAACTAATCAGCATAAACTGGATATTATACCATATAGACTGATGAATATCAATAAACCCGAATGTAAAGGCCAATCCCACAAGCATTAATATCACCCCAACAGCGATAGAACGTGTTCGCGGGAGATAGTAGCTTTTGGTTTTGAGTATCATATTACAAGGTTAATGTACACCTCAAATAACCACTGCAGAAGGTGAAGGTTTTAATAAGACGGTATTCTGCTAAATAAAAAAGGCCTTACGAACTCGTAAGGCCTTTAATTAGTGTGGAGAATATCGGAGTCGAACCGATGACCTCTTGCATGCCATGCAAGCGCTCTAGCCAGCTGAGCTAATCCCCCGTATGTTGGGATGGCAAAAGTAGCAATTTTTGTGAAATGCCAAATGTTTGTTTTAAATTTTATGTGATTAGTATTAAAAACCTTGTAAAAAAGTAAAGCCCCTGATGGGCAGGGGCCTTTACTAACCAATTATAAACCTAAATTATGAGAAGACTTTTTTGTTATTTTTAATAGTGTAAAAGTAACACTAAGTTTTAATATGCAAAGAATTTAATTGTAATTTATTTGTAACATTTTAATAGATGTACATTTTAAATTATTGCATTTGCAATGCTACGTTATTTCTGTTAACAAATGTTTAATTGATTGTTAATATATTAAACAAATGTTTGGTTGACAGCTAAATATTTTGCAAACCCACTAATATTCATTTAGATAGGCAAGTTTTTAAATTATAGCTTCATAGCTTGCTATCCTTATTTTTATATCAATAACCCATTAATAAGATTTTATTAAAGCCGTTTATGGTTAGTAAACGGCTTTTTTTATAGGTTGTTGCAAGGAGATTTTAAAATTTGCAAGCCAGGCTCGCGGTATACAAGCACTTTGGTTTAGTTTGGTTGCACAAGTGTTTTTGTTTGAGCAACTCAGGGACGCCCACTCCGCGGTAGAAACCGGCACAACGCGCGGGAAGTTTGTAGTGAAGCTTTAATTATTAAAAAGCAAAGGCGTTTACATTGTAAACGCCTTTTGCAATTGTGATTAGGTAGAAGGTTAAGTATTGTATATAGGGGCTGCTTTAAAATATAGATCGGTTGTAAGCCCACACTCACGAAATAGTTTAGTGTGATCGTAATAGCATTGTTTATAAAACTGCGGGTACAAGTCGGCTATTTCAGAGGTGTTGAGCACAATCAGCAATAAAAAGATCTTTGATAGTTTATGTTCGTGTGCTATTTGAGCATGTGATTTAATATCTTCAATAATATGCGTGTATTTACGAAGGCTGATATTTGTTTTTATCCGTAAAGCATAAAACAAATTTTTCATATAATCGGTAAAAACGCTGGCATCCTGCTTATACAAGGCGGAGTATGCTGTATAAGTATCTACAAGCCGATCGGTTATGCCTAAACGGAAGTAACAATCAGCAGCCACCATATCTAAAAAAAAGCTATAACTATCATTGGTTCTTAAATCTCGCTTTTTATAATGCTTTTCTAAAACATTGATGTAACGCAATGTTTTAACAGGTTTTTTGGTAAGCAGCAAGGTATATGTACCCAGCAGGTATAGCATATCGTTGGATGCATTGTTATCTAAATAATTCCCTTCGCAAGGCGGGTTAAAGTAAAAGCGGGTTAATTCTACAAAAACCTCTTTTTTGATAATGCCATGTTTAAAATAACTATAAAGTGCATCTATGCAATGAAGCGGGTTTACCGAAAATTTATTATAATCCTCTGCCGGGAAACTTTGAAGTTTTAACAGGTTTTCGTGCAGGTCGTCCAAATCCATGCGCATAACAGCAGAGGCGGAAAGTGCGGTATAAATAAGGATCCGTTTGCGATTAGCCAGGCCAAATTTTAATAAGCAATGCAAAGTTTTTTTATAATCGATATTAATAAACTCGAGCCCAAAAAAATAATTGAATAGTTCTTTACTGCAATCTTGCTTAAAGTACAGCATAAGAGATTCTGATTTATTAGCGGCGGCGCATTCTTTCTCAAACAGATCGCCCAGGAAAATAATCAGGTTTGATTTTTCGGTAAACGTTAGCTGCGTTTGGGCTAACAAGTCGAAACTTTTTTGCTGCCCGGTTTTAATTGCATAAATAACACACCACTTTAAAACAGAAAGCTTATGGGGGTTATTAGCAAACTGTGTGTTTATGTTTTTAATAAGCTCTGCATCAAATATAAAGTTGTTGTTGTTGAGCAGTGTTTTGGCTATAGTGTACTCTAAAAAATTATTGTTGCTAAATTGTATGGTAGTACGGTAATGCAGGTCAGAGCTGGTGTTGAGCTCGCGTATAAAGCCGATGCTTATCAATTCATGATACGCATTATGATATTGCTTTATGAGCGCATTTGCTTTAGTTTTTGGTACATCATACACCTGCCCGGCAATATCCATTTGCTCTATTAAACCTTTAAGAAGCAAAACCTTTTCTGCTGAGTGATGGCCAAGATAAATTTTGTTAAGAATAAATGTTGAGATTAGTTCATATATACAAACATAATCTACATCGGTAAGCGTGAAATTTTCTTTATGCTCTTTATAATAAAACTGAAAGTATAAAGGATGGTTAAAGTTGTTAGCCAGGTCAACCGCTACAAAATCTTTGGCAGCAGGGTTGATGTTTAAACAAAGCTCTTTTATTTCGTGCAGGTTGTATAGGGGTACATTTGTGGCCCATTGTTCATTTCCTATAAAACCTTTAAACCATTTGTTATCACCGTTATTAATAATATCATGTTTGTTGTTTATCCATGTAGCCGAGCGCATGGTTAAAATCATCTTAAACCACGGAGCCGTTTGGTATAACGAAAAAATATCCAACAGTTGATTAAGCAGCAGCTTGAATTGCTCGGGTTTATAAATGTGTTCGTCCAGGTCATCAATTACCAGGAAAAAGTTACCACCCTTTTTTTGTTCTTTATCAAACAGTCCTGTTATATCGTTATCTGCAGAGTATCCAAGCAAAGCCAGAAGCCAGTGGTTTAAATCGTGGCCACTTAAAAAAGCATTCATTAAAGCGCTTGTGCTAAAAAATAAAATGGCATCGTTTGTTTTGCCTTCGGCGTTTAACAAAAGCCGTTCTTCTATCCAATGGCACAGTGCTATGGTTTTACCGTAACCTGCCGGTGCTGCAATTATTGTGGCTGCATAGCCACCGCTTAAAAATTCATTGAAATGCTCGTCAATAAATTGCCTTTTTATGGTTTGACTATACGGTATGCCCGATTTGTTGCGCAATACCTGTAGTGTAAAATTGGTTATTTTATCGGCATTTAATTTAAGGGTTTCCCAACTTGCGCTTGTATCCTGGGTTTTAACAGCGTTTTGATCCTGCTCAAGGCAAAAATCCTCCCAATTTTGATAGCCACAATATTTAGCCATAACATCTATAGTAAATAATGATGGCTTAAACTTACTATAGGCAAAACCGTAAACACGCTTTAATGTAGTTTCGCTTATACTTTGTTTGGTTTTATTGAATATTTTGGCCGAGATGGTTTTACAATCACATGGTGTTACAGTAGCCAAGTTTGATACTGCTAACACTGTATTTTTTAGTATTTCGTAGTATTGAGGTAATAATGTAGTCATATATGACGATTATTATACTGCTATTTGTGTTGTTTGTTTTTTTAAGCAATAACTAACTGGATACATTGGCGTACGGTTAAGTTTTTTGATACATCCCCCTTCGCAACTTGTTTTCCTGTTTGGTACTCCTCTGCAACCATGCGTAGTTTTTCTTCAAGCTTTCGGCATAGTTCTTCATCCTTATCATATCCCATTAATTGTAAGGGGGTGTTTGTAAGTAGGTTGTATGATTGTTCTACAGGCAGGCCACAGATATTTAAAATATCATACTTAATTTGATTACTAATAAATACTATATCCATTTTATAAAGCCTTTCAGAATATTTTAATTTATACGTAAATATAAACATTCGGTTGCGATCAAAATCTCACCCTGAATTTACTATAAATCCATTGTTTATTTAAAAGTTAAATAAATATATATATTTATAATATTTGGCATTAGAATTAATCAACGATATAATAAAATAACCAATAGTATGGTGAAGGAGGGGATATTAGGTAACTACGTGATTTTAAAATCACGTAGTTTTACGTGGTTTTAAAAGGATGCGTCTAATAATTGGTATTTAATAGCAAAAAGTACCAGCCCGGCTGTGGTACGGCATTTTATTTTGTTTATCAGGCCTACACGGTGCCCCTCAACAGTACGTACACTTATATAAAGTTCGGCAGCTATTTCTACGTTATTATATTCCTTGCAAAGTAATTTAAGCACCTGGCTTTCGCGTTTAGATAATGTAATAGGTGCGCCGCTCAGATCTTGCAATGCCGGGCGGTTTTTTGCACTGCTTCGTAACGATTTAACTATTTGTTTATTAAAATAAAACCCTGTTTTATATACACTGTTAATAGTTAAAAGTAGTTCGTCCTTATCGCAGTTTTTAACCAGGTATGATGATGCCCCCTCGGTTATCATTTGCGATATCAAAAATTCGTTACTATGTACTGTTAGTATAATTACCTTTATATCGGGGTGATTGCTTTGCAGGTATTTATTTAATTCTATACCGTTCATTTCCGGCATATCCATATCAATTATAGCAATATCTATAGCTACATTAAAGGTTCTTAAGGTATCAATAAAGGCTTTACCGCTGCTGCATTCGGCCACCAGGCTAAAGTTTTCTACAGAATTTATAAGCAACGCAAGGCTTTGCCTAAAAAGGTTCTGATCATCAACTACAGCAATGTTTATGTGGTTCATAACTGTTCAATTACCGGGCATTCAATTTTTATACGGAAGCCTTTCCCGGCGTAAGGGTCAAGAGCATAAACGGCATTTATATTAAGCAGCCGGCTTTCAATGTTTTGCATGCCCATGCCCTTTTTTACCGATTCAACATCGGCTGTTAAGCCCTTACCATTATCAGTATAATCTATGTGCAAAGTATTGTTAACCATGTTAAGGTTGATACTTGCCTTACTTGCGCCCGAGTGTTTTATGGTGTTATTCAATAATTCTTCCAAAACCCTGTATAGCGCGGTTGAAGTTTGCAGCGGTAATTTCCCCAGGGTTTGTTCGGCATTGTTAGCAAGTGCTATCTCTAACTTACCCGACTGATTGATAATAGTGCAGTGTTCATTTATAGCTGCCGCAAGGCCGTAATACCTTAATGTAGAAGGCGACAGGTTGTGCGAGATATTACGTACATCTTTAACTATTTTATCAATAATTGTTTTGGTAGATTGGGTAAAATCCTGGTTGGCCTTAATATCATCGCCGGGCTTAAACATTTCAATCAACAACCGTAAGCCCGATACTGTAGTACCTACATCATCATGCAGGTCCTGCCCAATGCGTTTACGTTCGGCCTCCTGCGATTCAATAACGGCACGCAGCAATTCTCTTTGGTGCTCTATTTGCGCCTGCTGAAATTCCTGGCGCTGCCTTAACAGTTTATTTTGGTTACGAATAGAAAAGAAAATGAATGAAACGACCAGTAAAAAGGTCCCCGCCATTCCTAATATTACTAATATGTAGATGTTATCCGGTGTGTTTTGCATTTATAAAATCCTACGGCAAATAAAATATATTGAAGCACTAACAAGGTATCATGCGCAGACCATACAGCCATGGTAACAGATCTTTCGGCATTGATAAGGTAATTAGAAAAAATAAACATGAATAAGCAACTGGCAAAATAAAGTAATATCCCGGTGTTTACCCAATTGTAAATATAATCACTCCAATTTTGCTCATCGTTGTGCTGATTAAGTATATACAGCATGCTGTATATTATTATGATAATGGCTTCTAATGGCCTTGTATAGGTATTAAACTCAATCTTATTTTGGATGAAAAGATAATTAACAATACACAAAACCGTAAATCCAGTAATAATAGAATAGATTATATTTTGATGCTTTTTACTGTAAAATTGACTGTAAAAGAGCGAAATAAACAAAAACTCGAAAATGGTATATATGTGAAATAGGGTGGCCGTATAATGATGGGTGGATATAAGTATTAAATTAATAACATTAGCCGTCCCGGAAAATATCAAAAACCAAAAGATTGTTTTTAAAGGTTTGGTTAAAAAGCTATAATTTTTTAAGGCGATTAAAACAGGTATTAAAATAGTAAGCGGTACTATATAAGTTACGTAGATCTGGTACAGCATTAATTATGTTTATAAGCCTTAAATATAATATAAAGCTTATAAACATAATACGAATAAGTATAAATTATGAATCCAGCGTATCTCCCACAGGGTTAACGCAATCCGGAGGGCATGCCTTGGTCAGGTCATAAACATTGCTTATTGGATACCCCGCACCGCCGCCAACAACTGTTTTTATCAGTATTTCTTCTCCGCCTTCAACCGGTACCAGCATCAGTCTTGCAGTAAGCGGATCGGTTGCATCTTCGAGGCCGATAAATGCCTTTACAGCTTCGGCCCCCGGGTTATAAAGCACAATGTTTTGAAAATCGATGATGGGGATGAGGAAAGATCTTACAATAAAAGCAGGGTCTTCTGTGGCTATAAAAGTGCGCCAGTTTTCGGCCCATGCTCTTGCAACATCAACAGGTATTGTTCCATCGGGGTCATTTGTTGGAGTGTTTTCGGTACTCATGTAGTTTAAATTTTAATTTATTTATTGTGTGTAATTAAGTTTTTGATACGTACCAAAGAGAGTGCTTTTTATTCATAATATTCAAAAAAACTTGGTCTTATTAAGCCTAAGTAAAGGCAATTTAATCAATTAAGACAGGCGTTTTGTTAACTAGAAATTAATGAACAAAATGAATAAGATTGCTAAACGGTGAACAAACGATAAGAAAGGAATAATAATTGAACAAAGTGCTTTCAATCATTTCATAAAGCATGTGCGTAATTAGGGGTGAAAGTTCACACTACCTAACACTCTATGCATGAAAACCTCTACTTTTTTTAGCAGGTACGTAGCTCTACTATTCCTGCTGTTATTTTCGTCCGTAAAAGTTTGCGCACAGCGTAATTATGCAACTACACAGAACAGCGGCACTACAGCTTTGCTTTGTGCGGGTTGCGTTGTAGGCAACAAGTCTTCTGCAATTGATGCAAATTTGCAAACCCACTCTACTATTAACGTGCCGGTGGGGCTTTTAGCATCAACCTACCAGGAACTTGTTTTCCCGGCAAAGATCGCAGCGAACACGCCGTTAACCATTAAGCTTGGGACGGGCGATAACCTGCTCGATCTTACGGCGCTTGGCAACATCACCATTCGCCCTTACAATGGTAACAGCCCGGTTGGTGGGGGCATCTCTGCTGCAACGCTGGTTAGTGCTTTAAGCAACAACAATCAGGTACAGCTTACCATTAACCCAACGCAAACGTATGATAAGGTTAGGGTAACACTTAACGGTGGGCTTTTAAGCCTTTTAGGCAGCATTTATGTATATGAGGCATTTTATAACGGGCCTGCTAACGTAGCCTGTAATAATGCTTATGATGAACTACATGGCATCTCCGCAGGCTTATTAAACCTTGGCGTTGATGTTGGCGGGGTTGCCAACCCACAAAATGCTATTGACGGCAACATCAACACAGCATCCACCCTGAATGCGGGTATTGCAGCGGCTGGCGCTTATGCGCAGCAAACCATTATATACGAAAGGCTTTCTGTTTTGGGCGATTCTGTCCGCATGACCTTATCCCTGCCACAGGCATTGATAGATGCAGGCGTATTAGCCAGTATATCTGTAGCTACCTATAATGGTAATACCAGCAATAACGACGCTGTATTTTTTAATGCAGCATTAATAAATCTGCGGCTGCTTGATCTGGTAGCCGGTCGGCGAAAGGTGACCATTACTTACGCCCCAACCAAAACGTTCGATAGGGTGCAGCTGCGCCTTGGCGGAGGCTTAGCCAGCGTACTATCAAGCCTGAACCTTTACGAGGCCGAAAAACTGATACCGCGCCCAACTATTAAGGTTAACAATGTGGTAACCAGCAATGCCAACATCTGTGCGGGTAGCAGTGTTACACTTACAGCTTCTGCCAATGTGCCGGGCACCACATTTAACTGGTATACTACAGCTACCGGCAGCAGCCCGGTACATACCGGGGCCACCTATTCTCCGGCGGTAGCGGGCACTATAACTTATTATGTATCGGCAGCGCGCGCGGGCTGTACAGATGAATCTGAACGGGCCCCTGTAACAGTTACAGTAAACCCTATCCCTGTTGCGCCGGTTATTACTAATAACAACATTAGTGTATGCCCGGGCGGTACTGCAACATTTACCGCACAACCTGTAAGCGGGGTTACCATTAACTGGTATGCTGCAGCAACAGGCGGCACACCTATAGCCACCGGCATCAGTTTCACAACCGGTGCTATCAGCGCTACCACTCCGTTTTATGCCGAGGCTGTAAGCGGCGGTACCTGCCCAAGCCCAACACGTACGCTGGTAACCGCAACACTGAGTGCATTACCAACTGTACCAACCTTAACAGCCAATAATGTAACCATTTGCGATGGCGATGTTGCGGTGCTTTCCATAGCATCGCCGGTGGCGGGCCAAACTTATAACTGGTACAGTACATCAACAGGTGGTACGCCTTTGTTTACCGGGGTAAACTTTACCAGCCCTGTATTGCACAACAATGCAGTATATTTTGCAGCTGCGGTAAACGCTACAGGCTGCGAAAGCGCTACAAGGGTACAGGCAAATGTTACGGTATCGCCAAAACCGGCAAACCCTGTACTTGCTGCTAACAACCTAACCGTTAGCGCGGGCCAAACAGCTACTATCAATGTAACCAATGCGCAAACAGGCGTTATTTACAGATGGTACACATCTGCAAATGTAGCAACAGAGGTGCATACCGGTAATAATTATACTACTCCGCAGCTTTACACCAATACAACTTATTATGTGGCAGCGTTTAACGCCGCCGGTTGCCAATCGGTAAACCGCACGGCCATTACAATTAATGTAACTATTAATAATAACTCGCCATGTACGTTTGCCAATATACAGGTGCCTGATGCTAACGGCTTATGTATAGGTTGTTTCATCGACAATAACGCACTGGCAACCGATGCCGATACCACCACCGCATCTTCTATCCATGTAATTGCCGGTTTACTGGGTGGTTACGCACAGCAAACGCTGCAATTTCAGCAGCCCGGTTTTACAGGCGACACTGTTAAGGTGGTTTTGAGCAGCCCGGTTAACCTTGCCGATGTAAGCGTTGCCGGCGGTGTATCATTAGCACTTTATAATGGCGCCACTTTAGTTGGCCGTTACCAGCTTGATAATGCTTTAATAAAAGTGCGTTTATTGGGCGGCGGTAACCGGTATGCGGTTTACCTGCGTGCCACCGCGGCTTATGACAGGGTAGAAGTACGATTAACATCGGGCGTTGCAACCTTATTGACCGCGCTTAACATTTACTATGCCGTACAGCAGTACCCGACACCAGTATTTGCCGATGGCGCACCACAAATTTGTAGTGGCAGCCCGGCAACATTAACGGTTACAACAGGTGCAAATGGTACTATTAAATGGTACACGGTACCTGTGGGTGGTGCATCAGAACATACTGGTGCTACATATACCACCGGAAATTTAACTACCACCACAACTTATTATGCCGAATACAGCAGGGGTACCTGCGTTAGCCCTACACGGTACCCTATAACTGTAACCGTTAATAACCCGCCTGCCAAGCCTACTGTAATACCGCCAAACGCCACCATTACAGCTGGCCAAACCGCTACCTTTAAAGCTACCGCAGCTACGGGCGCTATTATCAAATGGTATGAAGTGCAGGCAGGTGGTACAGCCGTGTTTACAGGCAGTACCTTTACCACACCTGCTTTAACATCAGATAAAACATATTATGCCGAAGCGGTTTTAGGGAGTTGCCCATCACCAGACAGGACAGTGGTGCCGGTAACTGTTACCCCCGTTGTTGTACCAAATGTAACCGTGGTGCCGCCAACACAGGCTGTTGATCCGGGTACCTCGGCAACGCTTACGGCATCGTCAACTACACCGGGTGTTATCTTTAACTGGTACACTCAGCCAGCAGGCGGCGATATTGTTTATACCGGCGCTACCTTTAATACACCACCTGTATTTACCCCAACAACCTATTATGCCGAAGCTGTAGTTACAGCAACCGGTGTAAAATCTACATCAAGGGCGCCGGGTGCTATAACGCTCAACTCGGTTTCAAACAACCCTGTTCCGTGCGATGCGGCAATCAGCCAAACCAACGGGGTTGGCGGTGGCCTGCTTTGCGCACTATGCGGTATTGGTAATCCTAACGGCTCTATTGATAATAACCGCAACACATTCTCTCAGTTAAATGTACCGATTGGTGTTCTGGGTGGTTATGCAGAACAGATCCTTCGTTTTGCAAATACCGGCCGCGCTGGCGATAGCGTTGTGGTTGAACTGGGTGTCCCCGGTTCATTGGCAAGCGTTGGCGTATTATCACAAATAAGCCTGGCTACCTATTATGGTGCTACCTTTAATAACGACAGGACCGCGCTAAACGGTGCGCTTATTACAGTAACGTTACTAAATGGCACCAGCCGTTTCCGTGTAGCCTTCAAAGCCAACGCCGATTTCGACAGGATCGAGATCAGGTTAAACTCGGGCGTCGCGGGAGTATTTAATGCCTTAAATATATATGATGCCGCGCAGGAGGTTGCCAAACCTGTAATTGCTGTAACCCCGGTTACTGCATGCGCCGGCACACAGGTAACCCTTACTGCAACAGTGCCGGCCCATGTTACCGTAAAATGGTACACTACTGCGCAGGGCGGGTCGCCTGTAGGTACAGGTGCAACCTTTAATACACCTGTATTAAATGCAACCCGTACTTACTACGCCGAAGCCAGCCGTACTGCCGATGGTTGTACACAAACTACCCGCACACCGGTAGTTGTTAATGTTACGCCAACACCGGCCGCACCGGTGGTAAATACACCAACTGTAACCGTATGCTCAGGCCAGCCGGCAACATTTACAGCCAATGCTGTACCTGGGGTAACCTTTGCATGGTACACCACACAAACAGGTGGTACACCGGTATCAACATCTAACCCATTTGTAACCGGCCCGCTTACTGCTACTACTATTTATTTTGTGGAGGCACAAGGCGCCGGGGCATGCGGCAGTTCAACCCGTACCCAGGTAACCGCCAACGTTACTTCAACACCATTGGTACCATCGGTTTCACAAAACCCAACACAAACCTGTTCAGGTTCGGTTGCTGTGTTAACCGCTACCTCAACCCAGCCCGGTGTAACCTTTAACTGGTATAATGATGCTACCGGCGGTGCGCCGATATTTACCGGGGCAACCTTTACCACGACAGAGCTTACCGCCAGCAGATCATATTATGTTGAAGCCGCTTCAGGCGGTTGCGTAAGCCCAACAAGGGCCAAAGCCGATGTTATTGTTAACCCAACCCCGGTTGCACCTGTTGTAACCATTAACCCGGCTGGCGGGCAAATAACATCCGGACAAACAGCTACTTTAACGGCAACATCCACCACTGCGGGCGCTACCTTCAAATGGTACACATCGCCAACAGGTGGCACTGCTATACATACAGGGAACACCTTTACAACACCAGCGCTTACATCAAGCACTACTTATTATGTAGAGAGTGTGCTGGCGGCAACCGGCTGTACCAGCCCAATCCGTACCCCGGTAAATATTACCGTAAACCCAATATTTTCTACCTCGTGCGATTTTGCAAATACACAAACGGTTGACGTTAACGGAGGAGTGCTTTGTGTAGGTTGTACGGTTATTAATCCTAATAATTCGGTAGATGCTGATACCACAACATTTGGCCGTATAACCCTACCGGTAGCAATACTTGGCTCTTATGTAAGCCAGATGCTGATATTTAGCGACGGCGGCTTAGCGGGCGACAGCGTTACCGTTAAAATTGGTATACCTGCTTCGCTTGCTACTGTAGGGGTGTTAAACCAACTCCAGATAGCATCTTACAACGGCGTAACCTATAATGGCGACCGCACTAATTTGAGTAGCAGCCTCATCAGGTTGCGTATCCTGGCAGGTGGCCAGGTAGGGCTGATCCGCTTCGCGCCTGGTGCCGCTTTCGATCGTATTGAAATAAGATTGAACAGTGCGGTTGCCGCATTATTTAACACAACCGATGTGTATTATGCCAGCAAGCAGGTAGATGCGCCAACCGTTACAGCCACTACTGTAAATATATGCTCGGGCACTAAGGCTACATTCACTATCAGTAATCCTAAGGCTGGTGTAACCTACAGATGGTACTCAGCAGCGGTGGGCGGTACGCTTGAAGGCAACGGCACAACATTTATTACCGATGTACTGAATAACACCCAAAACTATTTTGTTGAGGCCAGCCGTACATCAAATGGTTGCGCTAACCCTAACAGGGTATCGGTAACGGCAAACGTTACGCCATCGCCGGTTAACCCAACATTAAATACCACCGCAACTACAATTTGCGCGGGCGATAATGTGATCCTTACCGTAACCAACCCGGGTACGTCTATTGTAAAATGGTATAGCGCAGCAACAAACGGCACGCTGTTGTTTACCGGTCCAAGCTACACTGTATCGCCGGTTACTACCATGAGCTACTATGCCGAATTAACAAACGGTGCTTGCAGCAGCCCGGCACGTACCATGGCTACGATAACTGTAAACCCTCGTCCGTCTAAACCGGGCGTTGCATCAAACAATGTGCTGGTATGCTCTGGCAGCCCGGCTACATTAGCCGTTCAGAACCCTGAAGCGGGTGTTATTTATAACTGGTATACCGTAGCAACAAATGGCGCGGTAGAACTTACCGGTGCTACGGTATCAACTGGCCCTATCACCCAAAACGCCAGTTATTATGTTGAGGCTGCAACTGCCGCAGGCTGTACCAATAACGGCGGCCGTACCCGTGTTGATGTTATTGTAGGTGGCACAGTTAATGCGCCAACCCTGAGTGCTACAACTACACAGGTTTGCGCCGGCGGTAGTGTAACCATTAGTGTAAACAACCCAATTGCGGGGCAGCAGTATAATTTTTATACCGCGGCTACTAATGGCACCTTAGTGCACACCGGTACAAGCTATACCGTTAATAATGTTACTGCGGATGTATCGTACTTTGTAGAAGCGACAAACGGTACCTGTACAAGCGCAACCCGCACCCGTACAGATATTACAGTAACAGCGCCGCCAACACCGCCACAGGTACAAGCACCGGCAGGTGGTTTAGTTGCCTGCGATGGGTCTGACTTTACCATCAGCATTGCCAACCCGCAACCAGATTTGGTTTACCGCTGGTACGATAAGGCTACAAACGGTATATTATTATATACCGGTACCGAGTTTACCACATCAATTACCGGTACAACTACCTTCTATGTGGAAGCTGCAAGCGCAGGTAACTGTAATCCGTCAACCCGCACCCCGGTTACGGTAACGGTTAGTCCGCTGCCGCCAGATCCAACATTCGAATCGCCAACCGTAGCGGTTTGCTTGGGCAGCAGTGCTACATTGAAGGTAAGTTCGCCGCAGGCAGGTATAACCTACAAATGGTACGATTCGCCTGCGCAAACCACCGTATTATTTACCGGTACAACCTATGTAACCGACCCAATAACTGCAACTACAAACTTCTACGTAGCTGCAGTTAATACAGCAGGCTGCAGCAGCAGCAACCTGGCACAGGTACAGGTAACCACACGCCCGGCACCGGCACCACCGGTTATTGCAAACGGCAACCCGGTACAAACATGCAAGGGCACTACAGCAACGCTTACCGTTACCGATGCACAGGCAGGTTACCTTTATAAATTCTATACGGTGGCAAATGGTGGCACGGCAGCATTTACCGGCCCAAGCTATATAACGCCAATCCTGAATGCCAACACCACCTATTATATAGAAGCCATAAACGACGACGGTTGCCCATCGGCAACACGTACCATGGTGGTGGTTACTGTAAACGCGCTGCCAGATGCACCACAAGCTTCTGCAACAGGTACGCAAATATGCCCTAATACCGCAACCACGTTAACCGCTACACCGCCAGCAGGCAGCACTATAAAATGGTACGCGGCAGCAACCGGCGGTACGGCATTATCGTCAGATAACAGCTTTAACACACCGGTACTAAGTACCAACACCACTTATTATGCCGAAGCGGTAAGCACCGCCACTGGTTGTGCATCGGGTACCCGTACACCGGTAACCGTAACCATCCTTGGCCCGCTGGCTGCACCAACCGTGAGTGTGTTAACCAGTACCACATCAAGTGTAACCTTTACTTACAATGCCGTTCCGGGTGCTGTAGGCTATCAGGTTAGTATGGATAATGGCTTAACCTTTAGCGATCCAAGTTCGGGCGCGGCAGGTTTAACCCATACGGTTACAGGCTTAAATCCAAACCAATCGGTAACTATTATAGTGCGTGCGGTAGGTAATGTTGATTGCCAGTTGGGCGCTAACTCAACAGCGGTAACCGGCACAGCGGCTAATCCGTTTGGCGATGGCATATTCATACCAAACGCCTTTACGCCAAATGGCGATGGCAACAACGATGTGCTGTACGTGTATGGCAATACCATTCAAAAACTCACCTTCTCGGTTTACGACCAATGGGGCGAGCTGCAGTTCCGCACAACCAATAAGGCCGCGGGATGGGATGGCACCTACAAAGGCCATGCGCAACCGGTAGGGGTTTACGTGTACTACGCTGAAGTAACGCTTGATAACGGCCAGGTAGTTAAAAAGAAAGGCACCGTTACCCTGATACGGTAAAGCCACATACAATACAGATACATCACCTAACACATATCTATATATGAAAAAAATAATCATCATAATGATAGCGGCGCTGCTCCAGGTTGGGGCAGCCAGCCGCCTGATGGCACAGATAGATCCGCACTTTTCCCAGTATTATGCATACCCGCTATACCTTAACCCGGCCTTAACCGGTGTTATAAACGGCGACCTGCGTATCAACGGGAATTTTAAGAACCAGTACGCCAACATTAACAACGCCTACCAAACCGGCGCCCTCTCTGTTGATTACCGCCCTACCGATAAGGTGGGACTGGGTTTCAACGTGATAAACCAGGCAGCGGGCGATATAGGTTATAACTATTTTGCGGCGTATGGGTCGTTTGGTTATGCCATAGCGGTATCAAACGACGGGTTTAAAAAATTGAGCTTCGGCGTGCAGGCGGGGGTTATAAACCGCAGCTTTGACGCGGGTAAGGCCCAGTTTGGCAGCCAGTTTAACCCCAGCAGCGGGTTCGACCCAACGCTGCCCAGTAACGAAAATTTCCTAAACACCAACGCCACCATTTTTGACGCCGGTGCAGGAATCTTTTACTATGATGGCGACCCACTGCACAGCGCGAACTTTTTTGGAGGGGTAAGCGCGGCGCACTTAACCCGGTCAAAAGACCCGATAGCTATGAACAGTGGTGTGGCAACAATTTTGCCCGTGCGCTGGACAGCTCACGCCGGGATCCGCATTAAGGCTAATGATTATTTCGACCTGATACCACATGCTATTTATATGCGCCAGCAAAAAGCCGAAGAGAAAGCTGTTGGCGCGTATTCAGAGTTTAAGATAGATAGCGAAAAGGGGCTGATCCTGGGCGGTATGTACCGTTTTAAAGATGCCGCTGTAGCCAATGTGGGTTATCATATCAACAGCCTTATTATAGGCGCCAGCTATGATTTTAACACCTCATCATTAAACCGCGCCACCTTTGGCCAGGGCGGTTTAGAGCTATCTGTAAGTTATGTATTCAGGAGGCGCATTCAGGAACCTGAACCAGTTTGCCCACGGCTATAAACCTTATCAATATGAAAAAGATACTACTTGTATTATTAATAATTGCCAGCTGTATGGCAGCTAATGCGCAGTACAGCAAGGATAACGCCCGCGCCCTGGGCGACAAGGCTTTTGATAATAAAGACTGGTACGAAGCCGCCTTTTATTACCGGAAGGCAGCCGAAGGCATGAGTCTGATCACGCAGCAATCCATCCCTTATACGGGTGGCGGTAAATCAGCAAAAAAGAATGTAAAGGGTGGTAAGCCCGAGGAAAGGTCGTACATCTGTTATCGCCTGGGCGAATCATACCGGGGGTACGAGAACTACCTGGAGGCTGGGCCATGGTACTTTAAAGTGTTGGAAGAAAATAACGAGGCGCAGTATCCGCTTAGCAGGCTTTGGTATGGCGTATGCCTGCGTGCCACCCAGAATTTTGACGAGGCTATAAAACAGTTAACCCAGTTTAACCAGGCTTATAAAGGCGATGCCAAATACAAGGCCATCGCCGAAAAGGAGATCCGCAACTGCAACTTTGCCAAAGAACAATACAAATATCCACTGCTGATAGATGTGGCTAAACGTGGCGGTTCGTGGAACTCGGACGGGTCTGACTACGCCCTTTGGCAGCGCGATGGCAACAGTTATTTCACCTCATCAAGGTTCGTGAAAAACGAAAAAACACACCTGAACCGCATTTATACCATGGCTAATAAAGATGCCGGCCAGCCCCAGGTTATCAAGTTTAAAAGCGATGAAAATATTAAGGACCTGGAATACGGTACGCCATCATTTACGCCCGATGGGCAGCGTATGTACTTTACCCGCTGGTTTAAGGTTGGCAGTAAAAGCACCTATGCCATTTACACCAGTAAAATGGAAGGCACAGACTGGGGTACCCCGCAAAAGCTGAACGCCAACGTAAACGCCGATGGCTATAATTCCATACAACCCTTTGTAACTGCCGATGGTAAGAGCCTGTATTTTGCATCTACCAAACCCGGCGGGCAGGGGGGCGACGATATCTGGGTAGCCGATCTGGGCAGCGATGGCAACCCTATCAATTCACGCAACCTGGGCGATGTGGTTAATACCAGCATGAACGAGCAGGCACCTTATTATGATATCCAGAGTAAGAGGCTTGTGTACAGTTCAAAAGGCTTTTTAGGCCTGGGGGGCTTTGATTTTTTTGAAAGCTTTAATGGCGAGGGCAAATGGGCAACCCCGGTAAATATGGGTTACCCCATGAACTCCGCCAAGGACGACCTGTACTATGTGCCCGATAATGCCGATCAAAACAAATTCTACATCAGCAGCGACAGGGAATCTGACTGCTGTTTAAACCTTTTTGAGGTGAACGATAAGCGCCACCTGCTTACCGGTATAGTGGTTGATTGCGATACCCGCAAGGCCCTGCCCGGTGTAAAAGTGAGCTTTGTTGATTCGCTGAGTAAGCAAACCATCAAACAGATTGTGACTGATAAAACCGCCCGCTATAGTTTTGATGTAAAAACCCGCAGGCCATACAATCTGGTGTTGGAGAAAACCGGGTATTTCAGCAAGGTGCTGCCTGTTCCCGCATCGGGTGATATGAAAGGCGACACCCTGTTTAACCCCGAAATATGCCTGCAGGCCTTTAAGGTTGATAAGCCTATCGTGATTAAAAATGTGCTGTATGATTATGACAAGGCCACGCTTCGTGCCGAATCAAAAATGGTGCTGAATGAGCTGGTGACCATTATGAAGGATAACCCTAAGATAAAGGTTGAACTGGCCGCGCACACCGACTCGAAAGGCAGCGACGCATACAACTACAAATTATCTCAGAAACGTGCGCAGGCATGTGTAGACTATATCATCTCTATGGGGGTAGATGAAAGCCGCATCTACGCGAAAGGTTATGGCGAAAGCAGGCCTATAGCACCAAATACGCTACCAAACGGGAAAGATAATCCCGAAGGGAGGCAACTAAACAGGCGCACAGAATTCAAGGTGTTAAAATTAGAATAAGAAGGAGAGGAAAACTATGAAAAACGCGATTGCCATTACCAGGCCAACCCTTAAAACCAAGGGCTTCTCAACACACCATATTGATATTTTCAGTTATATATTGCTGGGGAAAACCAATCGGGAAATTAACTTAATGCTGGGGTACACCAGGCGTTCGCACGCCGTTGTTGACCACTCGCGCAAGGTGATGTATAAGCTGCTGGCACTTGAGGAGCTTTGCCGCAAAGACCATCATAACTTTGTAACATACCCCCGGCAGTACCAGTTTTGGTGGAAAAAACTACTGGATAAACATATGGCGGCATTGCTTTCGGTAGCCATTGCACCCGGTTTTTACGATGGGGATGAATAAATAAAAATTGGTTCAATAACAGCAAAGCCATCCCCATGCCAGGGATGGCTTTGCTGTTATATTTAATGGCCGATGCCTAGTATCCACCGTTAGGGCGGGCCTGTTCTACAACCTGCTCCACCTTTTCGGCTGCAAAGTTTTTAGCTTTTTCAAACCATTGTGGTGCATCCTCGGTAATGTCATCGAGGATAGAGCGGCCGTCAGGGCCTTTTTTGGTAATGTAATTTATTCCGTACCCAATGGCTGCGCCAACTGCTATAAATTTTAATAAGCCCATAATGTTTATGTTTTTTGGTAAATGTTATATTGGGTTAATTACAAGTATGATGCCAATAGAACGTGTTTGTTACGGAATAGGTATAGAAGTTTTAACCAAACCGAAAAAACATTAGCCTATGCTATTAAATTAACATTTTTATATCATCAACCCAAAACCAAAACCTTATTATAAAGTTGTAGGGTGATAAATTACACCAAATGGAAAATTTTACAATGCTGCAGTTTTTTGAATGGTACTACCCCGGCGACGGAAGCCTGTGGGAACATTTAAAGAATGAAGCAGGCAGGTTAAAAAGTATAGGGATTGATGCCGTATGGCTGCCACCGGCACAAAAAGGCGCGGCGGGCGGTTATTCGGTTGGGTATGACGTTTACGATGTGTATGACCTTGGCGAGTTTGACCAAAAAGGATCAGTGCGTACAAAATATGGTACAAAACAGCAATTGCTGGATGCCGTGCAGGCCGCTAAAGGTGCAGGCTTAAATGTATATGTTGATGTGGTGCTAAACCACATGGGTGGGGCAGACGAAGCCGAGAAAGTTACCGTACGCAAGGTTAACCCCGAGAACCGTAACGAATTTATCAGCGAACCGTACGAGATAGAGGCATTTACTAAATTTACCTTCCCCGGCAGGCAGGGCAATTACTCGCAGTTTGTGTGGGACTGGCAATGCTTTAGCGGGGTAGACCATGATAAAATAACAGGCGAAAACGCCATCTTCAGCATTCAAAACCAATATGGCGAGGCCTGGGAAGATGTTGTGGGCAATGAGAACGGCAACTTTGATTACCTGATGCTGGATGATATTGATACCCGCAACCCAGCCGTGCGCGACGAACTTAAACGCTGGGGGAAATGGTATCACGATACAGTGGGCTTTAACGGTATGCGCCTGGATGCTATTAAACACATCTCTTTCGATTTTTATAACGACTGGCTGGACTATATGCGTAGCGAGACCGGTGAAGAGCTTTTTACGGTTGGCGAATACTGGAGTTATGAGGTTAGCTTATTGCAGGAATACCTTGAAGCTACCGGCGGCCGTATGTCGCTTTTTGATGCGCCTTTGCATAATAACCTGCACGAAGCATCGGTACAGGGCAATAGTTATGACCTGACCACCATATTTGACAATACACTGGTGGCAGCCAACCCCGATAGGGCGGTTACACTGGTAGAGAACCACGATACCCAGCCGCTGCAATCATTAACCCAGCCGGTTGACCATTGGTTTAAGCCAATAGGGTACGCCCTTATTTTGCTGCGCGAAAGTGGGTACCCGTGTGTTTTTTATCCCGACCTGTACGGTTCAAAATATACCGACAAAGGCGATGATGGTAACGACCACGAAATTATACTGGCCCCGGTTGCCGAACTGGAAAGCCTGCTTTACACCCGCAAGCGCATTGCCTACGGCCAGCAACGCGATTACTTTGACCACCCCAATTGCATAGGCTGGACACGCGAGGGCGATGACGAGCATGAAAATTCGGGCTGTGCGGTACTGATCTCGAACGGAGAAGAGGGCAACAAAAAAATGGAGATTGGCCAGCGCCACGCCGGTAAGGTGTTTGTAGATTATTTAGGCAAGCACGATGCCGAGATAACTATTGGCGATGATGGCTGGGCCGAATTTTTTGTAAGGCCGGGCTCCGTATCTGTTTGGGCGATAAAAAATTGATTGATAAGGAATTTAACTTATTTTTAGGGTGCAATTACACCTAAGCACCCTATGCTCAATTATTTGTATTATAAGCTTTATAAAGCTGCCGGGCGAACTTCATATTGGAACGTTTCAGGGTTTTTTGCCTCAATATTTAGTGGTTTATTAATAGCTACCAATCTAATAACTGTAAGTCTTTTTTTGTCAAAAACTTATAACGTCCCTTTTTTGGCTTCGGGTAATTATATAAAGGCGTTGTTTGCAATTACATTTATATTGATACTCATCTTTTACTATAACAAAAAGCGGCAAAAAACCATTCTAAGCAAATATGCTAAAGAAAGTAATAGCCGGCGTATATCAGGGAATATAGCATTGGTATGTTATATTCTTTTGTCTTATCTATTATTTTTCGCAGCTGCTGTTTTTATATCAAAGGTTAATCAAAGCTATTCATGAAAAAAACTGCCAAACTATTTTTTTTAATTATAGGTGTCATGCTTCCATGGGGGGCATTCGCCAAGCCTGTTATCTACGTAAACCAAATTGCATTTGATAGCAACGCGCCAAAAACAGCGGTGGTTCAATTAGATAAAAAAGCAGTGGGTAAACTTACTTTTAACCTGATTGACGCGACCGGCAAAATTGCTTTCGCAGGTGTATTGGGTGCTCCCCAGATCATTACAGAATGGCGGCCGGGCAAGGTGTTTTACAAGGCCGATTTTTCAACCTTCGCAAAAGCAGGCAAATATACCCTAAGGGTAAAAGTGGCTGGTGTTCCTTACACCTCTTATAAGTTTGAAATTGGCGACAACGCTTTGGCCAAACAAACGCTATCGGCCATTATACATTATTACAATAAACAACGCGCCAATACTCCGCAGGAACTTACCGCCGATATGAACCTGCCGCTTTTTGGCAGCGATAAAACCGTTAATCTGCGCGGCGGCTGGTGCGATGCCTCGGGCGATGTAAGCAAATACTTTTCGCATCTGGCCTATGCCAACTACATGTCGCCGCAGCAGATCCCGCTGGTTACCTGGTCAATGGTGAGTACGTCAGAAAAGATCCCCGCCTTGCTAACCAAATGGAACCTGAAAGATTCGCTGGATAAGGAAGCCCTTTATGGTGCCGATTACATGATGCGGGCACTATCTGACGATGATTATTTTTACATGATCGTGTTTAGCTATTTTGATAAGAACCCGGCCGCGCGCAGGGTGGTAGGGTTGCTGGCCAACAGCATTACTACCAACCAATACCAGTGTGCGTTCCGCGAGGGGGGAGGCATGGCTATAGCCGCGCTGGCCCGTATCTCTCAATGGAAGAAAAACGGCAATTTTACCTCGCAGCAATATTTGGAGGGCGCCAAGCGGGCCTTTGCACACCTGTTGCTGTACAACACCCAATATGACGACGACGGCAAAGAAAATATTATAGACGATTACTGCGCCCTGATGGCCGCTTCCGAACTTTGGATAGCTACCAATGATACCCTTTACCGTGATGAAGCCCGCAAACGTGCCGCCAATCTTAACAAAAAAATGAGCCCCGCCGGATACTTCCTGGCAAATGATGCGGGCAGGCCTTACTGGCACGCATCAGACGCGGGCCTGCCTGTTGTGGCCTTATCAAGGTATTTGGATGCCGAGAAAGATGAAAAGCATCGCGCGGAAGCGTTAAAAACCATTAAACAGGCATTAGATTAACCTTACGGTAACTGGTAAAGTAAGCAACCCGTTTGGCTATGCCCGCCAAAGCTTTATGTTTAAGGGTAAGGTAAAAGATGGCTTTTTTATCCCGCATGAAAACGAGACGGGCTGGTGGTGGCAGGGCGAGAACGCGCGCCTTGGCTCGTTAGCTACCTCGGCAATTGTAGGCGGCCGGCTGGCTTACCCGGCGCAAGCTAACTGGGGAATTAAGTCAACACTTGGTGCGTATGCTTCACAGCAACTATCATGGATAATGGGCGGCAACCCTTACAACCGTTGTTTTATTTATGGTTTCGGCAAAAATAATGTGCCTTATATGGCATCCAGTTTTGGGCATGGATCGCAGCGTGGGGGCATTTCTAACGGTATTACGGGTAAAGATGGCAGCGCGGATGGTTCCGGTATCGACTTTAAGATCGAAGCCCAGGGAAACGAATGGCGCTGGACGGAGCAATGGATCCCGCATGCGGCCTGGTTTTTGCAAGCTGTTGCAGCAATGGCACAACCCAGCGGTGTTAAATAAATGCTTTTGTATTTACTATTAACACTAAATTTGGGGAAGGCACACAAAAACTAATCATTTAAACTAAACAGAATACCTATACAATTATGATCACATCACTGGTAACCGGCGGCGCCGGGTTCATAGGCTCGCATGTAGCAAAACATTGTTTAAACCTTGGCCACAAGGTTGTTGTTTTAGATGACCTGAGCGGCGGTTTTGAAGACCACGTGCCCGAAGGCGTTGAGTTTATTGTAGGATCAATAAATGATGTAGAGCTGTTAGAAAAGTTATTTGCCGAGCATAAGTTTGATTACGTGTACCACCTGGCCGCTTACGCCGCCGAGGGGTTATCGCACTTTATCCGCAGGTTTAATTATAATAACAACCTTATTGGGTCGGTTAATTTGATTAACCTGGCTGTATTATATAAGGTTAAATGTTTTGTGTTCACCTCATCCATCGCGGTATATGGCGCAGGCCAGCTACCTATGCTGGAGAGCATGGTGCCACAGCCCGAAGACCCGTATGGTGTAGCTAAATACGCTGTAGAGATGGACTTAAAGGCAGCTAAACACATGTTTGGCTTAAACTCGGTGATCTTCCGCCCGCATAACGTTTATGGCGAGAACCAGAACATTGGCGATAAGTACCGTAACGTTATCGGTATTTTTATGAACCAGATAATGCAGGAAAAACCAATGACCATTTTTGGCGATGGCGAGCAAACCCGCGCATTCAGCTATATTGATGATGTTGCCCCGCATATTGCCAATTGCGTAAATGTACCCGCCGCTTATAACGAGGTATTTAATGTTGGCGCCGACAGGCCTTACACCGTTAACGAACTGGTGCAGGTAGTTGCCAAAGAGTTGGGTGTACAGCCCAAAGTTACCCACCTGGAAGCCCGTAAAGAAGTTTTGCACGCGCACAGCGATCACTCTAAAGCTGCCAAAGTATTTGGTAACAGCAAAAATGTAAGTTTAGAAGAAGGTATAGCTAAAATGGCGGCCTGGGCTAAGGTGGTTGGTTCAAGGGCCAGCGCCGAGTTTGAGAACATTGAGATTGAAGAGAACCTGCCGCAGGGTTGGAGTAAGAAAGATAAGGCAGTTAATTCGTAAAAAAGATTATCGCTTTTTCGGTAAACATTTATATTTTTGTGCCAAATACATAAGCAAATGCAACAGTCAACAGAAAATGCTAATTCAGTAAGTCACTATACATTTTTAGTTCTTACCATTGTACTAGGTTTAGTAGGTGTATACTTACGTTTTGCAGAGTTCCCTCATGCTACATTAATATCTAACCTGATATTATTAGTAGCCTCTTTCGTCTGCTTAAAAGCAGTTTTTGGTATCCTGAAGTAAGAAACTTTTATACGATATAAAAAAAGCGCTGCCGGTTTCGGCAGCGCTTTTTTTGTGGGATTTTGTTTTGTCCTCGCAGGGTCTTTTGAAAGAGGCCCTGCGCCGTATGCAAGGCATCGCAAAATTGTGTTCATTTCGAGACAAAATGGAACGAAATGGAACAAGCTAAATATTATTAATTATCTATAAATCAATTATTTATATAAATAACCTTATTTGCTTTTAATTGACATTACGAAGCCCAAAAAAGCCGAACCAGGGTCGAAAAAAGGCAAAAAAAGGCGGCTTTTGTCATGATTTTCCAACCCGGTTTTGTTCCATTTTGCAAAAAGTGGAACAAAAATAGTATTTTAATAATTCGCTGAAAATTAGGGGTTTATGCTTTAATTGTAAAGTAAAATATGAGGTAGAGCGGTAAAATTAAAACGCCAATATATTGATTGTCAACATGTTCCATTTGTTCCGCTTGTTCCATTTCTGAGTGGAACAAGGCGGTACGCTACTCCTTCACGTTTTTCGGCCTGAATTTTGATTCGTTCAGGATCTTTTGCGCGTCCCTGTCGGCCATTAGCTGTGGCAGCGTTACGTTGGGGTGCTTATCCATATATTGTTTTACAATTTGCCAGCCTGTCCACACGGCCAGCTTCGGTGCCGATTCATTCTTGTCGCCAAGGCCGGGGGTAAAGGGGGCTTCAGTAAGGTATTTCTGGATTTTTTGATAGTCGGTTTCATAAAGCAGGTTCTCTTCCAGGAAAAAGCCCCATATGTTCTCTTTAAAATCCTCGCACCATTTGAGTTGTTTGGCAGTGTACCCTATCTTGATAGAATCGGCAACATTAGGCAGGGTTTGATCCATAAAATACAGGATCTTGCCATTATAAACCATTTTTGCCAGCAACGAGTTGTCCTCCTCATTCTCGGGGAACATATCCTCGCGGGCTATGCCTTCTACTACGCGGGGGGCAATATTATCGGGGGTAAAGCGGCGTGAAATGTAACGTGGAAAGCTCTCTACCAATGCCGGGTAAAAGCGCGAATCTGCCCCCAGGAAAAGATCCAGCCCGATACCAAAATAGCCATCGCCAATGGTGGTTTGCGCCTGGAAGCCCGAAAAGTAAGCGTAAACCTTGGGTAACCGTTTTTGTGGGTAGTAATATTTTATACGGCGAAAGGCGTCGGTTAATTCGGTATTTAATTTATCGGTGTTGGGGTACGCGGCATCAACATCGTGTTTAAGATCAATATAGGCCTTGCCGGCGAAAACATCATGCAGGTTTTTGTAATAATTTGTATCGGCAGTACTACCTAATTTAATTACGCGTTCAATAAAATCCTGGTAAAACAGGCCATACTTATTTTGGATGGCAGTTATTTGCGGGCCAAGTGGTTTTGTGCGTAACAGGTCGAAATCTTTATCAAAGCGTTCTACCTTTACATCGAGTTGTATATTGCTTACGTCGACCTTTTTATTGCGGTTGCAGGCGGCAAAAGCCAGGCACACAAAAAAACTTATATAAATAAGTGTTGTTTTACACGAATTAGACATCATATATAGCGTTTTAGCAAAAATAATTTTTTTATTTGCATTAAGGGATGTTGGTGAGTAGTAAGTGGTGAGTAGTTGAATGGTTCCATTCGCTGCAAGCCTTATTAACCACTCACCACTTAACCAATTACTACTCACTGGAAAAAAATGAAAATAGCATTAGCCCAGCTTAATTATCATGTCGGCAACTTCGAATCTAACACACAAAAGATAATTGCCGGCATCCGCGAAGCTAAACAAAACGGGGCGGACCTGGTGGTGTTTGCTGAACTATGCGTGTGCGGTTACCCCGCGCGCGACTTTTTAGAATTTAATGAATTTATAAGCCTTTGCGACGCCGCTGCAAAACAAATAGCTGCCGAATGTAAAGATATTGCCTGCATTATAGGCCTGCCAACACCCAACCATAATCCCGAGGGGAAAGACCTGAATAATTCGGCCTATTTCATTGAAAAGGGCAAGATAAAAGCGGTGGTGAATAAGGCGCTGTTGCCTAACTACGATATTTTTGACGAGTACCGGTATTTTGAACCATCTACCAGTTTTAATTGTATTGATTTTAAGGGCAAACGCATAGCGCTAACCATATGCGAGGATTTGTGGAACACCATAGAAAACCCGCTGTATATTACCCGCCCAATGGATACGCTGATCAAGCAAAACCCGGATGTGATGATCAATATCGCGGCCTCGCCTTTTGCTTATAACCACGATGAAGAGCGGATTGCTATTTTGAGTGACAATGCGCGCAGGTATAACCTGCCATTGCTGTATGTAAACCACGTTGGTGCGCAAACCGAGTTGATCTTCGACGGTGGATCGTTAGTGTTTGATAAGGGCGGCAACATTGCCGATGAAATGCCTTATTTTAAAGAGCATACGGCTTACTACACTTTAGGGGATAACGG
>Ga0247741_1000160_pt1 | contig 43372 bp, 60 predicted proteins | sample UWRJL213509R2_FD_180945 | JGI IMG/M metagenome (GOLD analysis project Ga0247741, IMG submission 180945) | Plant litter microbial communities from Arlington Agricultural Research Station in Wisconsin, United States - UWRJ-L213-509R-2 | ecosystem: Environmental > Terrestrial > Plant litter >... | reverse complement strand
GCTTCAGCATGTTCAGCGCGGTCTCCGAACGGAAGTCCCACTTCCCACTCATCGCGTTCTGCGCGAGGAAGTTGGTCTGGAAGCTCGACTTCGTGTTGAACAGCACGGGGTTGCAGAGGTTGAGCAGGCTGAACAGGTCCAGCGGGCTGTTGAGGATAGGCGTGCCAGTGGTCAGGCAGATGTTCTTCACGCTTCGCGTCTGGAGCATGTTCTCCAGCGGGTTGCTCGTGCGACGACGCATCGGGTCGCCCGACTTCCAGCCACAGTTGCCGCACGGCTTGGCGATTTTTCTACTTGGCCGTGCCTGGAGTGCGTCTGCATCCCAGAGGCCCATGATGAGCGAGCCGCAGCGCCCACAGGTGTTGTCGACGCTAACCAGCGCGTTCACGTTCTGGAAAGCCTTCGTGGTCATCTGCTTCAGGTTGTGCGCCTCGTCGACAATCACAGTGTCGGCCTGCCACATCATGAGCTTGGCGAGGGCATCCTTGTCACGCCGCCACATCTCGAAGTTGACGACCAACACGGCCTCGTCCAGCGACACAGCAGTGTCAAGAAGACGATGCCGAACTGTCTCGGCGCTGTACTTCACGCCATCGCGCTGGTAGGGCTTGGCGTTGTAGAGGTGGACCACTTCGCGATGCGGAGCCAGCACCTCTACCTCGGCGGCGAACTGCGCGCAGATGTTCGCCTCACACACGATGACGACCTTGCGAGCGCCCACGAGATCGAGCCACCCGACAGCTTCACGGGTCTTCCCGAGTCCGACACCATCACCGCATATCCAGCGGCGCGCAACGGCACCGAATCGGACGGCCTGCCACTGGTGCGGGAGGATGGCGTCGTTGTTGCCGGTGCCCTCATACCAGAGCTTGCCAGCGGCGATGCTCTCGAACCGCTCGTTGAGCTTCGACAGCCCCTCGTCAACGAGGTCGGACAGCTCGGTAGCCTGCTCCAGCTTCTCGGCACGCTCCAACTCTTCCCGAGCCTTGCGAATCTCGGCCTTGCGCTGTGCCTGCTCCTGCTCGCGAGCCTCGTGCTCGCGCATGATGCGCTCTAGCGCCTCGTTCTCTTGACGCAGGAGCGTGTCGGTCTCATCCTTCTCGATCTGGAGTTGGATGAGCCGAGCACGCTCCTGGTCGACCCTAGAGGCCAATGTTGATTCCCGTGAGCACAGCGCCTGCCAACCAGAAGACCCAGCCAGCTACCCAGCGAGCCACGGGGCTTGCCTCAGTGTCACGAATCATTGTGACCACTGCCGAGATGAGCAGCACCAGGGCTACGGCATAGAGCACCATCGAGATGATGAATAGGGTCATGAGCCGTCGTCTTCCTGCTGTGCCAGCATGTCGTCGAAGATTTCGGCGTCACGCAAATCGTCAGGGTCGGCCTCGTAGTCTGCTGATTGGTCGTCGTATTCGTTCGCGACGACCACAACAGCCATGTCTTCGTCGTATGGCCGGTCTTCGTACTCGCGTTGAGTCAGGTCTGTCTCAGCCATTTGACCGAATCCTTGACACGATGGTGTCAAACTCATCGTAGGTGAAGCGAACCTCACCGTGCGATGCAAAGCCCCTCTTATAAGAGAATCCAGGCGGGGTTTCGCGCTCCAGGCCGAACAACTCTTTGATCTTCGCGTTGATGGCGTCGATCTTCTCCTGACCGGCAATGGTCAGCAGCCTGCGGGCTTCGTCGGCAGCGGCTTTCGCTACCTCGGCAGCAGCCTTGGCATCCAGGTACTCGACCCACGGCTTGACGATCTGATTGAGGCCGAACGTAGTAAGCTCCCAGCCTTTCGGCAGCTTCGGGAGCTTCTCGATCTTGGCCTCGATCTCAGCGCGCTCTTTGGCCTTATTCCAGTGAATGCGATTGCGCTCACGAACTAGTTCGTTCCGCTCATCCCGCATTTCAATGGTGTACTTCGACGCCTTCTCAGGGCTGTCGGCAGGTTCTTCAAGCTTGTAGAAACGCCGGAACAGCACGACCACGTAACGGGCATCCTTGTCCCACTTCAGCAGCAGCCCCTGGCCTTTTCTCCATTCGTCGTAACGACTGGCAGGCCCAACGGCGTAGAGCAGCGGCTTGCCGGGAGTGGTGAACTCCACGTCTGCGAGTTTCATCAGGCGTCCTCGGGGTCTTCCTGCTCGAAGTTGGGCACGGTGCTCGGCTTGCCCTTCGGCTTGGGGGTGATCTTCAGGTACTGAGCCTGTCGGAAGTAGGCGCGCTTTTCTTCGTCGTTCAGCAGCTCCTTGATGACGTGAGTATCAGGCAGCTTGACATACAGCTCGGGGTTGGCGTCGACTGGAAACTTCTCGCGCACGAGGTCCAGGTTGAGGTCGTCGCGGTACAGCTCGGGGTTCTCGCTGACCGGCTTCTCGGCCAGGAACTCGGCAGACTTGAACGTGCTCATCTGCTCCCAGCGCTTTACGAGGAAGCCGTTCTTGCTCGGGTACTCGCCCACAGGCAGCTCGTTCTTGAACCTGATCTTCAGGTCGTCCAGCTCCTGCTGAAGCGGGGCAATAGTCTGCTCCAGCTCGTAGGCCCGAGCGATGTCGTCGGGAGTGAGCTGTTCAGTGATATCTTCGGGGTTCTTCGGCATGGTGTCCAGTGTCCTTACTTCGCGGCGCGTGCTGCTGCACGCTTCTGTCGACGGGTGATCTTCGAGGGGCGGTCGGGGTTACCGTTTCCGTGGTTGCCCTTACGGATTCGGATGGCTGCGGGAGCCTTGCTCTCGTCAGACCACTCGGGCTTGCTTTTCCAGGTTCGCATGATGATTTTCCTTAGTTCAATTCGATTTGATGTGAAAGTTAGTTTACCAGCTATTCGTCGAGACTACCACCCGCCAGCTCAAACCAGTCGGGTTTTCCCGAAACATCGTCGAGCACCTTGGAGATGTTGGCGAACGTCCCTGCCAGCACCCCGAAACTGCGTGCCAGGTCTGCGGGATTGTCGGTCATGTCGATGGACATGCTCGCGATCTCCTTGGCGATCTCGACTCGCTTAGCATTCCATTTTGACACCATACTGTCAACATGCTTGATTCCGACAGCTACGCGCTCGTCGTGGTCTGGGCCTACCTTCGCGAGCGTGCTCGTGACCGACTTGACGGCATCGGCCCCCGGCAATTTCCACTCGAACGGGTAGGTGTCTTCGATTCGCTCCGCGCCCAGCTCTTGCAAGGCACGATAGACGGTTGAGTAGCTGATGCCTGTCGACGCGACGATCTCGGGAATGCTGCGGGGCTTCTCGATGAGTGTCGCGCCTACTCGGTTGACGTTGCCGTTTCTCACGGTGTCTCTCTCTTTCTGATGTGATGCACGCCAGCCGCTGTGAAGCGCTGACCGAACTTGCGGAAGAACATTCTTGACACTTCGATGTCAGTAAGACCTGCCTTGATCTTGGCTAGCACGAACTCGTGCTCTTCCTCACTCAGCTTGTGCTTCGTCGCCTTCGGCAGGTGCTCAGCAGCAGCGGACACCTCACCTAGCGTGCTGTACCGGCGAAAGCCTGAGTTGGCGCTGTTGTCGAGAGGCACTAGCCCTCCTTCGGGAGGAAAGGCTCGCCGCACTCGTCGCACGTCAGGCCAGCCTTGTCGTAGAACGTGATCGGCACAGTCACGCCACGGCAGCCACATTCGATGCGAACTGTCGTCTTCGGCTTCGGTGCTGCTTCGACAGGGATGCGGTACGTCTTCAGCGCCTTAGCGAGTGCCGCGATCTCGGCCTTGTAGAGCTTGGCGGTCTCGCTGGGAACTGTCGTAGGCGACCAGCCGATGGACTTGTCTTCGTGAAGCTGGATACCCAGCTCTTCGCCCAGCGCCTTGAACTTGGTGTTGTGGTAGCGGCCCTGACGCGAGGTGTCTTTGATCTCGCGAGCCTCTGCCAGTGCATGTGCCGACTCGTGCAGCAGGGTGCCCATCACGTCGACTGCGCCACGCTTCAGCGACTCGCCGCTGAGCATGATCTCGTGCTGCGGCTTCTTGCCATCCCAGCTCTGCTTAGCGAAGTGGCCGTAGTTCTTCTTCGAGCTGGAGCCGATCACGAGGACCGCGTTAGGCACCTCGGGGTGCCGGGTGCGAATGGACTTGAACGCTTCGTTGGCCGCGTCAAGTATCGGCTTCATCGGGGTGTCGATCACCTTGGGGAGCACGCGACCTTTCGAGTCACGGGCCTGGGACTGAATGTTCTTCGTTGTATCGGTCATGAAAGTTAGTTTACCTGTCTTGACACTCAAATGTCAAATTAGCTTGAATTGGCTTTCGGTCAGCGTGATCAGCGTACCTTTGCCAATCAGCTTGATGCGGTAGTAGATGAGCGGCTTCCTGCTCGGGCTGTGCCCACCATTGAGCAGCGGCCCGAGCACTTCGACGATCTCGCCTGTTCGACCATCCCATTCGCTCGCGGGGACGTTGTATCGCCGGGGCATGTAGACCTCGACGGCCTTGCCTACCAGTGTGTCGGTCACGGCTCATCCAAGAATCGGTAGAGCAGCGCGACACCTGCCCAGAGCATTAGCACACCTCCGACAGTCACGAAGACCAGACCGAAGACAGCTCCGATGAAACAGGCCAGCAGCCCGAGCACCATAATCCACCCGAGCACGGCCCCACTGAGCAGCACGGCTAGCTTGCTACGCTCGCGCTTGGTCACGTTCGGCCTCTCTTTCCCAGAGCGTGCCCCGTACCGAACCGGCTCCGACACGATCACCGTTCACTATCCATGAACGGGCTAGCTGGTCGTCGTGCAGATTGGCGAACCTCTGCAAGAAGTAGTCAGACCACGGCGCGCCCTCGCCGCTGTGATTGGGCAAGGGCCATGCTCGCACGAACTTGGCCTTAGCCATGTGAAAGTTCCTCACGCTTCAGGTATGCCACTGCCCACAGCGTGCGCGTGATGGTACGCAGGCTGTCGAGTGTGTCTGTTGGTCCCCAACCCAGGAACTCGGGCAGGTTGCCTGCCGAGTAGTGGCCCGAGCCGTAGGGGTAGCGGTCGCTGGCAGGGTTCAGCCCCTGCTGGATGGTGTCGGCTCCGACCTGGAACAGCCGGGAGGTGTTGCCGTAGGTCTTCGAGCCGATGGAGTAGCCCCAGCGCGCCACGCGCTCGGGGTCGTATCCGACAGCTAGGGCTGCGTCCTTTAGGTTGTCGAATGCGCGATCGCAGTCTGCTCGGGTGGTCATGCGGTCACCTCGATAGCGAGGGTGGCAGCGCGGTAGGCGATCTGTCCCGACAGCTCGGAGAACTGCTCCAGAGTCAGGGTGATGCTCACGGCTTCGCTGTCGGAAGCGAACCATTGACCCGCACATTCATCACGGGCTTGGCTGGCGATCTCTTCAGGGGTGTAAGGCATTGCGTGTCCATTCGCGAGTAGAGCCACATCGTGTCCAAGTGGCAGAGCCTGTGGCGGGGGATTCCCCGCCAACACGTAAGACATTACCAGTTCTCCAAACCTTGTCAATCCTTTTCAGAAAACTTCTGAAAAAGTTTTGGTGAAGTGAGGCCCGGAATACCAGTCATTGGAGAGGATTGGAGAAAAATAACTGACAAAGCTCCAGAAAAGTTCAGAAGTTTTCTGAAACTCTTCCAAGGCTGCGGCGTGTCGCCAATGAAATCAGGGGTTCAGTTCACCAAAAAGTTTTCCAATTTGAAATCGCTTAGTCTCCCCTGTAGTCTCAAGCCTTAGCGACTCGGAGACGTACAGGGGATACTGGTAAAGGGAAGTGTGGTGTTAGGTCATCACTCGACCTGTTCCCCTCGCGAGTCGGCCTAGGGGCCTCTCGGGTCACAAGCGGTCTCGTAGAAGGTCATTAGCTCTAGCTAGTGGCCTTTTTTCGTTGGTAGCTGTGCAGAGCTGGAAGTTCACAAAACGTGCACGTTCGCTATGTGTTTTGGTTTCGGCTGGCAGCGTCATGATCAGTAAGTCCACTTGATTCCATGTCAGCTCGATTTCGCGAGGGCATGAAAAAACCCCCTCCGAAGAGGGGGCGTTTTCAAGATGTTGGATCACCGACCTTTCTTGACCTCGATGTGGGTCGTGTAGCTAACCCAGATGATGAATGCGACGATGAATGGCACGGCCTCCATCAGTGGTCCCCATTGGTGATGTCATGGGCCATCACTTCGTCGTGACGGTGCGACTCCTTCAGGGTGAGCCACACGCTCACTCCCGTGGCGAGCACGACGCCGATGTTGGTAAGTGAGATCAGGACACCTTCGAGTGTGAGGTGAGCTTCCATAATGAGATTTCCTTTGCATATAGGTGGAGCTATGTGTGTTGGGTAATTGCCTCATTGACAACTGAGTGTCAATTTACATGGTCTGATTTGTGCGCTATAAAAGTCCACTTGATTCCATTGGTGGAGAGCTAGCGAAGCCCGCTCCCCTTCGGGTGAGGAACGGACCCCGCGTGTGTTAGCTAGTTATCGACCTCACTCACTCCGTCAAGGCTGGAGGATACGAAGGTGGCGACGTTGTACAGGTCGTCGCTGCGGATGCCGAGCAATTCGGCAACCTCGTCGCGTGCCGAGTAGGACGAAAGGGACTGCGGAGCGTCGCGCATGGCCTCATCGCTGGAGCGGTACTCGCCCAGCCCGACACGGACGGAGAACGTGAAGGTCACGTCATACGTGGCTTCATAGTCGACGGCCATCGTCGCGTAGCCTTCTTCCTTCAGCTCGTCACGAGTGGGGATGCCGACCGCGTTACTGATCTGCTCATACACCGAGCAGTAACCCTGCGTGTCTGCCTCATCAGCGGCACGACCGAACAACGGCCATACACGGCGGTCGTCGCCGGTGATCGGCTCGTTCTTCAGCCGCTCGACTTCTGCCTTCAGCGCCTCAACCTCCCGCTGTGCAGCAGCGCGCTCTTCGACGATGGTGCGGAGCTTGCGGCGCTGGTCTGCCGTGGCTCCCAGCAACTCTGCCTGTCGCAGTGCAGCCTCATTGTCACGGGCGACGATGGCCGCAGTGTCGACGCCGACGACAGTGGACTCGTTGAGCTTGTGGGCGTCGTGCTCGTCGTTCGCGATAGCGGCCTCATTGTAGATGCCCTTGGCGATGGATGCCGCGTAGTCGTCCTGTGACAGGCGAGTAAGGAACGTGGGGTCGCCGTTCCAAGCAGTATTGCGGTAGTGGGTCGAAAGGGGGGCAAGCACATTGCCCTCGTCAGCGGTGAACAGCTGCGTGCGAGTAGTGCTAGCGGTGGTCGTGTCCATGATCGTGCCTTTCGTGTTACGTAGTGGCCTAGGTCCGAATGCCTTGGCGTTGACACAAGCTTGTCAAAGTGATGTTGTTCGCCTAATTGGTCCATTTGATTCCAACTTGCACGTATCCCAGAAAATTGAGAAAGCCCTTGGTAAACTAACCACTTCGCCATATACTGAGACAACCCACTTGGTAAACTAACAAGGAGAACACCGTGGACACCGATTACACCCGTGAAGAGATGCTGCGCCTCGCTGCCTCTCGTGCAGGCATTCGCGCTGACGCCGAGAGCATTGTGAAGACGGCAGAGACCTTCACCGACTTCGTGAAGCTGTCTAAGAAAGAGCGCAAGCGCCGAAACAAGCTGTCGGAGGGCAAGGTCGACATGGCCCGAGATGCGCGTATCGGCCTCATCGACCTGCACCCCGAAGTATTGGAGACACTGAAGGCGCTCAGTGAAGCTGTCGACCAGCTCCAGACCTACGTCATCGACAAAGGCCCCCGTATCGTTCCTGCCACCACTGACTTCAGCCACGAGGACCACCTGGATGCTGCTCAGAAGTTCGGCAGCTTCGATGAGGCGAAGGCAGCTATGTCGGGCTTCACCTACCCTGCCGGTGGCACTGCTGTCGACGACATGCCTCAGCCTCTCGATGAAGGGACTGTTCCGCAGGAGGCGACGGATGGCAATGTGACGGAAGGCGAGGGGTGGACCCCTATCTACAGCGGCCTGACGGATGGTGAGCGGGAAGCCGACACCAATGCTCGTGAGGCCCGTGGATACATCGAGGGTTGGAACGAGGCTATCCAGGCCATCGTCAACCTTCAGGAGACCCACGGCCTCACCCACGACAGCAGCGTGAGCGTGTCGCAGGTGGTCACCGAGATCGGAAAGCTCCGCAAATGAGTCTGCCACTGAGGGCAACGCTGAATGCGGCCTTGGATGAGTTGGAGGCAGCCATCGAAGCTGTCAAGCAGACCAGCCTGGAGCCGACCCCGGCACAGGTAGCTGCTGGTCTGGACGCTGAGGACTTCGGCGGTAGTTGGCAGGCAAAAGTTGGTCTGAACTACTTGAAGGGCGAGATCGAGGTGCTGCAAGATGAGCGCGATGAGGCCCGAAAGCGCGTAACCGAACTACGTGAGGCGAATGCAACACTGTCCCGACAGCTCGGCTCAAAGGACTGGGAGATCAGCCGACTCGTGAAAGAGCGAGATGCACTGATCGCTGCGAAGGGGGAAGACGATGAGTGAGCTTGACCTTGCGGCAATCGTTCATGGCCCGTTCCAGGCACCCGGCATCGAGGTGACGCAGTTCCGTAACGAGCCGATGGATTACACGACTGTTCGGCTTCGCCTGCCTATTCAGGAGATCGAGACTGCCATCAGCGACGAGTCGGCTATTCGGGGAGGCAACCAGATCATCGTCGCTGATGTCGAGAACCAGTTGAGGCAGCTCCAGCGAGGCGTCAGTCAAGCTATCGGGTTGGGGCAGATGCAGCGCCAAGCCGTAGCCCTCAGCCGTGGAGCAGGATGGGATGCAGCACTTCGCCGGGTCATCGACCGAATCGAAGAGCACCGGAGCCAGATGGACGGCTCGCTGCCGAGAGGGTGGAGCGACGTGCTCGATCTGATCAAGAACACGAAGGAGAGCAACTGATGGGCATTTTCAGGAAGAAGCCGGTCGAGGTGGAGGCACTGCCCTTCGACGGCACTGAACCCACTGCTGTCGGAATCGTCGCATGGGCAGCCAGCCACGGGTACGACGGCATCAGCTACCGACCGTTCCGCATCGGAGACAACGGCCAGGAGTATGCGCTGGAGGTGTCCACCCTCGAAGGCACGATGCTTGCCAACCCTGGCGACTACATCATCCGTGGCGTCCAGGGCGAGTTTTACCCCTGCAAGCCCGACATCTTCTGGGCAACCTACGAGGTGGTGAACTAATGCCAGGACCGAAGACTGAGCGCTTGGTCGTTGTTGAGATTGCACATCCCGGCTATGCCACGAAGAGCGCCGAGATCGCTATTCCTGTCGGGAACTTCCCCGGCTCGCTGGATGACCTCGCCATCGAGACTCACCAGCTTGTAAACGAGCTGATTCAGGAGATTCGGAAGGCAGGACCGATCTAATGGCTGAGGTTGGTGACACTTTTGTGTCAACTGACCCGTTCCTGAAGGAGCGAAGAATCATTATTCGCCTGAAGGAAGTCAAGCAGGGCCGAGACCCGAAGTTTGATCGCGACCCCGAGAGCCGGTACATCTACACCTATGAGGTGATCGGCTCCAACAAGAACGGTGCTCCGCGAGTAAGCCAGATCAATGACAGTGGACTGTCAAAACACTACGAGAAGGAAGAGAAGGATGGATGAGGAAGAGGTCGAGCTGGCAGTCGCTGAGCTGGAGGAAGAGGGTCTTGTGGAGGTGGTCGCGCCTGAGCCTCCGAAGCTAGACGTCAATATCACCCGCACGGTCTCCACCAAGATCGACGCGAAGGTGCAGATCGACAATAAGCGGACGCTCTACGTCCGAAGCCTGAACAAGGGCATCAAGCTGGCGGTGGTGACGAAGGTGAGAGTGAACTACTACCAGAACCGAAATGACCGCCAAGAGATGGTGCTTCAGGACGACGAGGCAGAGTTCGTGATCGAGGCGCTGCAAGCTGTCGTGGACGCACGCAAGGCATCCGAGTAAGATCACCCCCGAGATGAAGGGAGGCCAACCGATGGCCGAAAAGACTGAGACTGACGAAGAGAAGGTCATCCGCGAGGCCGCTGAACTGAAGGCGAGCAACACTGCTCCCGCAGCGAAGCAGCCCGTGGCGAAGGGTGCCGGTGACGGCAAGGAGGATGCGAAAGCGTTCGAGGGTCAGGTCATTTCGACTGACCACTTCACCATCACCACGGGAGACAATCTCGGGCGTCCGCTGGTGAACGTCCTGCCGGTTGGCTATGTGGGCGATGCCCCGCTGGTCATCTCTGGCTGGAAGCTCAAAGACCTCATCAGCGCTCTCGGCAAGGTCAAGAACCTGCCGAAGGAGCCTGCTGCCCCGAGCACTGACCCGTACAGCACGGGCGGCGACGAGTAGCAGTACCGGGGCTGGCCCGATCTTTCGCGCTGACTGATCGGTACAGCCCCACATTCCCCGCTGGTGTAGCGGCAACACGCCTGGTTCTGAGCCAGGTATCCGAGGTTCGAATCCTTGGTGGGGAGCGTAAGTATCACGAGAGGACATCATGCAGAACCCATTCGCAGCTCTACGAAAGTTGACAACTTTGAGTCAAAGAGCTTTCGCTGAGAAGTACGGATTCTCGCGCACGGCCATCACATTCGCTGAGTCGGGCCAGTTCGTCGAGATCAGCGATGAGCTGAACAAGGCGCTAGGCATGGAGTGTGCCGAGAAGGGCATTGACGCTCGCGGTCTGCTCGCACAGGACTACAACGCGCAGTCACTCCAGCAGGCGTACCAGACGTGGAAGAGCAACGAGCGGGCGCAGATTGCCTACAAATTTCAGGTGCCGATCAGCGGACAGCACGACAAGCAGCACAGCCCGTTCTACTACTACATCCGACAGATTGCGTCGAGCGAGCAGGCGTTCTGCAAGCTGCTGAAGGTGCCGAGCGCTACCGTGCTCCGCTACCGCGATGGCGAGACTCGCACCATGCCGAAGGCAATTGAAGAAGCGCTCCGCGAGGTGAGCTTCCCATACATGGCCGAGCTGCTGGCGCTTCAGGTCAACTGGTGGGACGAGAACAAGTCATGATCGGCCTCTGCATCTGTGTGGCCCTCTGTGCTGCTGTCGGCATCCCGTGGTCGATCTACCTCCAGTACCGGAGGACTCATGGATAACTTCGAGCTGGTCGAGTCGGGCATCGTCGTCCGTGACACGACGGGGAACAAGATCAACCGGGTGGAGACCCCTCGCGGCTTCACCGATCTCGTGTTCCGCAACGTGGTCGCGGCCTACGACGTGGCTTACCGGATGGCGGGCAAGCTGCCCTCTGTCGATGAGGTGCAGAAGCTCTACCCCCGTGCGCCGAAGAAGACCATCAGCGCGTTGTTCTTGACTGACGAGTTCAAGGACGCGATTCGCTACCGGGGCATCGAGCCTGACACGAACAGCGGGCTGACGATGGAACAGAACATGGTTCTGCTGAAGCTCAACGACGTGGGAGATCGTCGCCCGACTTCGGTGAAGCTGAAGGAGCTGGGCGTGCCTGCCTCGCGCTACCAGGCGTGGATGAACCAGCCGCTCTTCGTGCAGGCCGGGAACCAGATGGCCGAGCGCAACCTGTCGGGTGCGAACGCGATGCTGGTGAACAAGGTCATCGGTGCTGCCGACGCAGGGGACACGCGCATGATCGAGCTGGCCCTGAAGATGACGGGCCGTTGGAACCCCGACCAGATGGCGCTCGAAGACGCGAAGGCTGTCGTGCTCGCGATGGTGGAGTCCGTCATGCAGCACGTCCGAGACCCGAATATCAGAGACCTGATTCTGTCGGATATGCGCTCGCACGCTGTAGCATACGACGTGACGCACAAGATCGAAGGGTCACTGACGTGAGCGCACTCACCACGAAACTCAGCCTCTACCTCCCCGGTGGAGGCTCTTCTGGTCTCATCCTGCCCGATGAGTCGCTGGACGTTGATCGCATCAACGACAACATGAAGCTGATCGACGCGGCGATTGGCACGGGTGTTTTCACCAGCGGTACGCGACCTTCGACCCCCTTCCCTGGTCAGACCATCTACGAGTCCGACACCCGCAACTACATGTACTGGTCCATCGCATCGAGCCGGTGGGTGCCTATCGGCACGCCGAATGCGGCCAGCGATGCGCTTCGTGACGCGCTGTTCCCGGTGCCGCAGCTCGGCAACCGCGTATTCCGCACCGACAAGGGCTACGAGCAGCGCTACACCGGAACTTCGTGGGTGGGTGTCGGCAGCGATGCTGTTTTCATGACTCCAGCCAGCGTCACAGGCACTACCCCTGCTGTCGGAAACGCCACCATTCAGCCGAGTGGCCGAGTCAGCTTTTCCGGTATGTCGAAGTTGTTCCTGAACGGCATTTTCAACGCTGAGTTTGAGTCTTATGAAATCGAGTGGGAGATTGACTCGATGGCTGGTGACGCTCTCATTCTCTGTGGCTTTGGGACTGGAGGTACGCAGGACACAGCAGCCAATTACAACTACCTCACTGTTTCTGGAGGCGGCGGTACGTTGACGCAGACCCAGTCGGCTGCTCAGAGCACATTCTCTGTCGGTCGTTGTGCGGCGGGTGGTGGCACAGGGAAGTTTCTTGTGAATGGGCCATTCCTCGCTCGTCGAACCCGCTACATGGCAGATTCCGCGGACACGACGCTGTATCGACTGATGACGGGTGGTTACAACGGTACCTCGACTAGCTACACCGATTTGATCATCACCATGCCCACAACGGCTGTAAATGGCTGGATTACTGTGCGGGGGGTGCCGCTGTAATGAGCGCAAACGGAGAGCTGAAGGACAGCGAGCTTGTTACTGTTCAGCCCGGTATACGGCTGACTCCTGCCACTGCTCGGCAGTTCAACGCAGCGAAGGCTGCTGCTGCCCGAGATGGGGTGAGTCTCACTATCGTGCAGAGTTTCAACGGAGCTGGTGGTTACCGCTCCCGCGCCGTGCAGCTTGACATGCGTGCGCGCCCGAAGCTGTATGGCATCACCCCTGGTGTCACTCCCGGCCTTCCTTCCGACCACGGATGGGGCACACAGGTGGACATTGCAGGCGGTCTCGACTGGCTGATCAAGAACGGCGAGCGTTACGGATTTATCCGCAACAAACTGGCGTTCAAGGACTACAATCACTTCGGATACAACGGCACCACTGTAACGGCATCGACTGGTGCCACCCCTATCAGCGCAGAGGAAGCGAAAGAAATGTTCACCCTGTTCAATATCCCGAATGAGGGCATCTGGGTGCGCTCGCTCATCACTGGCAACCGGGCACACGTCCAGACGCCCTATCACGTCAGCCTGCTTCAGCGTTATCGTGTCGAGAACGACACGATGCTTGGCGCTGAGTGCGACATCGTGACGGCCTATCTGTCCGCTATCAACCCCGGCGCAGGCACCGTCGTACAGGACCAGCTTCGTCGTGATCTCGGCTCGATTCGTGGCGGCGACGTGGAGATGTCGCTGACAAAGATCGCTGCTGCTGTCGCAGCAGTAAAGGCACCGACGCTCACTCCCGAGCAGCTTGCCGCCATCGGCAAGGCCATCGCGGTGCCGACACCCCCGACGAAGTTCGTCATTACCGGAGAGGCACACGCATGAGCGATGTAACGAACGACCTGAACCTTCCTGCTGACCCGCCCGTGGCAGATCAGACCACGACCCCTGACAAGGCAAGCTTCCTGGCGAAGACCTCGAAGGCTTTCGCAGGCGGTGTGACCGGCCTGGTGGCCGCAGTCGGCACGAGCGTGGGCGTGGCCTTCGCTGACGGCAAGTTCGACGAGTCCGACATCTGGGTGACGCTCACCGCTCTCATCGGTGGCTTCGTTGTCGGTTTTGCGGGCGTCTACGCAGCACCGGCCAACAAGAAGTAGTCATGCACCGCTTCATCATGAAAATCCGGTGCGCGCTCGGCGTGTGCCCACGACAGGTCGCAGGCTGGCCCTGTGATGGAAGGCGATGTGAGAGATGAATCCCGACACAGACACCGTGGATGGCTACGCCGTTCCGGTAGACCCCTTCGATGACGAGATGTGCGAAAGCTGCCAGTGAGCTAAGCTGGTAGCGCCTGTGATGGGTCGCCTCGAATACCCCCTCCCCGCTGTCGCCGGGGAGGGGGTATTCTTCGTCTATGGCTGAGCTGAAGAAAAAGCAGTACGGGTCGAAGTCTGGTGAACAGACGAAGAACCTGGACGACAACCCGAAGCCCGACGCGCAGCATGTCGAGGACTTCCACACCAACGCTGACACGGACACGCGAGGCGAGTCGCTGCATCACACCCTCGGGCCTTCCCCCACGCAAGCAGCCCCCGGTGACCACAACCACGACGGCGGCACGAGTGGCCTGCTGCTGTCGGGCATGACGATCTCAGGCTCTCGCGCCTCCGACGCCTATCGACTCAGCATCAATGCCATTCTCGTCCGACTCGGGGCCACAGATTCGAGCACCCCGTAGTGCCCGCCAAGAAGGAAGTCGTCACACGCTTCGATCTCTTCGACCTGGCGGCGACCGAGCTTGACAAAAGTGTGTCAAAGCCGAATATCCTCAACTACGGGGAGCGCGACTATCCCGAGCAGATGCGATTCCACAAGAGTTCCAAGCCCGGTCGCTTCATCTCAGGAGGTAACCGAGGCGGCAAGACCGACGCCCTCGTAGTGGAGGCGATCTGGTGGGCCTCCGACACGCATCCCTTCTCGAAGCGGCCCGATAGCTGGGGCCGTGGCCCACTTTCCCTTCGCGTCGTCGTGGTCGACGTTGCCAAGGGCATCGAACAGATCATGCTCCCGAAGTTCAAGCGCTGGATGACGCGCTCCATGCTCATTGACGGGAGCTGGGAGAAGAGCTGGGATGCGAAGAACTACATCCTGACCTTCTCCAACGGTGCAACCATCGACTTCCTGACCTACGGAATGGACCTGGAGAAGCACGGTGGTGTTCCCCGGCACATTATCTTCTTCGACGAAGAGCCGCCCCGCCACATCTTCAACGAGTCCATGTCGCGTCTGTTCGACTACAAGGGCTGGTGGGTCATCGCGGCCACCCCCGTCAAGGGCATGGGCTGGACCTTCGATCTGCTCTGGGAGCCTGCTCAGGACAACCCGAAGAGCCTCATCGAGACCTACACCCTGTCGAAGGCTCAGAACCCGTGGATTGACAACGACGAAGAGCTGGACGACTTCTACACCCAGGCGATGGACGACGAAGAGCGCGATATGCGCGAGAACGGGTCATTCGTGGCGCGCTCCGGTCTCATCTTCCCCATGTTCTCCATCGACACTCATGTGATCGAGCCTCCCGACATCCGAAGCCTGCGGAACTGGGAGTGGTACACGAGTGTCGATGTAGGTCTTCACAACCCGACCGCATGGCTGTGGCACGCCGTCAGCCCGACAGGGGACATCGTGACATTTGCTGAGCACTACGCGAGCGAGATGACCGTGCCTCAGCACGCTGCTGTCGTGCTCGACCGCGAGCGGTCGTTCTACGAGGCCGCTGGCAAGGAGGTCGACGTGCGCGTAGGTGACCCGGCCATGAACCAGCGCAGTGGCATCACTGGCACGAGCTACACGATGGAATATTCGCGCTACGGCATCGACATCCATTTCGACGGCATCCCTCGCTCTGTCGAAATCGGCATCGAGAAAATGCAGCAGTATTTTCAGCTCAGGAAGAGCACCGGCTGGGGCGAGAATCGCCCGAAGTGGGTCATCTCGTCCAACTGCCCGAACTTCATCCGAGAGATGAAGAAGCTCCGCTGGGCAGAGTACAGCTCAGAGAAGATGGCTTACGGTCAGAACAAGCAGGAGGTCGTTCACAAGAAGGACGACCACGCATTTGACAGCGCTCGCTACTTCTCGACCCTGATGCCTGATCTCGGCCCCTCTATCGATGAGTTGACCAACGATGGTAAGGTGCCAACCACCATCTCGTACCAGGACATGCTTGCGAGAATGGCTGCCGACGACTCAGTGGAGTATGTTGACAACCAACTGTCAGAACCCGAGTGGTCCGTCGAATACGCCGAGGACTACTATGAAGGAGCTTTGTGATGAATGACCCTGCTGGCCGTTACCAGCTCATCGAGACTGCGATCTCAGCTCCCGGCTACGACTGGATTACCCGCTCGGAGAAGGGGCCGTTCATCGACACGGGCCTGGAGGTCAAGTTCTCCGAGTTCGGACGCCTCTACCTGTCTGTCGACACGGTGCGCGAGATGGCTGATGCCGCTGGCCTGTTCAATGAGCAGGGCGAGACCGACGCTCAGGTGGCGGCGCACGCTGCCGAATATTTCCGAGGCTACTCGGATGCTGTGAAGGAGAACCCGAATGGACACCTTGCTGATCTCGTTGAGCGTCTTGGCGCTGTCGCTGCTGCTCTTGCTGGGAGTGGTGGTGTTCTTGTGGAAGAGTCACCAGCGCTGGATGCTCCAGATGTTGAGGTCACAGGCCCGAACGGAGCTGTTGAGCCAGAGGTCTTCACGACAGATGGCCCTGCTGCTCGACAAGTCGATAGCCCTGCTCGCAGTAAAAGGGCCGCTCGAATATCAAGCAGTGCAGGTGATGAACACCGGCTATGATGAGGCCGAAAGCGCTCTGACAGAGCAGGAGCTACCCGAGGAACAGGATGGGCCGGTAAATGGCAACGAAGAGGGATTCCTCCGCGACATTGCAGACGCTGGGCTTGACCCCGACTTCTTCCGCATCCCCGAACCCTACGAACCTGCCCCCGTCGCTGGATTCGACATTCAGCCTCGATCAGTACAAGGCGAGTAAGGACGCTCAGAAACTCGTCGCCTGGGTCCAGGGCGAGCACCAGCGAGCACTGTCGGCTCGCCAGCAGAAGCAGCTCCAGTGGTGGCAGAACATGAGCATGTTCTACGGCAACCACTACGCCAAGCCGCTCCGCACGACGAACAACGTGCCGGGAGTGACAGGCAAGCTCGCCTCTCCCCGAGGCAACAACGCGACTGCCTACCGGAAGACCATCAACAAGGTCCGGTCGTTCACTCGCGCCGAGATGAGCAAGTTCCTGTCGAGCATTCCAGATGCAGTGAGTGTGCCGTCAACGGCTGAGGACCAGGATGTGCGCGCTGCCTATGCGGGGGAGCAGGTGTGGCAGAGCTATTCGGATACGAAGAAGCTCCGTCAGCACTACTCGAAGGCGATCTGGTGGATGATTCTGACAGGCAACGGCTTCGTCAAGACGTGGTGGGACGAGACCTGCACTGACCCGATGGACCCGACCGTGAACGGGGACATCACGTTCGGCTCGATCACGCCTTTCCATCTCTTCGTGCCCGACCTTCGCGAGCAGGACATCGAGGACCAGCCGCACATCATCATCGCCTACACGAAGACGGTCGACTGGTGCAAGCGCTACTTCGGTGAAGCTCTCACCGGGAAGACGCTGACCCCCGCATCGTCCAGCGCCAACTCCATCCTCGAAGAGGGCTACCTGAATCTGTCGACGACAGGGCGGCAGGCCGACTCCGTTCTCGTGTACGAGGCGTGGGTCAAGCCGGGAGCCACTGATCTCCTGCCCAATGGTGGTGTCGTGATCGTCTGCGATGACACTATTGTGTCAATGATCGACACTGGCCTGCCCTACGCGACCGGCATGTACCCGATCACCAAGTTCGAGCACATCCCCACGAGCACGTTCTACGCCGACTCCCCGATCAACGACCTGATCGGCCTCCAGAAGGAGTACAACGAGCTTCGGACGAACATCTCCTACGCGGGAAAGGTCGCTGCCGTTCCGCAGCTACTCGCGCAGAAGGGGTCGATTGTCGCGAGCCGCATCACCAACGAGGCGGGCTTGGTCATCGAGTACAAGAACGGCTACCAGCCCCCGATACCTCTCCAGCTCTCGCCGCTCCCGCAGTATTTCGTCGAGCAGCAGGACCGCATTCAGTCCGATTGGGAAGACCTGTCGGGCCAGCACGATGTCTCCCGAGGGCAGGCACCGGCTGGTGTCACTGCTGGCACGGCCATCAGCTTTCTTCAGGAGAAGGACAACGACTTCCTCACCCCGCAGTACCAGAGCGTGGAGGACGGCTTCGGCAAGATCGCCACGAGCACGCTCATGCTGTTCAACCAGTTCGTCGACCTGAAGCGGAAGATCAAGTACGTCGGCGCTGATGGTGCATTCGACACCGTGATGCTGGCGGGAGCCGACATCAAGGATGGCACCGACATCCGCATCCAGCGTGGTTCGGCCATCGGTCAGAGCAAGGCGGCTAACGAGGCGAAGGTCATGGACATGTTCCAGGTTGGCCTGATCGACCAGCCGACTGCGATGAAGCTGCTGGAGGTGGGCGGCGTTCAGAAGGTGCTCGACATCATGAACGTGGCTGAGCGCAAGGCGCAGCGCGAGAACATCAAGATGAAGCTCGGGACCGACCAGGACATCAAGGCTGCTCAGGACCAGTGGATTGCCGGTCTCGCTCAGCAGTTCCCCGAGGCTGCTGCTCTGCTTCAGCCGGGATTCGACCCAACAGCTCTCGCGCCCGAACAGCAGCAGGGTATGGCGACTCTCGCCCCCGAGCTGTACGCCGCTCTCCAGGCAGGCCCGCCCCTGCTTGTTCCTGTCGACGATTTCGATGTTCACGATGTGCATATCGACACGCACGACAAGTTCCGTATGGGCCAGGAGTACGAGACCCTGACACCGGGGCAGAAGGACCAGTTCGCTCGACATGTCGAAGCCCATATGGAAGCTCTGATGGGGTCTCAGATGAGTGCGATGGGCACGGCTGCCGCTGGTGTCGACCCGACTACAGGCGCTCCTGTCGAAGAGGGTGGTGCAGCTCCAGAAAATCCATCTGACCCGACAGGGGAGCCTGGTGCTACCCTTGCTGCTAATGGGGCAGCACCAGACATGGCCCCCGAGACTACCGGAGGCCCGTAATGGTCGACTACGACCCGTCCAATCAGAACACTGTCGCTGCCACTCGCCTCGTGCAGGCCGGTGGCAAGCCGACCATCGCTGAGCTGAAGGCCGCAATCAGCGGTTCAGGTGCCGCAGCGAAGTACCCGGCTAAGTTCATGATGGCCGCAACGAAGAACGACCTCATCTCGATCTGTCGGGTAGAGGGCATCGCAGTTGCTGGTCTTCCCGGCGCGTAATTGACAACGCCTGGTCAACCCGCAATAATCTGAAGCATCACCCCCGCCAGGGCCGAAAGGTACAGCAGGGTCACAAAAACTCGCCAGGGCCGCTTGCGGTACAGCAGAAGGAGATTTGATCTCGTGTTCAAGTTCGGTCGTTACCCGCTTCGTCTTCGCTTCATCGGAGAAGAGGGTGGTGAGACCGAAGGCACTGAAGTAGAGCCGCAAGGCGAAGTTCAGCCGTCAGCCGAGACCGGGTATAACCCGGCATGGGAACCGATCAAATCCGAGCTTGACGACATCAGCTTTCATCGCATTCAGCCGATTCTGAAGAGCTACGATCAGTCCGCTTCCCAGCGGGTGACCGAAGCCAATGCGAAGCTCGCGCCGTTCAAGGAGTTCATCGACGCGGGTATTACACCCGAAGATATGGGCACCGGACTGGCGCTGGTTCAGCGCATCAACGACCCAGAGCAGGCTGTTCAGTTCTACGAAGCTCTCGGCTCCTACCTGAAGGACAACGGACGCCTCCCCAACGAGGCAGAACTCGTCCAAGAGGTCAAGGACAACGCCGCAGAGCAGGAACCGCAAGCTGACCCCCGCCTCGATCAGATCGCTCAGCAGCAAGAAGCTATGGCTCAGTTCTTGCAGCAGCAGGAGTACGAGAAGGCGGTCCAGAAAGCCGACTCCGATCTGACGCAAGAGCAGAACGCTCTGAAGGCAGCTCATCCCGAGCTGACTGATGCGAACGTGAAAGAGATCATCCGTCAAGCAGCCGCACAAGCACAGATGACCGGCCAGGTGCCCTCTCTCGCAGAGGTTCACGACGGTTGGTTCACTGAACTTCGTACCCAGTTCCTGTCAACACCACGACCGGGGGACTCGGCACCGAAGTTGCTGCCTACGTCCGGTGGTCTCCCGAACGCTGTTCCCCAGAAGAAGCTCGGGGAGCTGTCGCGAGATGAGACTCAGGACATCATCGCTGGACTGATCGAGTCCAATCGAGGGTAGCAACCTAGAGGCCGGGACTTCCACCACTCACAGAAAAGGAAGATCATGGCCGCAACGCTCGCTACGATCACCCCGTACCTCAAAGAGGTATACCAGGGGCGCATTCGTGAACAGCTCAACACGGAGGTCGTCACCCTGAAGCGCATCACGCGCTCCAGCTCGGGTGTCACCTCCGAGACCGGTGGAAAGTACGTCACTTTCCCCATCCACACTCGCCGTAACAACGGTATCGGCTCGCGTCTGGAGTCCGAGGTTCTGCCTACCCCCGGTCAGCAGGGCTACGCCGCCGCACGAGTCGGCCTGAAGTACGCCTACGGTGGACTCCAGCTCACCGGCCAGATGATCGCTCTGTCGGACACCGACGCGAAGGCATTCGCGAAGGGTCTCGACACTGAGGTTGAGGGTCTGAAGAACGACGCTGTGAAGGACATGAACCGTCAGATTTACGCTGACGGTACTGGCCGCATCGCGACGATGAAGACCACGGCATCGGCCAACACGTTCAACGTGGACGACGCTCGCCTCTTCCAGATCGGTGAGAACGTCGACATCGTGACCCTGCCGAACACGGTGGCGGTCACTGGTCGCCTCGTCGTTTCGGTCTCTCTCACGGGTGGCACGGCTGACACCGTGACCCTGAGCGGTGCCGCCTTCGCTGGTGTCGCTGGTCAGATTTTCGTCCGACAGGGTTCTGGCCCTGCTGTGGCGGGAAACCGCGAGATCACCGGCTTCGGTGCCATCGTCAGCAACACGGGTGCGCTCTACAACGTGGACCCGGCCACTGAGCCGACGTGGGCAGCTACTGTCGACGCCAACGGTGGTACGGCACGCGCCCTCTCCGAGGGTCGCATGATCACGATGGCCGACAACATCCGTACTCAGGGTGGGACCACGACCGTCATCTTCCAGTCGCTCGGCCTCCGTCGTGCGTACTTCAACCTCCTGTCGCAGCAGCGCCAGGTCGTGAACACGCAGGACTTCAAGGGTGGCTTCACCGGCCTCGCCTTCACCACCGACCGGGGCGAAATCCCCGTCGTGGCCGACCCCGATGCTCCGCTGGGCAAGCAGTGGTTCATCAACGAGGACGCTCTCACGTACTACCGTGACGAAGAGTGGCACTGGCTCGACCGTGACGGCTCGATGTGGAAGCAGGTGCGTGACGCTTCTGGCGACTACGACGCCTACTACGCTCGACTCGTCGAGTACCACGAACTCGGTACCGAGCGCCGCAACACGCACGGTCTGATCGCGGACCTCACCGAGGCGTAAGCCTCGCAAGGCAACCGAAAGAGGGTCAGCCAGCTCACAAGGCTGGTTGGCCCTCTTTCCTTTTGACATAGGAGTGTCAACATGGCTAAGGGTCAGTTGGAGTATCTTCAGACGGTTTCGGGCCTCTCAAAAGGCTCGCTCTCCGATCACATGAATGCAGCGTTTATTGCCGCTGGTGGTGAGCTTGCGTTTTATCGAGCGTTCAACGGAGCCAACAAGCTTTCGCTCTCGGATAATGCAAGGTTGTACTACGCCACCAAGACAGGGAAGACTGGCTCAGTAGCCGATCTCCAGGCATACTATTGGGCCAATCCCAACTGAGCTAGGATGCCCCTATGGAAACGCACCTCTCTGAAAACGCTACGGTCTGGGATTCTGCCACCGGAGCGTTCATCTCGACAGCTCACCAGCGCCTAGCTGAGGTGCTGAACGAGTACAACCCGTACTTCAGCTTGGTCTTCATCCCCCCGGCCAACCGGGACGCAACCGACACGAAGCCGTTTGCTATTCTCGACAGCTCCCCCGGCAAGCCGAAGCACATCATTCGCTATCTGTCGGAGCGTGAGATGGAGAATCCCAGCGAGATAATCGGCTGGATTTTCAACGGTGATATGAGCAAGCACCGTCCGGTCGACGTGTTTCAGCGGCTGGAGAACGAGCGAGTCGCCAAGGAACTTCTCGACCTGAAGGCTCGCGAAGAAGAGGCTGAGGCTCGCGAGGACTTCGCGGACTGGGTGTTCGGTGAGGGGCCGGGCCATGCCGGTAACTTTGCCAAGCACAACGGACAGACCTACCGCCGCTAGGAGGCATCATGGCGTACTCGCCATCCACCCGCACCGTGCAGGACGTGATCAAGAACGTCCAGCGCTCCTTCGGTGACGAGTCGGGCGTCCAGCTCACCAACTCCGACATCTTCATGTGGGTCAACGACGCCTGTGACGAGATCGTGAAGCGCAATCGCATCAACAAGGCGAAGGCCACGATTCCCTCTGTGGCAGGGCAGGCTGACTACAGTTTCTCGGCGCTCAACATCATGCAGGTGGAGGCCATCCATTTCGGAGGCCAGCGCATCCCGAACATGAGCTTCGCAGAGGCTGAAGAGCAGGTGATCGGTCGCGACGGTGTGACCACACAGGCGGGCATTCCGATGCTCTGGTATGAATGGGCTGGCACCTTCACCTTCTACCCTGTGCCGAACGCCTCGGGCACGGACATCGTGGTGTACTACACCGGCCAGCCGACGAAGGTGACAGCCACCACCGACCTTCTCCCCCTGTCGGACAAGTACTACAACGACATCGTGAACTTCGTGCTCCTGAAGGCGTACGAGATGGACGAAGACCCCCAGATGAGCCAGCTCAAAGGCCAGCAGTTCGACGCCTCTCTCGCAGCGATGGGCGAGGAAGAGCGCGAGGCCCAGAACATGACCTATCCGACCATCACCGTGCTCGACTTCGGAGGCTGACATGCCGGGTGATGCCACCCAGATCGGCCCGTGGGTAGGCGGGCTGAACACGCAGAGCGATCAGACCTCTGTGGCCGACAACCAGGCCGTCGTCATCGAGAACATGGAGCTGGACCTCGATGGCTCCCTCGTGTCGCGGCCCCCTATCGTCGATCTCAACGTCAGCTTCCCTCTCGGAGCCACGGGCAACATGCAGTTGCTCGGGTACTTCTATGCTCCTGGAGGCGTGCCATACCTGCTTGCAAGCGACGGCCTTAGCTCGACCTACTATTTCACCGGCAACGCCTGGACGCTGCTGACCAGCACCATTGCAGCGAGCGCGATGGCTCAGTTCAACGGACTGGCATACTTGCTGGCACCTGTCGGCTCAGCCAACCCTGGCGGCACATGGTCCCCGGCGACGGGCTTCGTTGCTGAGCCGAACATGCCGAAGGGCGAGGCCATCGTCGCCTACAAGTTTCGGCTCTGGGTAGCTGTCGGACGCGATGCTGTGACCAACGGCACGTCGATGTACTACTCGAAGGTGCTCGGCACTGCTGGCGGCATCTGGGTAGCTGCTCCTGATTTCATCAACATCGGAGCGGGCGACGGCCAGAACATCGTCCAGCTCGTGGTCTACTACCAGTCCATCCTGATCTTCCGCACGTCGAGCACCTACAGCTTCCAGTTCACCAGCGACCCCTCAGCAGGCCAGATTTCGCTCATCCTGCCGAACATCGGACTGTCAGACAAGGATGCAGTCGCGAGCTTCGAGAGCTTCCTGTACTTCATGTACAACGACAAGGCGTACGAGTTCATCAACAACCGGGCCTCTCAGGTGAATAGCTCTGTGCCGCTTCGAGCTGTCTCGCGCTCGGGCATCTACAAGCCGTTCGCTGTGTCGGTCTTCGGCAACCGGGCGATCTTCAGCTACTATGACACGATGTTCGTGTTCAACATCGTCACGCGCACCTGGACGACGTGGATATCTCCGCTTCGAGGCTCTATCGGGCGCATAGTGATGTCGCAGCAGGCGGGCACTGCCTTCCCCGTCGCCATCGCGCACAGTTCGCAGTTCGTTGCCTCGGGGGGTGGCCGCGTGGCGAAGACGCTCCGTATCACAGACGGCATCACCACGGATGCTGAGGCGTTCACCTGCACCCTCCAGACGAAGAACTACAACTACAACACCAGCTCGGCGTACAAGCGCCTGTTCTGGTGGGGTGTCGATGCGATTTTCCGGTCCACAGTCACGGCCATTGTGACGCCCATCGTCTACAACTACTCGGTGACGTGGGGACAGGCGCGAGCAGCTTCGACGTGGGGGCAGGCTCGCCTGTTCACATGGGGCCAGCCGCTCAACGGCACCATCGCGGTGCAGACCGATCGCAACACAGCAGGCGGTGGCGCGATCAGGAAGTTCGTCAAGTTCGACAAGAGCCTTCGCTTCCGACAGGTCAATTTCAAGCTGGTATTCACCACGGATGGCTCCACGACGACCAGCCCGGTTCGCATCTTCTCTCTGATGACCTATGTGAAGGTCAAGGAAAGAGTGGTCCAGACCGTCACCTAGCGGTTATGATGTCCCCATGCTCGGGAATCCACGTCGCAAGGTGCAGGCGCAGTTTGGGAACCCTGCTGCCCAGGGCGGGGGCGGTTTCAACGCTCTGGCAGCAGGGAACAAGCATTACGGCGGTGGCCGACCGATGCCCACGACCGGAAAGGTAGTCGACAAGCTCGGCTACGCACAACGTGATGCCGCAGCAGCGGCTCGGAAAGAGGCACTGCTTCGCAGGGCCAAAGGAGGAATCTAATGGCTTTCAGTGATGCGGCTAACCGGGTAACCCCGGCACCGAAGAAGACTTCGGCTCTTCAGTCGAAGGCGAACACGCTGTTCAACCCCGGCCCCAACTCGCTTGCCTCGCGCATGAACGCAACGGCTATGGTGCCTGCCACCCGCCCTGTCGCGAATACGCCCGCCCCGGCTCCGTCGCGTCGTGTGAGCTACAGCACTGGTGGGGGTGTCGGTGGAGGGGTAGCTGCTGATGCGGCTCCTGCCATGTCTGACGAGGACTACCTCGGAGGCGACTCGCAGTACCAGCTTCAGCTCGCAGCCCTCCAGAAGGCACTCGCTGACGAGCAGGCAGACACCACGGCGCAGAAGACGAAGTACAACACCGACTACAGCGATGCGGTCAAGCAGCTCGGCTGGCTCCAGGACGACCCGACCACGGCTGATGTCGACGAGGGTGCGTGGAACTTCCAGGATGCGACGACTGCTGCCGGTCGTGCCTTCCAGAATCAGCAGAACGATTTCGCTGGTCGTGGCCTGCTCCAGTCCAGCGCCTACGCGCAGAAGAACGACGACCTGACCCGCTCGCTGAATGATCAGCTCGGCTCGACCAACAAGGCCAAGCAGTCGTTCCTCGATGACCTGGCACGTCAGCAGGGCACCTTCGCCAGCGACAACCAGAACCAGATTCAGCAGGCTCGCATCGAAGCCCTCGCACGTCGCGCCAGCGGCGTTTCCCTCACCTAGGAGTCCTCATGGCTGACAAGCCGAAGAAGCCGCAGCCGAAGACCATCTGGGGCACCCCCGCAGTCGACACGAAGAACAGTGCGTTCAACGATTTCGTCAAGGGCATCTCCAGCTACTTCGGTGATGTGGCTCAGCGCAGCCAGCAGCCTCAGCAGCGCCCGAGCCGGTTCGGGACTGCCCCGCATGTTGTCGGAAGCGCGGGTGTGCCGACGACCAAGGCTCCGAAGATCGTTCACGAGGACGAGTCCAGCCGTCGTCAGTCCACTGACCAGCGTGGAAGGGGTCAGGCCGCTCGCGACCTCGCCCAGCAGCTTGTCGGTCAGCTCCCTGAGACCCCGGCCAAGTCCCTTGCGGACTACATGGCTCAGGCTCGCGCTATGGGTCTCGGCGGGGGCGACGGCACGAACTACGACGCGCTCATAAACCAGATCAAGGCCAACGGGCAGTCCGGTGACGCCAAGCTCGCGGCAATGTACCAGCAGCTCGCGGACAAGAACGCTTCGGACTCCAGCGTGATCAAGGCCAATTTTGACACTTCGGGGTCAAGCATCACTGCTGCCTCTGATGCTGCCTCGAAGGACACTGCTCAGGCGTACAACCAGACCCGACAGGCTCAGACGCAGCAGCTCAACGATCTCGGTATCGGGGATGCTGCCGCTGTGCTCGCAGCCAACGGTGGGCAGGCCGCTCGGGACCAGAACGTGGCCCTGTCGAACATCGCGACCAACAAGGCCGCTGATGTGAACCAGAACACGGCCCATGCCGCGAACGCACAGCAGTACAACACTGGTGTCGTCGAGTCGAACCGCTCTCAGGGTGTCGAAGCTCGGAGCGGTCTTCAGCAGCAGCTCGCGGCCAAGCTCGCTGAGCTGGAGTCGGCCAAGGCATCTGCTTCCAGCGGAAGCCAGGATGCCGTGTTCAACGCTGCTCTGAAGCTCCAGGGCATGGACCCCGACAACCCGAGCAACATCGCTGCCGCTCAGCAGGACTCCGTGGCGAAAGACCTCGCGAACCAGTACAAGGCGAGCCAGATCGCGCTCAACCAGGCGAAAGCTTCTGGAAGCGCACAGACCGTTCAGGACGCTCTTGCTAGTAGTGTGAGTGCTCAGAACAAGCTGCACAAGGTGTTCCTCCAGTCTGGAGGCAACGACAACGTGGCAGATTTCACAGCATGGCTGAAGGCGGTACAGCTCTCAGGCAGCATCGCAGGTTAGGAGACTAGGTGGCTACCCAGCCCACACCCCCCAAGTCTGCTGCTCAGTACCTCGCTGAGGCCAAGGCATTCACCAAGCCTACGGTGAAGGCTCCTGCACCTGATCTGTCGGAGCTGAAGGCGACCCCGTTCGGGGGCGGTGCCAAGAAGGGTCCACAAGACCCGGTGAGCTGGCTCACTGACATCCTCTCGCGTCCGCTATACGCCGTCACTGACCAGTTCAAGGCAGCCATCGACAGCGGTGCTGACGCGGTTGATCACCTCTCGAAGGGCGATGTAGGCGGGGCGGTCAAGGCCGTCGTCGACGACAACCTGAAGCACAACGCGGTGAAGGGCTTCTTCTCGACCGACGAGGCGAACAAGAACACCACGAGCGACCTGATTGAGGACGCTACTGATACTGTCGGGAAGCACGACCCGAACTACGTCGACCGCAAGAACAATGTCAACGAGATTCTGAAGGGCACACTCGGATTCGCTGGCGATCTCGCGTTCGACCCGACGACCTACATCCCCGGCGCGCAGATCGCCAAAGGGCTGAACATCGCGGCGAAGGCCGTGAAGGGTCTCAGCGAGGGTGGCAAGGTAGCTGTCGATGCGATCAAGGCCGCGAAGAAGGGTGAGAAGGTCGCTGACGATCTCGCTACCGACGTGCCGATCACTGTCGAGAATGCCGTGGATTCGGCTGCTGCCAAGTCTGAGCCGGTCGTCGACACCACCCCCGACGCTCCAGAGGCGCTTCCTGAGCCGACTGCCGCTGAGCAGCTTGTCGGACACGTTCGTGGTGTCGAGAAGAAGGCCATCCTCGCCATTGGCAACCCGAAGCACGCCGACATCAAGACTGCTCTCGCTTCGCTGAAGCCCTTCGAGCGTGAGCCACTGGTCAAGGCCGCTGCTGACCCGGCGAATGCCAAGCCCCTCGCGTTCAAGGACTGGCTGGATGGCGCGAACAAGGAGTTCGACAAGCTCTTCGAGATCAAGCCCGACACGAAGATCACCGATGCCAAGAAGCTCGGTGGCCTGAAGGTCGGTGACGAGGTGGTGTCGCTGCCTATCGCCATCGCTCGCGCCCAGAAGGGCGATGCGCCTGCTCTCGAAGCTCTCGGAGCGTTCCACCGTGGCTACTACACCAAGGGCTTCCTCGCGAAGGCTGCTGAGGGCAAGCTCATTTCTCCACTCGGCAAGGAGATCAAGCCGGTATCGGCCCCTGTGGTCGACGCGAGCAAGCTGAGCGAGCTGGAGCAGACCGCGAGCAAAGACCTGGCTGATGTCGATGCATGGAACCGCGCTGTGGAGGCTCCTGACGAGCTTGCTCCCTACGCAGATGCAGCCACCGGCAACCGGATGACGAATGCTGAGTGGATTCAGAAGGAGATCGAGGGCCACAACGAGGTTGCCACCGATGGATTCGCCCAGCACGACCACTCCAGCGTGCTCGATTGGATGATCAACGAGTCGGACAAGTCTCAGGCAGCTTTTGAGGCTGCTCAGCAGGCTGCTGACCCTGGCGCTCGCACGGTGCTCAACTCTCTTCAGGCGTTCAAGAGCAACGCTCGCGGCGACGAGGCGTTCATCCGTGGAGCGCTTGGCAATGATCTCGTAGACAACCTCCAGCAGTTCACAAACCCTGCCCAGTTTGACAAAACAGTGTCAAATCTGAGCGCCATCATGAACGGCTCGATCAACGTCACTGCGCTGAAGGAGATCAAGGGCACCAGCGCTCGGCTGCTGGAGCGTCTGGGATTCGAGAACCCCGGCTCCATCCCCGAAGAGATCAACAAGCTCCGAGATGCAGTAGGCGAGCCTCTTCCCACGGCCAAGGGCAAGATCGACACCCGTGCCCTGCTCGATAGCATGAACACGGACGACGTGCCGCAAGAGTTCATCGACCTGTCGAACAAGGTGCTCACTGAGACCACGATGAAGAACGTTGTGGCGATCAAGAACCCGGTCGACTTCCCCTACACGACCAGCTACGAGAAGGCTGCTCGCACGGACAAGGAGCTGGGGCAGGGCACCGGCAACATCGGCAACGAGTGGAACACCTACACGCAGGCCGACGCCTTCTACGCCACGCTCAACAACTCGAAGAGAGCTGTCGAGACCCTTCCTGGTGTCAATCCGAAGGCGCTGTTTGGCGCGACCTTCGCTCGGGCGAAGTCTGCTGCTGTCCGACAGTCTCTGCGACTCTCCGAGCGCGCTCTGGACGCTCAGGGCATCCCGATGACGCTTGGTGTCGGATTCAACAACGGCGCTGAGAAGGTGCTGCTCGGCCAGTCTCAGGTGCTCGACATCCTGAACGGTGTGGATGCCAACCTGCTCGATGTGGTGGCTTTCAACAAGGCCACCAGCGTGCCGATAACGAACCTCTATGACGCAGTGTTCGCTGCTGTCCACGGAGGCACTGATGACGAGATCAAGGCACTGCTCGCCAACGTGCAGAACGCCTACGGCACGAAGACCTTCGAGAACCGCATGATGCATCCCGAAGTCACTACCAAGGGCAGCCGACAGTATTCCTTCGGCACGAAGGTCTACAAGCCGGGAGAGCTGCTGGACCCGGTTGCAGCCATGATTCGCAAGGCTGTGCCTCAGCTCCAGAAGACGGTAGAGCTGAACGCTGCTGCTCACGAGGCGCGTGGTCTGTCGGAGACCATGAAGATGACCAACGAGCAGCTTCAGTACCTCGAAGAGATGTATGCCAAGCCGGGGGGATTCTCCGACTTGCTCCAGGCTGTAGCTGACACTGGCACTCGTGTTGTGGACGAGGCCAAGAAGATCGGCGCACTCGACGAGAGCACGCTGAAGACTGGAGCGGTCCTGAGCGGGTCTATCCCGGCTGGAGACATGGCGACGGCGAAGGCCGCTGTGAAGACCGCTGAGGCGGCTGCCAAGGTCTTCGACCCGAAGGATATCCGAGAGATGGAGCGTGCGGGCGCTGCCATCGCTCAGGAGAAGTACGAGGCCATCACGAAGGCCACAGCGCTCGCGACCGACAGCCCCACGCTCGACATCGGTGAGATCACGCAGCGCAACATGGCGAAGGGCTTCTTCGCTGCCTTCGCTCCGCTGAGCCGGGTGTTCGGCAACAAGCTGCTGCACGACGACTACCGCGAAGTCACTGACATGCTCCAGGGCGTGCTCCAGGTGTCGAAGGACTCGCTCACCAAGTTCGACAAGGCATTCGACCCTGAGACCAAGCGCCTCGCGATGTACGCGCTCCAGAAGGGCACTGCCTCCAGCACCCCTGAAGTGGCCGCAGCGATGGAGCAGCTTCGTCCGCTGGTAGAGCAGGTGTTTGGCTCGGCTGAGAACTTCAGCCTGAAGGACAACGGATTCTTCCGAGAGGGCAACAGCCTCTACCACCTGAACGCGGTGCTCGATCAGAAGGGACTCGGAGAGTTCCTGATCGACGTGGATGCAGCTCAGGCGGCATCGAAGGCCAGCGGCAAGTCGCTCATCGACGAGGCGGCTGCTCAGTGGATGAACCACTCGGTTGCTGACCCGACTGAGTACATGAACAAGATGTTCTCCGCGTTCGCCCAGATCAACGCTCACCACGTCCTCGCGATGGATGCGGTCATGAAGGCCAAGCAGTACGGTGCCTTCTCGAACGTGCCCAAAGAAGGCTTCGTCCGCATGGTCAACGATTCGGGCAAGTCGGTCCTGGCGAGCTACTTCCCTCGGGAAATCTACATCGAGAAGAACGTCGCTGAGCAGATCGGTGTCGTCGACAGCCTGCTCCGTGAAACGCTCGATCTCGGTGGGCCTATCGGTGGCTTCGTGCGGAACGTCTACAAGCCTGCTCTCGATATGTTCAAGACCGGCATGACGATCATCAACCCTGCTCACCACGTCCGCAACGCTCTGTCGGACATGGACCTGACCCGCAACGCTGAGGGCTTCACCACCAAGCCGATCTACAAGTGGGCGATGGAAGCTCTCGCGACCCACAACAGCTACGACCAGTTCGACGCTATCGCTGCTCTAAACGGCATCCACGCTCGCCCGAAGCCCGGTCGCACCCTGTTCAAGGGTGGCCTCGCCAAAGAGGGCGTCAGCCCCGCTGATCTCTACACTGCGATGGCGGGCCGTGGCGCGCTGCCGAACTACAAGCGCCTGGAGAACCTGGACGAGCTTCAGTCTCAGTCGCTGGCTGGTCGCATTGAGACCTCCTTGCAGAACACGAAGGTCATCCGTGCCGCTGGAGCACTGTCGGAGGCTAACTCGCACTGGACGCGACTCGCTCACGCTGCTCAGTTCGTCGAGAAGAACATCAACAACACCAAGGAGTACAAGAGCCTCGACGAGCTGTACGAGGCTGCTGCTCAGCGAGTGAAGAAGTGGCACCCTGACGGCTCTGACCTGTCTCAGTTCGACCAGATCGCTCGACTGATCATCCCGTTCTACTCGTGGCAGCGCAAGAGCATCCCCCTCGTGCTGGAGACCTTCTTGCTGCACCCGGCACGCGCTCAGGTGCTCCCGAAGGCGAGCTACAACCTGGCTGTGGCGATGGGCGTCAACCCCGACTCGCTCAATGACCCCTTCCCTGACGACCAGATGTTCCCGAGCTACCTCACCGGGCAGACTTTCGGGCCTCAGTTCAAGGTCGGCGGGAAGTATTACGGCATCAACCCCGGCTTCGCTACCTCGGGAACCCTTGACACCTACCTGTCAGGGAACCCGCTTCAGAGCATCCTCGGGCAGGTCAGCCCGTTCATCCGAGCACCCTTCGAGCTGGCGACCGGAACCAACGTCGGCACCGGCTCGCGCATCAACGATCTGTCGGACTACTTCGACAGTCAGCTTCCTGTCGTGGCCCCGGTATCTCGTTTGACAGGGAACAGTGTCACTGGCTCGATTTTGAGTACACTTCAGGGGAAGGGTCTGGACCCGCAGTACCAGATCGCGGCAGGGAACAAAGACCCTGGCGTGAGCGCGGCAACGGCCCTCGCCAATTACCTCTCTGGTGCAGGCGTCACCCCGATGTCGCAGCAGAACCAAATCAACTACGCAGAGATCGAGAAGCGTAACGCAGCCGCGAAGGAGAGCAAGTAGATGGCACTCACCCCCATCGTGCTTCCTTCGGCACGACTCGCGAGCTACGCCAAGCCGGTCGCGGCTGCTCCGAGCAAGATAGCCGCACCCTCCAGTAGTACTCAGTTGGCCCAGTTTGCCACCCAGCAGCTCGGAGGACTGACTCAGACACCGAATGTAGCCGGTGCAGGCATCAAAGCCCCTCAGACGGACGCTGGGAGCGGCCTGCTGCTGCCCAAAACGGCAGTCGGCAACCAGTTGGAGCAGACGAAGTCGAATCTGGCCGCTGGAGCGAAGCGAGTCAACCAGCTCTACGCGCTCCGTCAGCAGCAGAAAGCTGTCGGGCAGAACCTCGCGCAGACGCGCAGCTCGGGCTTCATGGTAGGTCGGCAGGCATCGGCCTCGAACAAGAACAGCATCGCTTCTATTGACAGCCGTTTGTCAAGATACGGCTCGGGCTACCTCTCGAACAGTGCAGCCCGACAGCTCACCGCTCTGAACGCTGCCTATCACGCAGCCACGGGTGGCGCTCTCTCACTCACGGAAGGCTGGCGCTCGCTCAGCCGACAGCAGCAGCTCTACGCGCTGTACCGTGCAGGCAAGGGCAACCTGGCAGCGAGGCCGGGTACGTCGGTCCATGAGACTGGCAACGCAGCAGACCTCGGCGGCTTCGGCGGTCAGGGGTCGGCTGGATTCAACTGGCTCGTGCAGAACGCGGGCAAGTTCGGCTGGTCGTGGGCGGGGCGCAACTTCTCCCAGATCGAGCCGTGGCACTGGGAATATGTGGGGGGCTAACGTTGGACGTATTGAGCATTATTGGGTCATCGCCGCTGACTCCCATCACCCTGTCGCTGGCTTCAATCTCGCTGATTATCACGGCCTTCGCTCGCGGCTGGATTGTGAGCAAGTTCACTGTCGAGTCGCTGCTGGCGGTGCAGAACCTCCGCATCGCTGAGGCCATCAAGAGGGGCGACGACTACAAGACCGCGTGGGAGCTGTCGGAGCAGCGAGCTGACACTCTCCAGGCACTTGTAGACAAACTCACCGCTGTAGGCAACTCGGTCGATAAGATTCTCCTAGCCCTTCCTGTACCCCCTTCGGGGGGCAGTAACGACGAGGTGAGCACATGACGTTCTTCCGCAAGAAGCAGCTCGACCTAATACCTTCCGTCCCAAGCGATCAGACTGACCGGCGTGAGGCCATTCAGCGATCTCGGAAGAAGCTCGAAGAGGCTAAGGCGTCTGTGCCGAAAGCGCTGAAGGTGGTCGACTCTCTCCAGGGTCACGACAGCCAAAACCACTACCAGCAGCGCCTTATGCTTGCGTATGGGAAGGTGATACCGAATGCTGACTGAAATCCTCAACGAGATCGCTGATGTCGTGATCTACTCGGCCATCATCCCGCTGCTCATTTTCATCTTCCGGTACACCACCCGCAGCCCCTTCGAGCGCACCCCCGAAGGTGTGAACGCCCTGCTGAAGAAGGTCTCTCAGGCACTCCTGGTCATCGTGATTGGAACTAGCCTGCTCTTCGGCTCGTACATCGGTCGCGAGTACGTCCGCATCATCGTCTACACCAGCGTCACGCTGTTCTTCTGGGTCGATGTCGTGCAGCTCATTCGAGTCCAGCGCCAGTACCCCTTCTACCGCTTCGGTAAGAAGAAGTCCCGCCGTAAATGAGGAATGACCCGAGAGAGCGAATCATCTCGGGTCATTCCGCGCACAGTGGACACGATGCCTTGACATTCTAACCTTCGTCGGCCACCGGGTGCAAGATGCCCTGCTGCTCGAAGAACCAGTAGCCGTGTAGGTAGGCGCTCACGTCGTCCGCGAAGTGCGTGACGATCTTCGTGCGCGTGTGCAATGCGGCGATCTTCAGGATGGCAGGCTGCTGAGCTACGAACTTGGCTCCCATGCGCTTCGCGAAAGCCTTCGCCACACCGATGCCCTGGCTGGCCTTCAGCTTGTTGCCCTTCGCGTTCAGTCGACCTCGCTGGCCTCGAAGAGTGAAGTCCTCGCAGACCACCACTGCAATGTCGGCCATTGACAGCTCGTTGTCAAGATAGTCGATCAGCTCTTCCAGAGAGAGCTTCCAGTTCCCTTTGAGCACGCCTTCGTTGCTCCACACCGCGATGCCGCAAGTGTCTCCAGGGTCGATGCTTACTACCGTCATGCGAATGCCAGCCTTTCGTTGCGTAGCTCGACACGGATACGGTTGCCGTCGATGGAGTTGCACGGGCCGCAAGCAGGCCTGATGTTGCTCCGACAGTAGGTGCCTCCGCGAGCACCAGGGATGATGCGGTCCACAGTCAGTGTGTGCCAGTCGACCTCGATCTCACAAAAGAAGCAGGGAGCAGTGTAGCCATCCCCGAAGGTCTCCAGCAGCCACGCCTTGCGCCGTCTACGGCTGTAGCTCGACCCTGAGCTGTTTCCGTTGCTCGTGCCCCTGTCGCTCACTCCCAGACCTCCCCGGCGTAGCGCATGATCTCGGTGCCATTGGGCAGCTTCTCGCGCTTGTAGACGTAGCAGCCGACAGCAGGCGGCACGACGTGATTGCCGATCAGTCGTGGTGTCGGGATGCGCCCGATTCCAGCGACGTACTGCTCTGCCCCTTCAGGCAGAGCCATCTCGGTGCCGTCTAGTGGCCCCCATAGAAACTTCATTTGACCCACGGCTCCACTTCGACTGCGAACTTGACATCGAAGAGATCGTGACCCACAGCCCGGTTCACGTCCTCCATGCACGCCTTGATTTTCGGCATGTACTCTTCCACCAGCTCGGTGCGGACCTCGAAGGTGATGCTGTCGTGGACCTGTAGAAGCATCCGACAGTCCTCGCTGTCCAGCTCGTTGTAGACCTGCACCATGATGCGCTCCACCACGTCGGCAGCGCCCCCCTGAATCACGCTGTTCATCGCCTTGTAGCTCTCGGAGCTGTACTGGAAGTGGCGGTAGCGGCCACTCCAGATGCGGATACGCATGTCGCGCTCAGCCGTGTCCGCACAACGCTGTGCGAAGCGAGCGAAAGCAGGGTAGGTGTTCTTGTAGTTGCGGAGCATCGCCATCGCCTGAGCCTTGCTGACGTGGAAGGCGCTCATGATGCGTCCGACACCAGCACCGTACTGTGTCGAGTACACGAAGGTCTTCGTGGTCTGCCTGTCGAAGCCCAGCGCGCCACTCATCTCGGTGAAGATGTCGCGACCTTCGATGAACACTTCCTTCAGGGATTCCTCCCCGGCGTAGGCCGTGCCCAGCCGCAGCTCTAGCTGGCTGAAGTCGGCGTTGATGAGGGTGTAGCCCTCGCGAGCGATGAAGCACTCCTTGACCCGGCCATTCCACACCTTGTCAGATGTCTTCGGAATCTGCTGGAGGTTCGGCTCAGAGCACGAGAAACGGCCCGTGACGGTGCCGTGGAGCTTGTAGGAGCACCGGAGCCGCCCATCTAGGTCTCGAAGCTCGACATACGGCCTGTACGCGGCGCTGACGGCCTTCTGCCACCCACGGTAGGTCTTCACGAGATCGGCCTCGGGAGAGTTCAGCTTCTCCAGCATCTCGTCGTACTCGCCCATGACCTCTTTGTCAAAGCCGGGTTTGTTCGTCTTCTCGCTCTTCTTGATGATTGGCAGACCCAGCCGCTCGATGAAGATTTCGTTGAGAGCTGTCGGCCCAAGCACGGGCAGCGGGTCAGGGTCGGGATTCGGGTAGCGCTTGGTCGGCTTCTTCGGGACGGCAGGGTAGCCCAGCTCGGCAGCCACACGCTTCAGCTCGGCCTCGCCTATGGCGATCTGCTCCTGTGCCAGCTCTACGTCGATCAGCACGCCTCGGCGCTTCATGGCGAGCAGCGGGCCGTTCACCAGCTCCTGCTTGTGCTCCCAGATGCTCTCAGGCAGCTCGACCCAATTCGGGTGATCTTTCAGCTCCATCCACACACGGAAGGTACTCACAGCGTCCATCACGGCGTAGTCGTACATCTGCTCGGGTGTGATGTTGTGGTTGCCGCTGACCTTTTCGGACTCCACGAAGGGGTCGACGATCTTGCCTGCCTCGTGCAGGTAGAACTGACTCAGCGACTCCAGGCTCTTGCTCTTCGGCCAATTCTCATTGATGAGGTGAGCCTGAGTGCATATGTCTATCCAGCGAGTTGTTGACGCAAAGATGTCAATGGTCTCCAGGCTGAGCAAGTCGAACTGGACGTTGGCGAAGATGAGCAGCGTTGCATCTTCTTCGAGCACCCACTTCAGCATCTCTCGGATGTTGTCGCTGAAGTTCTCCCCGGTCTCGTGTCGGAAGGGCAGGTACTCCTTGAACGGCTTGCCACCAGCGATACCAGCGATGCTCACACCGATGCAGTGATCCCCTTTGGCGACCTTCAGGCCAGTAGTTTCGGTGTCGACAGCCAAGATAAGCTCGCCGTCCGTTTGGCGGGCCTCGTGCAGACGGGTTAGTAGGGCAAGAGCGTCATAGCTGGAGAGAGGCATCCTCTTCCTCCTTCTTCTTGGCGAAGTTCTGCATCAGATTCTCGAACTCGATGGAGAATCCCAGGTGCTCATCGCGGTACACGTCGAACGGGGCGATGGCCCTGCCCAGACGGTTCTTCAGCATGTCGACAGTGATCAGGCTGTCGTTCTCCTTGTCGGGCTTCCGCAAGCTGAGCACGAAGTCGACCTCGGCAGCGATGAACGTGGAGCCGTAGACATCCGACAGCTCGGGAGCCTTTGTCGCGCCCTTCTCGTTCGGGGTCTTCCGGTTGTGGTGGATGATGACCATTGCACAGCGATACTTCTCGCGAACGCTCTGGAGGTAGTGGAAGAACGCCTTCACGCTCAGCTCGTCTGTCATCTCCTTCGAGATGACAGCCTGGAAGCTGTCGATCACCACTACATCGGGCATGAACTCGTCGAGCAGGTTGTTCAGGAAGGCTTGGCCTTCTTTGGTGTCGAGAGGCAGGGGCACCCCGAACGGGGCAACCAGGAAGTTCTTGTTGAGCGTGCGAGCGTCGTCGTAGCCCTGAGCGATCACGCGGAGGAACAGGTTCAGCGGTGCCTTGCTCATTTCCAGAGACAGGAACAGCACCTTCTTGTGGCCCCCGACATTGTTCCATTTGAGGAAACGGTCATGGCCCAGTGCGAGGTGCGCGCCCATCGCGAGAGCGAGCTGTGTCTTGCCGACTCCAGGGTGAGCGGTGATCAGGCCAAGCCCTCCCTCGGCCAGCAGCCCCTCCAGGGTCCAGTTGATTGGGAAGTCTGACTCGATGAAGTCGGTGAAGCCGTAGACCAGCGGAGCGCCTGCCTCATCAGGGGCGATCTCGATGACCGGCTTGCGGAACTTTGACATATCGATGTCAAATGGCTGAGTGTAGCCGTGCTTGGCCCTAGCCCGGTTCACGAAGTCGACGAGCCGCTTATCCCGGTCTCTACGGTTGACGTACTTGCCCCAGCGGTCGTCAGCGTCGTACAGCACAGCCGCGATCTGGTTGTCATCCCAGCCCAGCTCGGCCCCGAGCATGGCGAGCCTCGTGAGAGCGCCCGAACGGTCCTCTTTGGTGCCGTCAGGCTTCGGCTCGAAGTACGCGCCGTCCCGGTTGAACAGCTCGACAGCATCCTCAGTCCAGCGTGCGAGCTGGCGCACGTCGTCGACTGTCGGGAGGTTGCCGAGATCAATCTTGTCGGTGACGATTTCCTTGGCAGAAGGAACAGCGTCGAAGTCCGACAGGGAGTAGGTCACGACTCAGCTCCACGGATGCGGAAGATGACGCCCTTGTTCATCTCGCGAAGGCGCTCACGATACTCGTCCATCGTTTCGTCGTAGACGACCTCACGCTCCACCTTCTTGACAGGTGCTGCGCCGAAAGCTGCCTCGTAGTCGTCGTAGTGGATGAGCCATTCCTTTGCCAGCCCTTCAGCCACGAGTGCTTCCCACCGCGCTACAAAGGCTTCCTGCTCAGTGGTATCTAGGGGGTGCTTGATGATGTGCTGCTTGCGGTCCATCTCACGGAGCTTATTCAGCATTTCAATGGAGCGTGCGAACTCCCGGCGAACGCTTTCAGCCATCTGGTTTTTCAGGTAGCTCGACAGAATCTGGTCATCGCGCATCACTCTGACCACTCCTTGACGTGCACCGGCATGTCACGCTTCCGGTTGATGGTGTGAATGGGACGCAGAATCTGGTCGGCATCCCACCCGCTGGTGTCAGCGTGCAGGACGTAGGCCAGCGAGCGGTTGCGGTCCTCCAGCACGCTGCGGTTAGACACGAACTCGTCGAGCGCCCAGTAGCAGTGATTGTGGCCCTCGATGCTGGACTGCACCACCAGGCTCGGGCGAGGGACGTGGCTCTCGGCGGTGACCTTATCCCAGTCCTCGGGAGCGTTGCCATCGAAGTCGACCCACAACACCCACGCGCCCAGCACAGCTTCCTTCGCGGGGCGTGCCGTCTTGAACATGCCGGGGGCGAAGAACACCTCCGTGTCAGGGTTGCTGGTCCACTTCAGGACGTGGCGCACCACCCCTGCCTTCTGTCGGGGCCAGGAGAAGGTGAACGTGGTCCAGCGCCCGAGCGGGCTGCCATCGTTGGTCTTCACGGGCAGGTACACGAAGGCTTCCGTGTCGTGCCACATGAACTCGAAGAACTCGGTCAGCTCTTCCGTCGTTGCGTCTGTCATCAGGTGTCCAATCTGTATTGCGTGGAGCTGGAAGGACTTGAACCTCCAGAGACCCGTCACGGATTCTAAGGCCGCTAGTCCGTGGTCTTCAGCCCCGTACAGGTGCCCTGCCCTCGGGGGGTTAGGCAGGGCACCCATCTTACTTAGGCGAAGGGGTTGGCCTTCACCGTGGCAGCCGCACCTGCGGGGGCAGATGCGGGCACCTTCGGAGCCGCTGAAGCAGCGCGGGTCGCACGCGGCTTTGCAGCAGTCTTGGCTGCCGGGGCAGGGGTCGCCTCGGCAGGGGTTTCGTCGGCACCGTCGATGGAGGTGATGGTCGCGTTCTGGAAGCTACCACCCTTGCTCACGCGGGTGATCAGAGTCAGGTCGCCGGTGATGCCGACAACCTCATCCGGTCCCGCAGAGTTGACCGCCTCGGGAGCGATGCCCAGCGACAGAAGGCGAGCCTTCAGCCGGGTGAGCGAACCAAGCTCCTTCGCAGTCGGATTGGCGGCGTCAGCAGGCAGCGGGTACCACTCGTTGCGCTCCTTGCCGTCTTCACCAAGCAGCAGCTTGATGATCAGGTAGGAGGTGTCGGGGTGGTTGGTCGAGCCGTCCTGAGCGTAGTAGTCGCCCACCTCGAAGCGGTACTCCCCATCGGGGATAGACCAATCTGGTGCGTCGGGAATGTCAGCAGAGTCGATTCCAAATTCGTCAAGCAATCCAGCCATGATGTGATTTCTCTTTCGTGTGTATTTCTATTGAGCCTGTGACCGACAGGAGGCGGGTACTAGTTGTCCTCGACGAACGCGGGTTCGTCTTCGGCATCAACGACCGGTAGGCCGTCAGTGGGGATTTCGTCAGGCTCGGCCAGCACGCGCTCGGCCTCGGCATCTGTCGTGCCGATCTCGGCCTGCATGTCTGCATCGCCCCACGAGTCGACAGCCTGCACGAAGTCCATGAAGTCGAGCTTGACGCCCGAGCGGAGCGCGCCGATGCGGGTCTTCGCCAGCACCAGGCCGGTCTGCTGAGACTGCACCGTGCGAACGTACTCGGGCTTCGACACCGTGCCCTTCACCTCAGCGCTGACGTAGCCGATGACGTGCATGAGCTTGGCGATGGAGCCAGAGAGCTTCGCGCTCTCGGCGGGGAGGCTCTTGATGACCTTGCGGGCATCGGTCTCGGTCTTCGAGTGGGAGATCAGGATGACGTGGATGCCAGCGTTCATGAACGCCTCGACTGCCTTCCGCATCAGGTCACCCATCGGGCGGTAGTCGGTCCAGTCAGGATTCTCGCGAGGGATGTCACCCGGCAGAGTGCCTTGACGCTCGCGTGTCAATGTGTCGAGCACCTGATCAGCGATGGACGAAGACTCGTCGATGACGACCACGTTGAAATCGTCGAAGCCCTTGGTGCCCTTGGTGATGGCGCTCGCGATGGCCGGAAGGTCACCGTACTCCTTGTACTGGATGCGCTGCACGCCCACCTGGAGCTTCGGCCAGTCGAGCAGAGAGACCCAGCCATCCTTGCTGTCGATGTAGAGGATACGACCGTCGCCCTTGATGGTCTGAGCGGTCATCATCGCGAGGATGGTCTTGCCGCCACCGGGAGGGCCGTAGAGCCAGATGCGATGCAGGAGGTCGATCTCTTCGTTCTCCATGTCTGCCATGCGAGACAGGAGATCAGTAGTCGATGTAGCCATGAGGTTCCTTTGATTCTAGGTGAATGAAGTGAAGTTAGTTTACCAGAGGGTTAGAGTCTTGCACACTCTCGAACAGCTTCGCAAGAGCTTCGTGAAACTTATCGTGAGCCTCTTTGTCTTTGACGACGGAGCCGCACGAGTAGCACTCGAACACCTCTATGGCGAAGGTGCCTTCGTAAGGCACTGACTCGCTCAGCGTGTAAAAGCCGTACTCGTTGTACTCGGGCATTACGCGACTTCATCGGATGCAACAGTCTCAGCGACGAAGTTTCGGCGCTCTCTGATCTTGTACTCGGTTTTTTCCATCAGAGCCACGTTGCCGCCCGACAGATCAGTGATGCACAAGTCCTTGAATGAGCACGACTGGCACACCATCTTGTTCGCCACTCGGTGAGCGCGCAAGTCCTGAAGCTCGGGGTCGAGCGCCTTGATGGACATGATCTCGTCGGCCACGTCCATCTGCTCGACGAAGGTGCGCTGCACCCTCGTGCCGTTCGGCTTCAGGGGCAGAAACTCGATGGACTGCTCCAAGCTCGGGTCTTTGATCTTCCGGTTGCGGAGCATGTTGTACGCACCGTAGGCGACCTTGAATCCCAGCCCTCGGAGGCCCGCCATGTAGAGCGGAATCTGGGGCTGGAGAGCTGCACTGTCGTGGCCGTAGAAGTCGTAGACGAACTTGTGGTCGATCACGACAGTCTTCCCTTGCGGGTCGTTGGCGATCAGGTCGATGATGAACGGGAAGCTCTTGCCATCGGCGTACTCGATGACGAACTCCTTCTCAGCGGCCAGGATGAGCCAGCCCTGCTTGACCAGAGGTTCGTTCGGGAAGTACCACTTGAACACGATCTCGGCCAGCGGGCGCTGCTTCTCGCCATCCTCGAAGCCCTCGGCAACGATCAAGTCGTACATCTCGTGTGCCTTTGACAACGCAGCGTCAAAATGTGCGAGCTGCTTAGCCCGGTCGTCGACAGAGCCGTTCAGAATCTCGGTGTAGAAGGCATCGAGAATCCGGTGGCCTGCTGACCCGAGCGCCAGAGACTTGCTCGTGGTGATGCGCTCCAGCGACTTCGTGTAGCCGTAGAAGTGCTTGCGCTTGCAGAGCAGGTAGGTGCTCGACTCGGAGTAGCTAACTGTGGGCAATGGTCTGTGCCTTCCATACTAGGCGGTCGATAGCTCGGGCGAGCGTCGGCCAGTTCTTGCCGAGTAGCTGCATCTCCCGGTAGTGGAGAAGGGGAAAAGAGCCAGGGTTCACCCAAGCGTTGACAATGGACTGCTCTTCTGGCGTCAGCTTCTCGGACAGGCGACGGGCAGCGATCAACGTCTTGGCTGCTTGCACCAATTCGTCACGCGGGACGTAGGTGCTCGATAGTGCGGCATCCAACTCGTCCGCCAGGGCGAACACTTCCCGTTCGGTTTCTTCGGGGTCAGTCGCGCTCATGGGTCTTCCAATACTCGTTGTCCCAGGCCAGAGCCTCGGTCATCTCGGCAGCCTCAGCGTCGACCTTCTTGCGGCGCTCCAGCTCGTTCTGATGGTCGGTGCTGGCATCGAAAATGCCGGTCACGGCATCGTCGATCTCGCTGATGATGAAGCTGCCGATTACGGCAGAGTGTGGTCCTCTGGGCACTACTTCCTGCTTCAGCCATTCGGCCAAAGCCGTGACGCCGGGAATGTCCTCGGGAGATAGATCGAGCTTTTTCATTGCATGTGTCCACTTCATTTTGATTTGAGACCCTGAACGGGATTGAAAGTTAGTTTACCAGGATGCTAGTCGTCCGTGTCAACATCTGCCCGCATATTTTTTCTACCCGAGTGAGCTTCCTCGATCTCTTCAGGGGTCGCGAGGGTATCGGGGTCGTGCTTGAACACCTGCATTCCCTCGGGAGCGACAGGCATCCAGGGCTGGTCAGCAGCAGGGCGCTCGCCCTCGTAGTAGCGGTTGTTTTGTGCGTGCCAATAGGTGTGACAGCTCGTGCAGATGCGATGGACGTTGAGCGGCCCATTGTTGATCGTGTTCTTGTCGGGGCCGTGGTGTCGGTGACCAGCGTGCGGCCCCTCCTTGGTCGGGGAGATGGTGTTGCCGTCGCATCCGACAATGGGCACGACACCCCCACCAGCGAACGCGAGACCGGACCACTCACAGAGCTGACCATCGAAGATCGGGTACAGCATGGCAGCACGCTTGCGCCCAGTGCTCTTGACATCACCGATGTCAGAGGGGTCAAGAACAGGTCGGCCAGGGTCGTTCACGAACGCTGCCGCGTCCGCATCTTTGCTCTTGGCACAGCAGCATCGAAGGTGTTCAGCGGTGATCTCGTCGACCACAGGCTCCGTCACCAGCTCGGGGGCATAGCACTCGTCGTGCAGCCCTACGATGCAGGCCCAGCACTTCTCAACCATCAGCACGTCAGTCATCTTCCCTCGTACTGCCAGAGAACGGCGTTGCAGTAGGCATGAACAGCACCTTCGGTGAGGTCGGTCTTGTGGTCGTGCTGTACTGATTGAGGTCGATACCCTCTGGCAATAGGCGCATCACATCACGCTCCCATCAGCCATAGCCTGTCGGAGGTCCATTGCCATCTCTCGGTCACCCATCATCGTGCTCTTGAACGCTTCCACGATACCGTCCTTTCGCTTGATCGTGTTTGACATCCATGTGTCAACACTGGCGCGTAGCCGGTAGACGAAGACGTGGTTCTCTTCGGTCTGCCCGATACGGTTCGTGCGCCCATATGCCTGGTCCCGCTTGCCGGGGTTCCATTCCTCGTCGAGGATGTGCGTGACGGTCGCCTCGTTGAGGTTCAGCCCCGTGCCGCCCGTCTTGTAGTTGATGAGCACGACATCCCACTTCGCTTCTTCGTGGTTCGCCCGGTTGAAGTTGAGCTTGATAGCGGAGCGGAGGTCGTTGGGGGTGTTGCCGTCGAGCACGACAGCTCGGATGCCCTCGGCGGTGACGCGCTTCTCGAACTCGCGTAGCCCTGTCGAGAACTGGCTGAAGACGATCTGCCGGTGACCCTGCTCGTGCATCCCCTTCAGGTTGTTCATGAGCGTGTCCATCTTGATCGACTCGTCGATCTCAGAGCCGTCGAAGATGGTCTCTCCGAACGTCGGGCTGTCTTCGTCCTTGTCGACGACAACGATGCCACCGGGCCACACGTTCGCCTGCCGCTTGCGCGTGATGAGCGCGATGAGGTGCATGATCGTGAGCTGCTGTCCTGAGTCGAGCTGGAGCTGAGCTTGCTCGGTGAGCTGTCGGATGGCTTTGTACTGCTTCTTGTAGCTCTCCTTGTCCATCTCGATAGGGATAATGTTGACGGTCTGCTTGGGCAGCACTACGTCAGTGTCGGCCAGCGTGCGGGCGATGAAGATGCCAGCGATGAGCGGCTTCAGCATGTTCAGCGCGGTCTCCGAACGGAAGTCCCACTTCCCACTCATCGCGTTCTGCGCGAGGAAGTTGGTCTGGAAGCTCGACTTCGTGTTGAACAGCACGGGGTTGCAGAGGTTGAGCAG
>Ga0247741_1000159_pt1 | contig 43433 bp, 41 predicted proteins | sample UWRJL213509R2_FD_180945 | JGI IMG/M metagenome (GOLD analysis project Ga0247741, IMG submission 180945) | Plant litter microbial communities from Arlington Agricultural Research Station in Wisconsin, United States - UWRJ-L213-509R-2 | ecosystem: Environmental > Terrestrial > Plant litter >... | reverse complement strand
CATCCGAGTCTCGATATGCCAGCTCTACAAGTGTGTACTATGTGCTATATGATTTGACAACATAATTTTCTTCGGTGGCTTAGATATAGTGTCCAGGCCTGCCCGGAGGGCAAATACCCGCGAATATGAAAGCACTGGGACCCATGGCTTACTCGGCGTAGTACACTTTTTGATGTTTGTCCATCTATGCTCATCTGTCTACGTGCGTCTGTAAAAATACCCTACCAATACCCTTCGTCGTGGGGTCAGCCGAAGCTAGCCACATGCTCGCCGTCCCATCAACTGCCCGTTTATTTACAAGTCCGAGTGCGAACCACTAGCCCCGGCTATTCTCTCGCCTTTAATATTAGAAGTAAGTCGAGACCTCTCGTACAGCCGAATATGAAAGTACTCGGAACCATTGCTTCTCGTAGGGCGCTTATTGACATTCATATATGTACACTCATTCAATTTAGTGTGAATACCAGCCTCGGTCATTCCACATTATTTTAGGATGCTCACTCGCGTTCAAAAATGGCTCACGTTCGAGTACCAGAAGCTGAATTCAGAAGCGACCAGCCAAACATTGGTCGAGCAAGTCCAAGCCCTTGTAGGCTGTTGTTCACTCAATTACTAACCATTAGCTCATATTCTCGGCCTCAGAAGCAATAGACTCCATTTGAGCAATCATGTTTGGGTGGATCGCCCCACTCGTTCACTCAGGTATCACACCAGTCGGAGCACATTCTAATCCACGCTAAAGTCCTGTCACCCTCTTAAGCATGCCTCGTCAACTTCATTTCGTTCACCCCATTCTCCCAAAATTTCCATCGCAAAGTCATGGCAAGAAAAGAGACGTGAGACATTTCCTTCCCTACTTTCCCCCTCTCTAATCCTCCTTCTAGATGTCCACACTGCGGAAAGAAGGATGAAAGTATCAAGTCTCATGTAACAAAAACTCATCTACTGAGCCTCACATTTACTAGAGGTGAATATTGTTTTACCTTGGTTAAAAAAACACGATCTAATCGACAACAGCTTCCGATGAGAGCGTTATTGGAACATGCTATCGGGAGTCTCCCTTAGACCCTCTTATCTGCTTCATGCGGGGCTGTGACCTGTCTTTTATTGACACCCGGCGAGCCACAGAGCATGTCAAATCCAAGCATATACTTTACCGGTGTACAACTACCACTGGCAACAGTACTCAAGCCCCTGACGACACCGACAAGTCTTTACCCCCAACTCCCATAGCCTCATCATCTAATCTAGACGACAATGAAAATATATCTCAACCACAATCTTTCCCAGCACTGTCGTCCAATCATCGTCAAAATTCGCCAGCGATTGTTCCTCCCACACCTCTCTCTGCTTCAGAGTACGAACCTCGTACCTGCCAAGATTTATCACCAGATATCCCTCCTGGCTCCTCTCTAATGGGCCCTGCATTTCCCTCCGCTTCAGGATATGAAGGGCGAGGAACACCTGACTTCGAGATGGATATTGATTCACTCACCAAGTTGTATTCTCAACCTGGCCCATCCCGAGAGTCCTTGTCGGATGAAGATCCACCCACACCTAGAGGAATTTCTTCTTCTTCTGACGAAAGCGAACAATCTCCTCAATTCCAAGTTAGAACGATGAAATCGAAACAACAATCTTCTTCACCTGAGGAAGAACTTCCTCGTCGTAGCTTACGCAGGAGATCACAGCAGTCCACTACATCACTTAACCTTGACGACGACGACGACGACACACTGGCGCCCACAAATGATTTCGATGAGGAATTTGGAGATGGAATGCCATTTCAACATGTCGAGGAAGAGGAAGACCAAGACGAGGCCCTTGCAGCTATCATGCCAACTCTTGCCAGAAACGGTCTACGCCACCTACGCATCGACCAGACCATTGGAGTCATATTGTGCATAGAATGCAAGGCAGCTGTTGCTGCATCGACTGTCTTCAACCACCTCAATACGATCCACAAAGCTAAAGTCTCCAATGATGACCAGACTCTTATCAGCACCTGGTATTCTGCCGAGGATGAGAAGCTGGCTGATGAAACAGATCAATGCCCACAAATCCCGAGAGGTGGCGCACCCTTTCATGGTCTAGAAATCTTTGACAAGGGGTATGCGTGCATCGCCTGCAGCTTCTGCGCCATAAAACTTGGAACATTTACAAAACACTGGAGCATGGTACATCGAAAAATCACTACCCCAGCTAAACAGAGCTACCGTGACGCCGCAATCCAGACCTTCTTCAAAAATCCACCCTGCTACTTTGTTGTCAACCGCTCATTGATCAACACCATCCCTGGCTCTGCGTATGCCAAATACATCATGCAGTACACCCCCCATATCGACGCTATCTCCAATATTGGTCTTGAGGCAGACTCAAGCAAAGAGGTCCCTCCCCTCCTTCAAGTAACACAGTGGCACACCCATCTTGAGGGTTTCATAGGGCCAAGGGAGAAAAACCAGCTCCTTCGCTCGATTGTCCAGTCTCCGCGAGGAAAGAAAGCCGAAGAAAACCCACTTGGGGACGAGCTCCGATCCACGATCCTCCAATACATGTCAAGTATCAAGAAGAAAGCGCAAAGTGTAGATCTTCGTGTGCGGCAGCTGCTCATGCAGTGCCCATTGTGAGCCTGAAGTCTTGCTTTTGTCGAATCAAGCTAACTTTAACATATATCAGCGTCCAAAAGAGTGATGCTTGGAGGCCTCTCCTACTCGAAAATTCGATCCAGAACTATGCCAGACTACTTCATAACCTGGTGTATGCGCTCTTGGTTGCTGGAGGGTCGGAAATCACGCATGAATCTGGCTACAACTTCCAACTCACCGATGATGACATAGAATGCGCAGGAAATCTCGTCCAACTGCTTAAGGACGAACAAAAGGCTGGGGAGAACAGGGCTCGGAAATTATTGGAGCAGAAGCGTAGAGAACTAATGAAGCAAAAGCGTAGGGAACAAAGAAGATCGGATGAGGAAGTAGATGGCGAAAGCGACGGTGGTGAAAGGAGCGAGGAGGAGGACAACTTTGCGTCAGATGAAGAACAAGAGGTCGAATTGATCGACAATGATGATGGATTCAGCAGCGACGAGGAAGGTATTGATCAGGCGGTTGGTCAAGACTTCGACACACCAGTGGTTCAAGCATTGCATGAATTTGTCAAGAACATTCTCTACCCACGACTGCACTCCACCGAAATCCCATACTCTAAATGGAACAACCCTCTGGAATGCTTCTTAGCGATATATTGCCTCAGAGACGACGGAACCTTCAAACCCGCCACAGATGTTACCCCAATCTTTGCTATGCTTCATTACCACATTCGTGGGTCAATTCTCTATGAAGGCCTGAAAATTTGTACTGAGCGCAAACTCGACCCTTATCAGTACGTTCCTCTCTGCAACTTTTCTAATTATTTTGACCAATTATTTTCCCCAGAGCGGTAGAGTGTGAAGCGTTGAAAAGCCTCAAGCCTGGATGCCAATCTCCGTACAATGCCTGTCAAGATTATCAACGGCTGGCTTCAACCCTTGCCATGAACACAAACTCACCGCCTACCACACGAGTCAGCGACGATGGGATGAGCATCACTTTTCGCGAGCATACACTCTCCATCACTGCCTGGAGGAAAGGCCTTGCGGCACTGGCCTCAGAAATCGAAGAGGACCTCAACTCGCTCTGCTATGGCGAGCGGTTTGGAATGACCATTCCGAATGACATTCCCGATGACTGGTCGGTCACGACCAGGGGATACAGTTGGGCCAAGAACGACCCCAACAAATTTGGAATCATCGATGACCGGCCGCTACTCCATGCGATATTCGATGATACCCATCTCGCGCTTGATGCTGGAAACCCTAATTCCGATAACCTGCTGTTAAATCATGTGCTCATGCGGAAACTCCTTGCTCAGTGCGACTCTCTCAACGAAAAACTGGCACTCTTTGCCTTTTTCACCGCAGGTCAACCTCCTCGCATCCTAGAGTTTCTGGACCACAAGTGGGCCAACTCTGTACGCCCGCGGACTATATTCTGCCACTCCGAGAGCGAAGGAAAACTTCCAAGTCTGTATCTCGTCATTCGGCGGATGAAATCGGAGAGCTTGACGCGTAAGGAGAGCTTTATGCCTTCGAAGTGTCACCCGGTGCTTACGGACCTCTTGATGAGGTATCTTCTCCTGGTCAGGCCTCTCGAAAAAGACCTTATTTACCACCTGATGGAGGGAGAAGAGAGGGAGAGGGCAGTTCAGCTCTATGCTGAATATATGTGGATGAATTCGGGGAAGCGGGTGGTGGGGAAAGACATGTACGACTCCATTCGAAGCTTCATGGTCAACTCTTGTGGAGTTAATATTGGTGCACATGGCTATCGTCAGCTATGTGTGGAGATAGGAAGAGTGTTTCTGGGATCCGAGGCGGAGATGAAAGCAGAGGAGCTTGACGCGTTGGCCGCCCAGATGGGACATTCTGCTCGGATGGCACGGTCTCGATATGCCTTGGAAGTTGGGCACCTACCAGCCATGTCGAGTGACCTGCTGCTGAGATACGGCAGAATTTCCGAGGCCTGGTGGGAGGTCACAGGATTCAAACCCGACACCCCTCCTCTTCTTCCCCTCCGATCCAGACAGCCAGGAATTGACGCGGTTTCTCAGCAGAAGCTTCTACAGGATCTTCTGAAACTGGTAACCGCATTGAATAGGAAAATGGAAAAATCTAGGCAAAAGTAGGGTGTTGCATTTTACGACGTAGTCAACTAAGACTCCACTTGTTTCGTGTTATCCGCCTTACTACTAATATTTCTCTTTGTATCCTTCTCTCCTGTCATTGGTCAAACACATTGATATTGTATTGATATCTATATAGCTATATTACATGTACTACATCTACAAGCGGCTGCAAACGGGAACAGCGAGGCGTACTTCATCCACATCTCTTGATCAAATGAACGAACGGGTTGGGTGTGAAAACACGAGTTGTCCAACTGGCATGAATCTGTCTATTGAGCATCTTAGTCAATTCCTCAGGCAGATTCGTAGCTATTGCACTCAACTTCGTTTGGACTCGGAATGTGTTTGCACTTCCTCCTTCGATCGACCTTGGTGTATTGTCACGTTGTATTCTTGAATGGGCAAGCATATTCTCAAGTCGGTATTGTTCATTGTCGGTTGTCAGAGATGCCTGCGCTTCCTCAGAATTGTGGACCTAATCGTCACTCGTATCGCACAAGTCATCTACACTGCAAAGACGTAATGCACCCAGCGCCGACTATCTATATGAAACCAACATGCATGAGCTACTGGCCGTACACCCCCAGCCAGACGTGCTCCTTGTGGTATACACCTCTAACAACGTGGAGGTGGTACCCTTGGACAACTGCGAAGGGTCGTTAGCATGACCATACAGGTAGAGGCATACCTTTGAACGACCGGCAAGAGTTGTCCAAAGCATCATATGGCACACTCGGCGTTGTTGCTGTGGCGCAAACGAACATGCGGAGGTTATGTGTGCTGAAGCAGACTGCGATGTGATCAACTTGCGACAGGGCGGTTAACCAACCATCCCCAGCCTCATCCGTGCACATTATATCCAATAGGAGCGCCTGATATGCCCGTTGTAGTAGTTTTTCTAACCCTTACCGGAGCAGCAGCCTTGGATGGGTCATAGAGAGGTTGGAGGCGGCAGTATCGCGAATCGACTGGCGGGACCTCTGGGGTGATTGATGTCGCTTTCGTGTGCTGATCGTCGAAAGAGCTGGCCACTAGCCCGGGTAAAAGGCGTAATCGCAGCGCCTGGATGCTCCCGGACCCCGGTGTTCAGCAATGGACCGTACCGGGTAACACCTCGCCTCACCTCTGCCACGTTTGCGCCAGTGGCAGTGCGATCTTCGATTTGCCTGTTGAAGTCAGCAGTAGGTCACTTACTCACACTCCAGAGAGGCATCCATACGAATAATGCTTCATAATCACTCATAGGTGTACCCATCGACACGAACTCGCCGATTGCCGCAAAAAGCGACAGCCGTAGATGGGTCCAAGGGTCGTCAGAGGCGTCGCGCACACATCAGGTTGCGAATTCAAACTTGAGGTGTTGGCAGCTGATTTGCGGTGGACGATGGAGGCCGGGGGCACATACAATACCCTCGAACTTACGATCTTTCTGCAGGGGCCACCATCCAAATTGCGACAGCTGCCCCCTACTCCGAAGAGCGCTGAATGGGTGAACGACCTGTGGCCGTTTGCACTTGTTACAATGCCCGCGGATATGAATTGCCCCTGTAATATAGGCGGCGAGCCACTCGTTTAGCGAAAGCACACAGGCTACCCGTGGAACAGGTGGCATCGGCCCGAGTTAAGTATGCCTGGGCGCTCGTAAACGAGTCGATCTTTTGAAACGGAAGTGGGTGAGTTAGCGACGGACTTGGGCCAAACGACGTACCTTACGGGCTTCTCACTTCATGGGTCCCCCCTCACAATAACCTCTGTCCCCCATCAACAGAACTCAGCCCACTTTTTCCTATGAGAGGAAGAGCGGCCATGTTGTTCGTGTTCTTGTTCTGGCTCACCACTCAAAAGGACTCGCGACCGGGGCTGTAAATCGTACTTTGAATACATATGTAATGAATTTACTCACCTATTTGTGGTGTTTCCGGCTGTCGTACGGCCAGAGGGACAAATGGAAGGAGTGGTGGTGGTAGGAAGGAAAGAATAGCGACGAATGTCAGCGCTGAACGCGATGATCGAGTTTCGGCAGTTGCCAGATCCGACTCGGCAATATCAGTGAGCTCTAATGAGGTAGCACAGTAAAATAAGTATCTAGGACATAATGAAATGTATTTAGAGTATATTATGCAAATTAAATGGGCTTAATAGTTCAGCAACTCGTAGATATTGATAGAATAGTAGAAGATTTCAGAACCCAGTATTTCAGCCATATCTCTGCCAATCCGCGTTCGTTTGTTACGATCTAAACTGTTTTCCAATAGTTATATTAGTGCATTCAAACCAATGTATACCGATTATGTTAAACCCAATATCAAAATATTCAATCTTTGCAGGCTGAAAGATCATGCATAACTCTTACTGGGATGTTGGTTTTAGTCTAAAATATGCGAATCAAGTGCATCCAGAATACCACTCAGTGCACTTTGATTCGTTGAAATTGGTGAATAAATGGCATAGATTTTTCAATATAAGTTTACTTGTCCTGACCCAGCGAATCAGCACAAACACAGGCCGCATAGACGCCGTGTAAGCGCCTGCTGATTTAACGGGCAACACTCTAACATTAAATATCAGGCTAGCCTCTCTCAGCTTGGTATTTTGCATTCACGTTAGCCTTTCAGTATTTCGGAGTACACAAGCCTGCTTAACATTCCAGAGGGATAGGTTGACGAAAGAGGGGACAATTACTGGCGGTAAGTTCAACCTCCAGCCCGAGTATTAGTTTCAATGGCTGGTAAATGTTAACATAGCCTTACAGAAGAATTAAAACTCTACGACTTCTGGCCAGTGAACAGAAAACAAGCATTCCTACGTATGTGGTCCCTTTTCAGTTCGTCGACTGTTCTGAATTTGATTTAGGAAAGGGTCTACCGCCTTAATCGGACCCCAGTTCCGGACAATATCTGTAAACAGGCGCGCCTGTGTTCATCTTTCCTACCTGAAACCGGCACTGAATCTCACGCGCTCGCCCTCCACATTCTCACGACCGGAGAAGGAATAAAATCTGTCTTTACCACGTCTTCAAGGACCGCGGTAACAATACGCGCGATGGCTGGGGCCCAACTGGCGCTCAAATTCACACCATTCCAGCGAAGCGCAAGGCCTCTAGTAATACGAAAGATGGTACCAAGATTACTTATATTACGCCGAAGAGATTCTTCAACTGTGGATGTCGGACCGACGAGGTTCTTTTATATTTCTACTGGACAAAAACTCTGACCATGCATGGTAGGGTTAAGGGAAATTACATTACGGAGAAGATGCTTGCGCGTGACTACGTCAATCCTCGCACCCGCGGATTCTTCCTCGCCGCCTTCCATGCATGGTGTTCCACAGTTGGCATCAACGATTTATATCGCAATGGGAGGACTGAAGACGAACACAGTGTGGCGCTTAAGTTAAAGGAAGCCAACGCCCACGTTCAATCCCTCAACATTGAAATTCTTCGTCAGGGGGTAACGACGGCGCCAAATTCAAGCCTGTAACGAGGAGGACTATCAGCGCTTACAGGAACAGGTGGCGGCAGCAGCAATGGCAGAATCAGAGCAGTTCATCACACCTTGAATACAACTTTTCTTTACTCGTGTCCTCCAAAATTGCGATCAGCCAAAAATAGAATGCAATGTCGATCGGTGGTCAGCTGCTTTCGGAGGTTGTCGGTACCTTGTGCTCAGAGCTTGGCAGAGCTCTTCAAAACTTGGTAAAGTTTGGCGGGATCAATATGATCCACAAAATTGTTTAGTTATTGGGGTGCAGCTCGAGCGCGTCAACACTCCTTGTCAACCCACCAATGTTCACCACACACGAAAAGGTAAGGTATAGTACCAATCAACTCAAAGTCGTGGCTAACAATCCCTTCAGGTGCTGAAGAAGGAAATGAAGTTGACTCGCAAGTGGAGTCGGTTCAATGCCATACGGGTTAGTTTTCTCGTATTCAGCAGTGGGTTCCCACTGACACGCAATGCCAGAATTGTGTCAAACGTTGGACAGATACGGAATTGGAGACGAGCCTACTGGCAAATGACCAGGCTTGCGGTATCAAAAAAGTGTCCCTCAAGGTGAGTAATCGAGTTAATATTCGCTTTGTAACGTTTCTCATCGTACGCAGGCGATGTCTCGGTTTCCACTATACTTGAAGTTCGACATGAAGCAGTCGCTTTGGGTAGCTGTCAGTGAGTACCACACTCGCCAGCGTTTATCCATTAAGAACAAGGTATGTCCGCAGCTGAGAATAGGCATTCGGTCATGCTGAGACCTCCCTCAGCGAACCACCGAAACCCAGCCCATTCGTATCACCAACGATCCCGCCATCGAATCCGACGGAGATATTGACCCCAACAACCTTGAAACGCGGTCCCCCTCGCCTGATTTGCCAGACGACTTTGAAGACGGTAGCGATGAAGACACTATGGCCGATCGACTGGAGTTCAAGAAGGAAGAGTGTGACACACCTTGGAGTCCGCCGTTGGACATGTTTCTCCAGCGGTTGCTCTTAGGACATCTCCTTCCCAAGTTCGAGGCTTTCAGATGCCCTATTCAATCCACACCGGCGATCATCTGTCGTATGACCGACTCGGAGACGGTCGAGAAATTTCTGGCGGCTGTCTCAGATGACAATCCTGGTAGGCCATTCACAGAGTTTGAAATGCATGTATTGAAGGCCGAGTTTCTACGTCTACGCGAGGGCTCGTAATATTGTAGATATTTTATGATAATAATTGAATTATCCGATTGATGGGAGGCATATAAGTATTTGAAGAGGTATAGACACCTTGGAGCACATATATAGTTAGACGATAATGTATTCACGACAGGTTAGCGTGGCTCGGTAGCCGATTCATGACGATTACGAATATCCAGTAGCCCAAATACATAATTAGTTAGGCGATAATATATTTACCTTGTGCCATCTTAAGCTGGTAATAAGATACCAACATCTTACCGATGACCAGTAGCGAAATACATCTGTAGGTGAATGATAGTCTATTTATGCCGAGTTAGGGTGGCTCGATAACACACTCATGAATTTCCAGTAGCCAAAAGCACCGACAGTAATATATTTATGATGATTTAGCGCAGGTCGATAGTGGATTCATGAAAAATTACCGACGTTCAGTAGCTGAAATATGCACATGGCTAGATGGTGACATATTCACGCCCAGTTAGGGCGGCTACCTGAATACTCCCAATGGGTTATAATAATGTCAGAATTGCCTGGTAATCAGTTATTGACGACTGACCGATGTCCTGTAAGTGAAATACACCTGTAGGTGGACAGTAGTATATTCACGCAGAGTTAGTGCAGGTCAGTAATCAAAGTCACGAATATCTAGTAGCCGAAATACGCCTCTCGTTCGACGAGAATGTACTTATGCCTTGTTAGTAAAGCCTAGTGATCTGCTACCAACACCTCACATATGTGCGATGATATGTTCAGGCCCCAGGTACACGATAATATAAGTCAGTGAACATCGATAATGAACTCATGAGTACTCACGAATATTCAGTATCTGAAATATGGCTAGGGTTAGGCAGTAGTATATTCATACCGGGTTAGCACAGCTCAGTACTGGTTTCACGGCGTCTCATGACTATCTGGTAGCTTAAATATGCTATGTAGGTCGAGGATTTACACCGTGTTAGTAAAGCTGGTAATCGGCTACTGGAAAACCCATAGATGTACAGTAGTATAAATATGCCTGTGGGTAGGCAGTAACGAGTTCATGGACACTGATGAATACGCAGTAACCGGAATACACCTGTAAGTAGATGGTAATGTATTCAAGCCCATTTAAAGTGGCTCAGTAATAGGTCCGTGGAGATCCACGAATATCCAGTACTTTAAACATGCCCTGGGACGATAATATACTTACGCCGTGTCAGGCTAGCATGTTAATCAGCTACTGACGACCTCCCGATTTCCAGTAGCCAGAATATGCATATAGCTAGACGGTAAGGTATTTACGCCTAGTTAGGGCGGCTTAGTAACAGATTCATGGGTATCCAGTACACGCCAGATGGGCAATAATATATTTAAGCCATGTCAGCCCAGCCTGGTACTCAGTTACTGACGATATACCGATGTCCAGTAGCTGAAATTCACGTATAGGTGGAGGATAATATATTTATGCCCAGTTATCGCAGACACCTGGTGTGGTGATCAGCTAACGACAATCCACCAATGATCAGTAGCGCAAATAGACCTGTAGTCCAGCGATAATATATTCATACTTAGTTGGCGTAATGGATTCATATAGATAGACGGTAATATCTTTACGCCCTGATGGAATAGCCCAATAGTCTGCTGTTGACGTCGCACTGATGCTCGGCGGCATAGACATCCCTGTACTTAGGCGGTAATGTATTCATGCTGAGCGAGCGTAGGTCAGTAATTAATAGATGCTCCTGAATACCTAGTAGTTGAAGTAGGTAGATGATAATATCTATATGCTGCGTTAGCCTGGTCTGATAATTGGTTACTGACGACTCACTAGTGTCCAGTAGCGTAAATATACTTGCTGTGAGGCGGTAATATTTCCATGGATACTCACGACTATCCAGTAGCTGAAATACAACAATAGGTAGACAACAATATATTTACGCCACATTAGCCTGGTCTGATAGTTGGCTACTGACGACTCACTAGTGCATATCTACCTGATGTGAGGCAGTAGTATATTAATGTCTCTGTCAGTGATAGATTCATGGATACTCACAAATATCCAGTAGCTGAAATACACCACTATGTAGACGATAATATATTTACGGCGCGTTAGCGTAGGTCAGCAATGGATTCATGGGTACTCTCGAATATGCAGTAGCTGAAATACGCCAGTAGTAGACGATAATATATTTACGGCGCGTTAACGTAAGTCAGTAATAAATTCATGGATACTCTCGCATATCCAGTAGCTGAAATACACCGTTAGGTAGACGATAATATATTAACGGCGCGTTAGCGTAGGTCAGTAATGGATTCATGGATGCTCTCGAATATCCAGTAGCTGAAATACACCAGTAGTAGACGATAATATATTTACGGCGCGTTAACGTAGGTCAGTAATGGATTAATGGATACCCTAGAATATCCAGTAGCTGAAATATACCATTAGGTAAACGATAACATATTTACGGCGCGTTAGCCTAGTCCGATAATCGGCTACTGACGACTCACTGATGTCCAATAGCATAAATACACTTGTTGTGAGGCGGTAATATATTCATGGACTCACTACCTGTATTAGACGATAATATATTTACGCCCTGTTAGTGATCCCTGGTAATCAGCTACTGATAACTCACCGATATCCAGTAGCTCAAATATGCCTGTAACAAGACGTTAGTTGACTTCCACGCCATACAGTAGCCGATAGATGAGTGCTAATCCGGTGAACGCAGCACAGTAACTCATATCTGGACACCTCACTAACATCTAATAACTGAAATATGCCTCCAGATAGACGGTAATCTATTCCTACTCAACTAACTCGGTCTGTTAATCAGCTACTGGAGCCTGCTCATTGACCCGAGAGCTGGAGCGGCCGGCTGAACAGCATGGTGCGACCGGCGGAGCTCAAATGTCCACCATACCACGGTCCACCACGGTTTGGAATCCCATACCAACAGCCACGTATCCGGATCTCCCCAACTTGGATTCCGGAGAATTCCGATAGTCGGCAGACTCACGGAGGTGAGTCGTTACATCAATCCGCCAGCACGGCAGGGGTAAGGACAATACGCATTGTTAGGAATGCAATCGGGCACGCCTCGGGATGCTGGAATATTCGATAAAATGGACATTATTAATATAATTACTAATACATATTCCTGTAGTATAAAAGCTGTAGATACACGATACGGTAATACAATCTACTCTACTGGGTTCCACTGCGCGAGATTCCAATACGCATGAACGCACCGAGTATATGCAAGTACAACAGGAGACTACGAAGCAGAGAGTATGTGTACATCTTAACTGTCCTTTAGAATATTATTTATGTAAATTAACCAATCGCGAGTGATTAAGAAGAGTGACTTCGTCGATTATCTCAAGTTCTGGAATTCCGAGATTAAAAAGTCGTAGCATCCAAATACGAGAGCTGTAGATAAATGCCATTGCCGTCATTTTAGCGTTAACCGCTCGTATGAGTGCGCAAGTGTACTCAGCATTGGGTCCAATTCAACCGTAGTACTATGCCCATAGGCTGGATAGTTTGGATGCGAATAGAAGAGATAAAAATATGTTCAAGCCTTCGGAGAGTTTTAAATGCAAATTTTTATCAGACGCACCGCCCATGAATGCCTGAAATAGTAAATTTCTTTAGCTCATGATCATTTGAATTCAAAACTAGTGGCCATATGTGCCAACGCGCATTTATTAGAACTTGAAGTATTAAAGGGCTAGTACTTAAAAATATAATCATCAGAAGTAGGAATATAAGTGTAGTCGTTTATCTGTAATGCTCATGCTACATCTCTGAGAAAGACGGACTGAATTGGTGGAAAATTCTAATTTTGTCAGTCAAAACTCGTGAATTGAACTTTCGAACTCCCGTTTATTCACAGAGACATTCCAGCGCGATTCGTTCAGATCTCCAGTTCACAGCCAGGCCTTCAACCGCTTTAGTTTAAATATGCTGAATAGGCATTCGTGGGTTGTTTTTGGGCTGGCATTATTGAGTGATAGTGAAATTTGGCTATACAGGTTCAAAATGGCACACAATTCATTGAATTCGAAAGTCGCAAAGCATACTCACAAAAAACAATGCATTGAGCGATCTCCAGATCCACGAAAAACGAGAACGCCTGCCTGCGATCTCCCGTCGGGTCGCCTTGCGATACTACACGGAAAGCTGAAGATTGACTTTATCTGAGCCATCTCTTAGCAGCGGTACGTTCTAAATGTCAAACTTTGAGATTCCTGACATTTCACTTTGGAGGTTTGCGATCAGTCACAAGTGAATTAATCAAGCGGCAGAAATGGCAAAACTCACGAAATATCAGAACTAACGCCTGAGCTGACCTGAGACGGGTTCCGGGACGCGTGCAAGCAGTTATTTTCACTCACTTCATAACCTGAGTAGCAGAGCAAAACTGGTATAACCTCACTTAGTGTACTAGGTGATACTCATGAATTCAATGAGACTCCTGAGGTCCCTTGAAAAAGGAGTGTTGCGTGCCGAAAACCCGTCCTCAATAGCAGATATGTGCGTTGAGGTGTTTGCTAGTGAATTTATTGAGTGGAATACAAATTTAAGAGCAATTGTCCAGGCGGCTAAACTTGATCGTCTCAGTCGTATTCAGTGTATAATTCGTCTCCCTCACACGACGCTACCCTGTACATACCAACGCACGTCTTTAAGCTAGAAAACACTATCGAGCTCCCCTCAGTGGTTTGCGTGGCAAAAACTGAGGTGAGCTCATCATAGCTACCATCTCGTATACCATTAGACTAATATTGTAGCGTAGCTTCGCCCTCCTAGGACGAATAGACTCTCAGTGGTTTGCGTGGCAGACGACTGAGCTTCACCCTCTAGATTTCTTACATACTTGTTCACTTCCGCGTCCGCGTTCTGAGCTCGATCCATAGAGACAAAGTCTAGCTCACGGTGACCGGCCCAGAATCTGAGTCTACAGCTTGTCCAAGCTCTTGCTCGCCTAGTTGCATAAAGATAGATGTTGGCATCGAATCGACTCAAAACCTAACCCCCTGCTCTGGCTTTGGACTTTGGACTCGAAATTTGGGATATGGCAAAAATTTGACATGAATGGCCTTAACAACTCCAAGAACGCATGCTCTGAATATTGTCGGGTCTTTCTCCGCGCATGATTCCTCTTCGTCTGGCCTGGTTCACCCCCAGCCGAGTGCGCCACACATACATGCATATCTGCACCCGTTTCCAGACCCAACCGAGACCCTGTATGGTCAGATTTCAGGTTCAGTACTGACGTTCCTCGACGAGGTATTTGTGCAAGTTTGATGTTCACCTTTAGCACGAAGCTCACAGCTCTACTATACTAGTTGATACATACTCCTGTCCACTTCGGGAAATGTGAAGGATTCAGTGATACTCTGAGACGCTAATCAAGGATGAAGGAAGAAGTTATACTATTAAATTTATCGGATGGTCAATCAGTCATATTGACCAGTGAACTTACATATACTGTACCATGCAATTCGGCCGTCATGCGTCACACAGCAGAAGACGACGGAAACCGGGACTGCCACGCTCGAAAATACGATGCCGTTGAGGCTTGCCGGATGGTGGAGAGTGTAAGGACCTCGACTTACCTTGTGTACCTTGGGGACGCAGGGTAGTGATTATTCGAGAGCAAGGATCTACGATGCGAGCCATCGTTGATAGGGATTTCGGCGTTAGCCGGCGACAGCTACGCTGTCCATCTTTGCTCTCACACTACATCTCTCTAACCCTATATGACATCTGCAGTGGCTAAAATCAAGTAAGTAACTTTCTATTCAAATGATTCGAGCTACCTATCGCCACCCCAGCGAGTTGTACTTTTAACCCGACGGATAATGTCCTAATTAGGCGGCGTTGAATGTCGACATTCGACAGTCGCCTAACTAGGACATCGTCGAGTTTTAATGTCGACTCGACACTCGACGTGAGCCATCGCCCACTCAATGTTGACGTCGCTTAATTGAGACATCGTCGAGTTTTGATGTTTTCGAGACAGTGCGCGAGAATTTCCAAACAGGCGCCTATTGGGCGCCTATTTCGCTCGGGAATGCGAAACATACCAAATGCGACACTCTAGGGGCGTCACTTTCATACGTAGGTAGGATATACATTGGGATCACGAAAGAAGTTGTAGGGAACTTTCGGATGCAAGCAGTATATTAGGAGACTTTTATAGAAGCCTGATGTACATTGTTTCATCGAAATCTGTGGGTGAATGGGCGAGTTATTGATGTCCGGAGTTAGGGCGAAGACTGCAGGACTCTATGATATCTCTACCAATACATAACCTATTTTAAAGAATCGAGGTGTGCTGAATGGCGTTCTGAAATGCGCTTAATTGACGTATTTGATACTGAGAAAAAATGCCTAGTAAGTAGCTCGCTGTATGCAAAATTTAGTGCTGCATTACTTCTCAGCTACAAAAATCAAAGATTTAGTTATCGCGTTTTACGAGGATCAGTATACATTGGCTGGAGTGCACTTATATAGCGATTGTAAAACAGTTTAGATCGTATTAAACGGGTGTGAATTGACAAAGATATAGCCGAAGTACTGATTTTCACAGCTCATCTGTTACTACATTAGTATATCGACGAGTTTTTGACCGATTGAGCTCTTTTTTTTTTTCTCAATCTACTCTAAATACACTCGTATTGTTTTCTAGATACTTATGTTACATAGGGAGTGAAGTTACGCGGCCGCATTGGAGCTCACCGGAACAGCCAAGTCGATTCCGGCAAGTGCCGAAACACCTTCAACGCTGAGCGCTGAGATTCGTCATTGATCGTTCCTTTCTTAATCAATCCTTCCTTCCTTCCTACCACCACTAACACGTCCTCCCTCCGTCACTCCGGCCGTTCGCTTATTCTACGGGTGGGCTGTATGGTTTCGCCAATAGAATGACGTGCCACACGCGATTCGTATATGTAGGCACCATAGCGAGTGTGAATCCCTGGGGGTCGTTCGTTCATTCGGCGCGCATGGAGTAGGTCTGAAGTTATGGGTCAGCACCATGACTGTTTGCTTCGTTCACTCGTTGGTCAAGTATCTAACGTTGCACTTTTGATTATCAGTGACCGAATCTCAAACTTCCCGCGAGGCCGACGTACAGCACACCCCTCGCCCTCTTCTCTCCATGTTCTCTGTCGATGCGTCTGCCTCTACATCAGCACATGCCCACCACATCAGCACCTCCAGACCTTCATCGTCAGGGATACACGACAACTCTGGAATTCCATCGAGCTCGAACTGGTTTTTTCGAGCTTCCAGCGCTGGGAGCCCGCACGCTCGCACTGGTGGCAGGTCAGGGGCTGGCGGGTCGTCGTTGCAGGCGCAGTCATACGGCTCTCATTCACAAGAACATCAGAGTCGAAGCAGGAGTCGAGCTCGAGTTGCTGGAAACCAGATCATCAATGGCAGCAATACGGACCTGAATGCTTCTCATGCGCCCTCTACGCCCTGTAAACTCATCGAGAGGAAGAGTCCAGGTTTTGTTCAATTGCGGATGGGTCTTGGAGGAGGTGGAGGTGGAGGTGGAGGTGGAGGAATTGTCAACGGAGCGTCGTCTAGCGTTGTTGACCAGGGAAGAGCAGACACCACCAACCACGGATAGTCCGAGGAAAGGGAAAGCGGTCTATGAAGGCTTGGGTCTCCGTCGGGCCGCTACCCCCGCTGCTTCGACAGGCTCTGGTTCCAGGGCAGGGGGAGAAGAGAGTGACGTTGATGTTGAGGAATCACGTCCTTGACGGAAGTCACTCTCTCGCCTGCTTGGCGATCGACCCAAGGAGATTGGCCTCGTTCTCCCGTCCTACCTCCTTTACTTACACCCACTAGTCAACTATCCCTCAGAATACCCTCTTCGTCTTCAACGTCAAACATCCATCCGACTACGTACGTAGGTGGCTCAACGCATGGCTCAACGCATGATCTTCCACCTTCAATGCGTATGACGTCTGTTGCGCCCGGCCGCCCGGGCAGCTCAGTCATCCCTGCTTCGTCGGTATCTGCAGGATCATCCAGGCGCGCGAGCAGCGTCCGCATCACGACCTTCCGAACCAACAAACGCCAGCGGCGTCTAGAAGACGAGGAGCCAGTCGATCAAGTGCTCGATTAAGGACATCGGAGGGCGGAACGGGACCGAGAAGACGATCTTCCGCTTCTGATTCTGCTGATCAGATCTCTAAACATATAGGCAAGGAGCGTGAGGAACCAGGACGGACTCTAACGACGCCTTCGAAACTACCTCCACCTCTCCTTCCTCCCATTGAACTTCTGCCTCCTTCGCCACCTCGTCACTCGACGGCGAAGAGTAGCCCTGATCTATCCAAGGCTGTAGAACTTACCGTCCTGTCTACCTTTGAAACCTCGGCGCTAACCCCGACAAGCTCCTCTACTTCTGTCCGCCTGGAATTTCTAAGTATTGTACCATTAGCTGTGTATATACTATTCCACAATATCGTTGCACTGAGTATATTTGAGCTGACTGCGAATGATTGCTTAGCTGGGGGAAAGGGAGGCGCCCCAGTTGATGCGCTGCACCCCGCGAGATCCTGAAAATTGATATAAAATGCCTATATTAACTCTACTAACGTTGTAAAATACTCTACTAAGGTCTATGGGCCCTTGTCGTTGTACACTCGACCACTTCTTGCAGGCGTCTGAGATTCTCGGACAATTCTGTACAGCCTAGCATGTGATCACTCGCGTGGCGCCCAAAGGGAGAGGCTCGTGCCTCCCGTACACGCTACTTAGCTACACCCCAAACATAGACACATCTAGGGTAGTTTGATCTTACGGAGCTGCCAGAAAGGAGGGTACTCGCTTTTGGTAGCTTGTTTTTGGACCGTCAATTTGTTGAGGAAAAAAACGACCGGTGTCCGTATTTGAGAGGAAGGATGTCTCTGCCATATGGTTATGAGACGGCATATGAGAATAGCCGACCTGGCAACTTAATCCTAGAAGCACTGCCGCTTGGGCTATGTTTCTACCTCGTATTTCTACCTACGGTTCTTGTCGGGGAGAGTGACACACTGAGAGAATGCCCCGCCACGTGTTGTAAAGACATAGCTTGAATGTGGGCGATGTAGGCTGTCAGAATAGGCGCGAAATGTCAGCGAGGTCAGACGTGGCAATGGCGGGGCTTTCGAGCTCAAGAAAGTTGTTGACATCGGCCAGGCTGACGGAACCACCGTTGGGTTTCGGGCACTGAAAAGGAATGAGACAAGAGTTTAGCGCCGCACTTGGGCGGAAGGTACGAACAGTCGTCGCGTAGAGAGTATCCGGTCGAGATGTGCGGCTGCTGCGGCGTATTTGACTTCGTCGGTGGATATTTCTGTTTGGCGCTACCAGGCATGCAGTCAAGGTTCCTTCTGCCGAAACATCTGTGGCTGTCACCAAGCGATGGCAAGGGGCGACATCGTTGGTGAAGCTGGCGCACGAAACGATCTGTTAAAAAGGGGTGTTGGGTAGTCCAGCGACGAAGTTGTGGGGCTAGGCAGCAACATACCGTTGGCAACGAAGTCAATGCGAAGGGAGTTCAGGTTGGACTGAGGTCGCCATCAGTCTAACACTGATACATACGTAGCCGCTTTACTTACCCAGAAATATTACTACTCAGGCTGTATTTTTAACCCAGTGGTCCATGTTTCTAGGCCAGGGTTCGCTCTGAGAGTGTTCGAGATCAAACTGGCAGGACCGCGTTCATCTAGGAAAACCCCAAGTTAGATACAGAATAAAGAGCAGAGCAAACCGTACGAACAATTTGGAATGCAGAAAGAACCCGCGTGTTGCACGGGGCGGTAGTACCGCTGGCAATTTGGCCGCTACGAACAGAGGCTCAGCACGCCTATCGAGGCGATCTTGCGGCGTCACGAGCAGCCAGGAGTCAGCAAGAGCCTCTAGACGTTTGACGCTGCGGCGTTGGCGGATGCAGGCTGCGGCAGATGTCAGTGTGCAAGCTGCCGAAACGTGCTTCGCTGAAGCCTCCCGCGTTTCAGTCGAGTTTGGTGTCTTCTGAAGCGCGTTTGTCCTGTGAAAGGAAGCAGGAACAGGTATTGGGCCGTAGAGAAGTTGCCGGTGCCCCTCAGACCAGACATGTTCTCCAAGACCTGGCAGCGCGGCAGTTCCTCTGGGCCAAAAGGAGAGGGCGGGTGTCGAGTCCGAAGTGTCAAATCTGGGAACCAGGCGCTGTGTATGCACATATGGCTGCTGCAGTATAAAACCGCTGGTGAACTTAAAACACCCCTGCCGCTCAGAGAAAAACACACCTCTTTGGCCCGAACTCGTCTGCTGGCCTGGCAGGCCTCGCTGCTTAAGGCCTCCCAGACACCGCTGTAGCAAGAAAACCGCCAGTTGGCTAAGCCGTCTAGAAATCGGAGACGGCAGTGGGAGCGCTGCTGAAAAGGGGTCGAAATCTACGACGCAGCGAATATGTCGGAGACTTGGAGGTAGATCACGCAGGATTGAGGGCTGCGGTCTGAAGGAAGGTGTGTTGGTGTGAACTGCCATTCAAACGCGCCAAAAGCACTCACAGATGTTGGGAAAAGGCACCGGAGTATCCAGCAGAGGGCACTCTCAAGAGCGAGGTGTAAGCCGACCCGCTCAGCTATCTCAGCTCGGCGAGCCAGGCCTAAACCTCGCACTCAGAGTGACGCCTGACATAGCAGCTGGCAGGGACCAGAGCACGCCGTAGCTGGCTATGTTGAGAGTTTGTTGATTGTGGCTATGCTTGGCATTGAAGCACGTGATCAACACAACGTGATGCCATTACGACTATCTGACGGGCCGTAGAAGCCTGGCGCCTGCAAGGTGCTGCAACCTCAAGGCTACTGCTGCATGCCTGATCCACAAGCCTCAAATACACAGCAAACACCTCGTCCCCACTTCTCGTCCCCCCTTCTCAGATGAATCCGCTGCCTACTCCTAAGTTCCCCAATACGATCTTCTCTTCCTATGACCTCCGCTCGCTCAGGAAGAACTACCTCGAGAAGGCCGCAGAAGAGGGCGTGTGCCTCACAGACGAGATGGGTTTTGACTACGACTTCGAAGTCTTTGACAAGAACCCCACAGAAAACGCTCTCAGCTGGCTGTCAGTAATACCGCTGCAGGTGTAGGCCTCATCTAATATCAGCTCTTCAGTAGGCAGCAAGAACAAGCATCGAGCAGTTTACCAGTACCAAACTCTGACCTCAAGCGCAGGGAAGCTGATGTTTTTGATGCAGGTGTTGGCAAGGCAGTTGAAGAAGACGAATCCGAGGCGCCAGAGATCGGTGAGAAAAAGCGTCGCACAGGGGGTGTAGGATCAGGATCAAGGAAAAATCATAAACGGGGAGGCAACCTCAAGAGAAGAACAGAGAGATTAGCCGCCAAGCTCAAGGAAGAGGGCGAGACGGTTAAAAGTGACCTTTTTTCTATTATCGAAGACGGGTCCGCCGCCTCAACGGGATGGCACGGGGTTGCGCCCTCACTGAACGACCGCCAGATTATCAACGAAGCCTACGACAACGGCACAATACGGAATCTCTTGAAAAATTTCTTTCCCGTAGGATACAATAAGTAAGCTGTCCATTTTCAGCAGTGGTTCTTCGCAGTCTAACTGTAGGTTGAGGTCTCTGGGACGACCAACGTTTCTTGCAGACTGCGAAGGACGGATATTCGCCTGCAGGTCTTCAGAAATACCCTGGCTGCGTGATTCAGGCAACCAAGTGTGTGATGCTATTCACGCCTTGCTGGGGCCGTCACTATCCAATCCATTACTTCTGTGCAAACACGTGTGTGGTCTATGAGGACCGCATTTCCCCTGTATTTTTGGCCACTATCGCCAGTATTCAGCAGTATGACTGCTGCACCCTCTTTACTCTGTTTAAATTCTAATTTCAGCCCTCAGGAGCCTGATCTCACTGGATTCCACAAGAAAAACCCTGAGCTAGTTCAGGCGTTTATTGAGACCCCTGTTGTGCAGCGGATTATGTGCGCGGTTTCACATATCTATGACTTACGAACTGACCTGCTCTGAAGTCAATTTGCCGATCATTTTATCAAACTCTTCTTCCCTGGCGTTGCAGAACGCTTCAGGCAGTGTGCCGAGTGGCATAAAAGAAAATATTTTAGCATTCAGCCGCTTTTTGGCTGCTTCTGGAACCTCTGCGTCAACGGCATGTTCCTTGGACAGGAGAGGATACACTGCCGCCCTCACGCCGACGCAAAGAACATCGTCGGAGTCTGTCTTTTAATGGTGTACGTACTCCCAGGTACGCTGTGCATTGCTGTGTTCCTCATTTGGTTCTGATTTTGGCCGCCGCAGGTAGCAACTTTGATCACACCAGGAAAACGTGGCTCGTCCTGTGGGAAGCAGGTGTGGTAACAGAGCTCCCTCCCTGGACCTTTCTTGCATATCCGTCGTCGCTCCTCTACCACTTCAACATTGATGTCGATGGTATGCTTTAAAGTATTCAGCTACATTCTCTCAGACCCACACAATGTTTAGATATTGAATTCGTCTCTGCCCCAGCTGGAGTCAGGCCTACCCCCAGCAACTCCGCTCCCTTACACAAGGACAGTTCAAAAGGAAGGGGAAGTTTTGTATTTTTTAACGAGGCTTCGATGTACCAGTCATCAGAAACAGGAAGCTCCACCCTGAAGGCGGCAAAGGAGGCAGGCCACACTGGGACCACTTCGTACTCAAATGATGCACAGGCCGCCTTTTCTGCGGAAACTAGATACAGCCCCTACTTTTCTTAAACAAATATGAGCCTCATACATCGGCTGTCTCCAGTTGCTTCCATACGATACTCGCCGTGCTATTTCCTGGTTTATCTGTCTTAAATTTGCACAGGATCTTCCCACAAAGCTTTCATCTTTGCAATACTTAGTTGCTCCGTTCCGACCCCTCAGCATTGCAGACGTGAGGAAAGTCTTCCTGAGTGCTGAGCACCCGCTTTCTGACCCTGGAACACAAATAGCGCAGTGACCTCATGTCGATTTTATCACACATTGACTGCACACGGGCAGATGCTTCGCCAATTCAACCAAGGTCTATGCTGATACTTACATAGTCTGCCACAACTCCGACGTGTTGCGCCAGTCTGTCGTGTGATGTGATCCTTGAACATTCCAAATCCCTGCCAGCATTCCGATGTCAGGAGGATATTCGGATGACATATTAGTTGAAAGCTACCCGGCACCCTCAGCAAGGTCCCTTGCAACGAGTAAAACCAAAGCAAAATGTGTGTTCTTCAGAGGTCAGCTAGCGTAAATTTCCCAGTGAAAGAGGCGGACAACCGTCGATCTCGAACGAACGATGAGTTACAAATGTGTGTGCCCTTGAATGAATCTCGTACAGAGCCTTACCCTTTTCATCCATCATAAATTCGCGTCAGAACCTTGAAATACTATCTGTCGGGTTAAAAATACAGCCCGAGCGACTATATCTCTAGGACGAGCCACATACCTGCGAACAATCGCCACCCGCTGTTCCACCCCGTCTCGTGCTGTGCAGATCGCGGTTCAACGCGTGTTCACTGGCTGGATGCAACGCGGGTAGGTACTGGCTGTCTTTTACGGCGATTCAAGCCGTTTAGACGATGTTGGAAGCTATAAGTGTGTGCTAGCATGATCATAGACGAATATATGTACTCACCTCCGGCTCCCTCCCTTTAGAATTCAATGATCCACCTCCACCGCGCTCTCGGCCCTCCAAACTGTCAAGGAACGCCGCCCGACGAAGTCCAACTACATCCCTCATGTCTACAGAGGTCTCGAACGTTGCAGACAGCAGCGAGAGGTGCTGGTAGGCACCACTTTCTCTGCCTCATCTTGTCTCAAGAAGATTGCGTCGGATGCATGTTTGCTGATGGACAACAACCTGGGCAGGCATGGGTCGTTGTCTCCGACGATCTAGGCCCGCTAGACGTCATTGGAAGGCCAGAGGTGAGTAGCAGCATGGTCATATAAGTGTATCTGTACTCACCTTCGTCCTCCTCCCTTCAGAATTCAACAAACGATATCCACCACCCTCTCGGCCCACCATCGTTAAAGAAAATGACCCAACGATGCCCTGACGACAACTATGGCTACGATGAAGGGCATGAGTCAGTAGGGATCCAAGACGAGCTTCACGCCGACTTACCGTTGGGACACTGGTCTCTGACGACGCTATGGAATCGAACGTGAATGGGACGACAAGTCCACACTACATACTCACCTCGGCGTTGTAAACTCGATGCACACGGCACGCCGCCGACGGGGCAGGAAGACGTTCCATCAAACTTCGCACCGTGTCCATCCATTTTCGAGTCACAATGACATCCCTTGCGTGTTCCTCAATTCTTTCATATCGCCATCTTCAAAAAATTTGCTGACTTCTGCGCACTTGACGGCGAGGTGACTACCGGGATTCGACGGGTAAATGACACTGGATGGCGTTCACCGACGAGAGGGTCAAATGCAGAGGATGCCGGTGTGGTCGTACACTGCGAGCAGCTGGGTGGAGGCGGATTGTCTCCCTGTCACTCTGGATCACAGGCTCAAATTATAAACAGGGGGAAATGGGCCTGGGCATTGTGTCCTGCGGCGGGCGTTAGTTGGATCGAAATGGATGGAAGGAGACGCACCTGCAATACAACAACCACCCAATCATCCGTCTCCTCTCGTCCAGTGGGCGGAGGATTCTGTACCGATGTACACTATCATCGATCGTTCTGTCGGCATGCACAGCGGCCAGCTGGCACTGTACACTTTGTCTGTTGTAGGTAGGTGATACTGCGCAGATATGTGGGACTGAAACTCACCGCTTCAAGATTCGTAGATGGCCCCCATTACCTCGCTCTTCAACCACCAGCCGCCTCGCAATCGGGTTTGACTGTGAATCACTTAGACGGCACTGAAAAGGTACCAGGTAAGTTGAGCAAACGGTTTTCGGAGTAATTAGTACTCAGCTCGGCTCCATAGATCCCAGCATACCCTCCACATCATCGCCGACGGACGAAGGAATCTGTAGGTGTGTTCAAGTGGTGGTTCGTGTGCGATAGCCTGGCCGATATGTCAAGGACGAAGGCGCAATTTAGTGAGTAAGTCTTCCAGAATTTGACTGAATCTAACTCACCCATCTGTGTAGCCCTCGAACCCTCAACACCTGTTACTCAAAAAACCCACCAACCTTGGACCGTTGTCGCTAGCCAGTACAGCTCGAACCCTGGATTTCAAGGTGCAAGTCGTAGACTCGACTATAGAAGGGCGGTGGACTTACTGCGAGAGTGGTTGACGATACGAAGGCCGCTGGACATGCGAATGTAAGTATTCTGAAACTCTTTAGCGGCGTAAGTACTCACTAAGGCTTTTATATTCAGTAAAATGGCCTGTGTTGTGTACAAGATCAACGGGTAAATGTAGATCTGGTAGTCGAGGTAAGCACGGTATGTGCACTGTACTACTGTAGTATTAGACTGAAAATGTAGATGTCGTTCTTTTTTGGAAGCACATGTGGACCCAATCAAGCTAAACGAGATAAGATTAGACGTGATCATTCCTCTCGTCTCTGAAATTCCCTATCAAGCTTGAGTCTCGAGGTGTGTGCTTTCCTCGCAATTCCCTGTTCTTCGTCAAATTAACGAGTTAATCAGCACGTCAATTCGGTACTCACCTGAGGATGTAAGACCGGAATCCACCTGCGTTTGGGTTGAGCTGTGACCCGTCGTACAGCATGCATCGGGCACCCCATTGGCAGCTGGAAAACAAAATATCAGCAACAGCAACGAGCTCGGTGCTCACCGACTCCAGTACGCCACTCCAGCATTCGCCTCAAATCGCACAGACGAATGTTCGCTTTCGCTGCTCCGCCGTGGTGCTGTGTGGCATGTCATATGTCTGTGAACGGCGTTCTGACGGGTCGGACGAAGGAAGAAGAGGATGAGAGGAAGGACAGACTTAATGTCACCTCCCTGACTGCTCGCTCCGGGTCGAAGTCCATTGCTATTCCATGGTCCGACGATATTCGGTCGAACAGAATTCGACTTGGCGGGTTCCATGGGGCCTGTGCCTAGATTTATAGCAGTTTGGGCTGCAGCACTAACCCGGCGATGAGTCCACTATGCGTATCTAAAGCATTGTAGCCAACAGAGAGAGCAACAGTTGCTGTGTGGTCTGGGAGTCGTGCCCGGAGGGTCGATATTTCCTGGTATGCAGTGCGAAAATCTGCTCCCCATTCATCAAGAGGATGCACTTCATCAACTATGAGCTGACCAAGACGACATCTCACTGCTTCTTCCAAGAGGAATTCCGAGAACTCGGGGCTTCGAAGCATTTCCGGTTCCATGAACACAACCTCGTGTACTCCAGACCGTGCGTCCTTCCACAGGTTGCGAGGGGGCGAATGGCGTGTAGATGCAGCGATTGTCTCACAATTTATAACAGCTGCCGAAAGTCTTTTTTTTCTCATTCCATCGGCCTAAATTTGAATAGTAATGTCAGAAATGAGTGTATCTACAAATGCACCTAGCGCCTACCATGTCACTTTCACGGAAGTTTCTGGGCATATCACCAAGCTGATTGTACCCTTGCGTACGAGAGCCAGTATGTAAATCAATGCAGACTTTCCGTCACCCGTGGCCGTTATGCAGACAGCATCTGTTCCAGAAAGAATCTTCGCCGCACACCGAAGTTGGAAATCGTGCGCCTTGAAGCCCCTGAGAGCCGATGCGACAGAGGCCTCTATTTTGGATAAACCCTCCGGAGATGTCCAGTCAAAGTCTCCCCTATTTTTACAGTCAAATGGGGGTGCAGCATTCTGCATCGTTCACCAGGAGATTCGGTTGCGGGGTCGGGACACGGTCAAAAACCTCTCAGATGCCCTTAAGTACGTCACCGCCAAGTAAACAGGCGCATAAATATAATATTCAGGAGACCGAAATCTTTCTTAATTCCGATACAGCTTAAATTGCAGATGGAAACTACTTTTGCGCGTCGAAAACGCGTATGAAGAGAACGTCGGTGCTCGTTAATTGGCGCGTTTGACAGAAGACGTGATTTGCCGCCATGCCGGCGGCGTTTGAAATTGGTATCGCTAAGGGAATCAGAAAGCAGACACCAGACAGGAAATATCCGCCGTCACGTAGTGCAGAGGTGCGAAAACCCGTTCTGGCGTCTGCCTTCCGGGAGACTAGTGGTTGGGATCAGGAACGTTACATCGCCACCGCATTCTTTCACAGCGCAGCCCACGCACTAACAAACATAACGGAACGGCCCCTCTTGTCACCTACACACCCATGACCAGCCAGACGCATATCTCTGGCCTCGATTCGTGCCAAATGTATGTCCTTCGTTTTCTCTGTTCTCACCAGAGATCCCTTCGGGTCTGACGTATTCGTTATAGTTTTATCACTCTACATCCAGTCTGCGTGGTGGTCTATAACGACTCTACCCCGCAACTCACTGTATTGATTCCTGCTACCACCCAAGGCGCATCTCCGTTCCAAGACCACACACGCCCAGATATGCATACCCACGGAGACACTCAAGTATCTAGCATTGTCTTCGTGTATTGCGGCTCTGTTTGTGATACCGCGAATGAACCTACACTGGGAAATATGGAGAAGCTGTTGAGGTTGTCAGCACCGAACGCTGTCTTGGGTCAGATCATGTACGTTTCTTCCTGTTTGCTGTCTTTGAACGTTGCATCTAACGTGTTGTAGGTCACCAGTCAATATCTCAAATCTAGATTCAAGGCAGAAGGAACTCGACCATTGGGTCCTCACCCCGTCCCAAGCAGCAGTCCCATTCTTAATCAAACCCTTTCCCGTATCTCCTCCAGTTCTAGAGCCTCCTCTCTGGCTTGGCCTCAAGCTCTACAGCCACGTCTACCCACTCAATCACCACCATAATGTCCAAAACGCTCCCAATAACACTCCACATACTCGGTCCATACTCGCCCATTGCCTCTGCTACAGCCAAGCGTAGAAGAATCGCCGCCCATACGGCGTGATATGCTGTTACTAACACGTATCCTGGGATTAGGGTGTGGGGGGGACGTATGAATGGTCAGAAGACTGCGTTCGAATTGAGGTCTTGAATTGGAAGCTTCAGGGAGGCTAGGCCGACCACTCCAAGGCCGGATACACCCTCTGGTTGCGGTAGAAAGAATGTCGGCAGAGATCATGGCTCTCAAATCGAACATCTCGAACCACGCCGTACATGCATACAATGACGGACACACGCATACATTCGTCGATCCGAGAAGCTCATTCTACCCGGTCCTCGAACGTACATCCATTCGGCCCTCTTCCACTTTCAAGAACCAAGTCCAACGATTGCATTGAATATATCTGGCTCTGGCCCAGGTCCAGCTTTGGCACAGACATACGCTAAGGCAGCTTCCACCCCTCCACAGCGCCGCCAACTCCTACATTTGCGTTGGCTGATGTGGAGCTCGCCTATGAAGGCAAGAAGATCGCCGTTCCCTTGGTCTACGAAGATCGCCGGTACTGGTAGCAAATAGACTCCAAAGCTCCAACATATTCGACATTCTCATCTACAGTCCAGAGATGCCTCGACCAATACGCGTTCACTTCTGGCGTTAGGCCTCGGGATTCCCTACGACTCTCTCGCATCTGTCGTCGGCTTCTCTGGAATTCTCGTTGGAAGGCCAACTGCCACAACAACTTCGACCGCCGCGTTTCAGTTCTATGAGGCTCAAACTACGATTTCCATGATGTCGGCCGTTCACGTCGCGTTTATGAGGGGTTCAGCGCCTCACAAGTTACACCTACCGCACGGGGTGCGGTGGGCCAGCGCGTTGAAGTTCGGTGAATGAAGCGATCGTTGGTTCTTCAAGACACTGTCATATTTCGTCCGGCGAAAGAAGCGTCACGCCCACTGCATTTTCCACGGGAAGTCAATCCGGATGTCAATGACGGCTACACCCACCAACACCAGGAGCAGTCCACCCACAGTGCGCTGCATCCTCCTTTTCCCCTGCTCTCATCAATCATGGACCCGGGCTCAAACGCTACTGAACATTTTTCAACCGGAGAAGCAGACGTCGGTAGTCTGTAATGGGCTTATCATATTGATGGATATGCTCTAATCGCCTACATCGGATACTAGTATGTGTTCCTCCGTTCTGTCACCTACTTTCAATTAATGCATATACATTCCAGCCGTTTCCTGCTACGTTATGATTACGCGAAGCAGCCATATCACTTTCGGGACGAGATTTCTATAGACGGTGGGAAGAGCAATCGTCTTGGATCTTCTCTTGGGGCCGTGACCCCAGCGTTCATGGTAGAGAACATACGGCTGTGTACCAGCACCGTTGCTCTTTCGGGTCGTCGGTGACTCCATCGGTGACTCGCTCCTCTATACCCCTCTTCTTCCGCCCTTCCAGCCCTATCCCTACCGGCCGAGGCTACATATATAAGTATTTTACTTACCAATTGATGGTGTTTCTGCATGTCGAAAAAGCACATACATGATCCGATCCAAAGCAGCATGTATCCCACACTGAAAACTCTAGCATTCCACTCTTTGTTGTAGGCCTGTTCCACCCGCGCACCGGTGAACAAAGACGGCGACACATGCTTGACTGGCTCCGCAGGTATGCGCAGTAGTGTGTGGTCTTGGAAATCGAGGAGACCAGTTTGGTCTAACTAGCGGAGATGCGCCTCGAGTGGTAGTTGGAATAGACGTGGTAAGAAGACGTTACATCACACAGAGAGGATTTAAAACTGAAATGAACGGTGCCAGACCTGGTACCCTTCAGTGAGAAAATGAGGAACATACATTTGACCTGTATCGAAGTCGGGGTTACGCGTCCAGCTGGTGTAGGTATTGAGAGGTCTGCTGGCTCAGAAGAGGACATGTGGGCAGGACGTGGTTCCGCATCAAATGAACCCGGTGTCCTTTACTAGTCTCTTTTACAGACCTTAGGATCAACATCGTCCTTTACATGGTTGCAGGTGACGGCAGGCCGCGCGTCAAACACGTGCCTGGTGGCGCTGCTTGAGGCTGCCGCTCTGTTGGATATATTCTTTCCTTCATTAATACCAAGCATAAAAATCCGAAGAAAAAAATCACTCTGTGGCCTGTAGGCGCAGGAACACTAGCTCCGCTGGAGCCGCCAGCGGTGAAGGAATATTTTGAGGGGAGTACCATCCAACCGCGGCTAATGGTAGCCCAGCACTCTCAATCTTGATCTACACCTTCATTAGGATCCGAAGTTCAATATATCACTTCATAGCTCTTTGGCAATCCAGGACACCATGCGCCGGCGGAGGTTTACACTGGCATCTGACTATCGAGAATCAATTTGAGCTGAGATCAAGTAAATTAAATGAGAATAAGTAGCCGTGAAATTACAGGTGAGATCATAACACAGACTCTGGCGAGGAAGAGCCTACGCCCTTCGTAACAGGCGCTGGCCTCTGATATCCCAACGCAGAGGTCCAGCATCATATTCAAGTGGACTCCAAACTCATCCACCACTGCTTTAACATCCCATTCACCTTTTCGCTCGTTTTACCGCACTGGATGATATCGGCATACGTCGACTCTGCGCACCCAGCACGTATCATCGTACTGGGAAGAACCATTCAGCGATAGGCAGAGTCGTCAATGACTCGACACTATGGTTTGGTCTTCTCAGCAGGGGAGATCAGTGGGGGCGTGGGGTGAGGAAGCGTATTGCGGCTGCGGGTACGGTGTGGTTAATAAGCGAGAAAGGCCTGGAATGGATGAGACCCACGGAGGAGGGAAAGAGCCCATGAATATCAGAGAAGAGGTATCAGGATTGGTTGACAGAGGCGTAATGAGCGCCTCGTCCTCCACTTATGGGAGAAACAGCATGTCTGTCAGTTCGAATTTCTCTCAAATAGATAAAATTTCACCTTCACAAGCGATTAATGCTATATTCGCCATCTGCATGAACATGCGAATCACGTCTATGGGCCTTGACTCTCCGTTCCCAAATATTGGGCAACGGCGCTAGTGCTGACCAGAATTCCTCTATCATAAACGTTGCAGCCACGATCCTGAGATACGGCCGTTCTTCTCACCGTCCATAGAAATCCCGTCCCGAACGTGATATGGCTGCTTCGTGCGGTCATAACATAGCAGAAAACGACTGGAATGCATACGCATTAGTTAAAAGTAGGTGATAGAAAGGAGCAACACATACTAGTATCAGATGTAAGCGCTTAGAGTGCATCCATACGCAGAGTATGTCCACTGCGGACCACCGGCGTCTGCATCTCCGGTTGAAGTGTTCAGTAGCGTTCAAGTCTGGGCCCGTATTTGACGAGAACAGGGAAAAAAGGAGGACGTAGTGCACGGGGGGTGAACTACTCCTGTCATTGTCATCCGGATTGGCTTTCCGTGAAAAATGCAAGGGGGCGTGACGCCTGCCGTTGGATGAAACATGGTAGTATCTAGAAGAACCGACGGCTGCTTCGTTCATCGAATGTCAACGGGCTGTACCCAGCGCGGTAGGTGTAAAGACGGACTTGTGCTCGCACTCCTCAGCACGTCTCTCACATGCGCTGAATCCCTCATAAACGCGGCTTGAACGGTCGAGATCATGGACACCGTAGTCTGTACCCTCATAGATCAGAAACTGCGGTGGTCAAAATTGCTGTGGCAGTTAGCTCATCTGGCGAGAATTCCAGAGAAGCCACCAACAGATGCCAGAGAGCCGTAGGGAATCCTGAGGTCCAACGCCAGAAGTGAACGGGCAATCAGTCGAGAGATCTCTGGTTTGTGGGTGAGGATGTCGAATATGCTGTTTGGGATCTATTTGCTAACAGTGCCAGCGTTCTTCGTAGACCAAGGGAATGGCGACTCTCTTGCTTTCATAGGCGAGCTCCACACTAGCCAACGCAAATATGGGCGGCGGCGCCGTGGAGGGGTGGAAGCTGCCTTAGCGTATATCTGTGCCAAAGCTGGAATTGGGCCAGGGCTAGAGGTATTCAGCGCAAATGTTGGAATTGACCGTTGAAAGTGAAGGAGGGCCGCGGATCCCGTATGCTCGAAAACAAGGTGGAATATTGAGCTATCCGGATCGACGAATGCGCCATTGTATGCCTGCACGATGGCTTTCGCAGTGTTCAATTTGGGAGCCGTGATCTCTACCGGCATTCTTTGGTCACAGCCAGAGGTATATCCATCCTCGGAGTGGCCAACCCAGCTCCCTGAAATGTGCAATGCAAGGGCTCAGCGCGAACGCAGTCTTCTCTTCTTCATACGCCTCTCCTGCACCTCCAATGCCAGCATACGTTCCATTAACAGCATATCATGTATGAGCGGTGTTTCTCCTACACCTCGCTTGGGGGTAGCAGAGGATTGGGCGAAGAACGCTGGTATGAGTACGGGTATAGGCCGAGTAGGTGGAGTGTTATTGAGAGCGTTTTGGATGTGCAGGGTGCTTTTGAGTGGGTGGAGTAGCTGTAGAACCTGAGCCCGGTCCACAGAGGCGCCAGGACTGGAGAAGGTACGCGAAAGGTTCGGTTGGGAATGTGACAGCCGTTTGGGACGGGGAGAGGAAGAGCACGCGGTGGCTGAGTTTCTTCCACCTTGATTAAAGAGTTGACCTACGACACGCCAGATACAATGTCCAAAGACAGCAGACAAGACTGGCCCAAAACAGCATACAGCCCGTCCCTTGGTACAGACAGCCCCAGCGCCCTCTCCTCATTCCCCAGTGTAGGCCCATTCTTGGTATCACAACCAGAGCCACGGTTTTGAAGACAATGCTAGATGCTTCGCTGTCTCTGCGGATATACGTATCTGGACCTGTGTGGTCTTGGGGGTTAGGAATAGTTTGGCCCGTCTGAGGTGCGCCTTGGGTGGTAGACGGAAATACGCTGGGCTGTAGCGTAGAGAAGTTATTAGATCACCGTGCAGAGTGGATGTAGAATGAGAAAACTGCAATGAACGAGTGTCAAGTCCAATACTCTCTGGTGAGAATAGGGAAAATGACATACATTTGACCCGCACCGCGGGTGGTGATACGTGTCCACCTGGTTGTAGGTGTGTAGGCGATAAGAGGGGCCGTTTGCCCGGCCGTTATGTTCCTGAGTCCGTGAGCCATGTCGCATTGGAGAGTAAGGGTAGAAAGGTAAAGTTCGGCAGAGATGAGGGGGCGGGAGGGCCATAGAGGCCACGCAACAAGTGGTAGTCTTTATGCAGTTTTAGCGAATGCCTGGACCGGGCCGTATCCTTTATGGGGGTGTTCATGGGGAGAGATAGGCAGCGGCACTGAGGCCCCTGGGCTGGCCACACAACCCAGTGGGGACGTAGAAGGCCAGCTGGCCGAGAGCGGCGGCGAGAACACAGACTAACAAATTTTGTCAGTTAGGGTTAAGTGGGCACATGATATGGGTGCAGAAAAGGGAGCAGTGGCCAGGCGCGTAGCACCACGGCGAAGGGCAAGAATGCGGGAGAAAAACGGAGCTCTACTCACATTTCTGGGAACCACGGAATAGAGCGCAGCCCTCTTTGAGGCTGAAGCCGGCACCGGTGAGATTTACACCAGCGAGCAGGAGGGAAGATAAGGAGGGTAATGGCAGTCCGTAGTACTTTTTGGTTGAAAGGCACCTGTTGAGAATATGAGAAGAGCATATTGCAGAAGCAGTAGAAGGATACCTTGCGATTCAACAAAGAAGCCCAGGAATTGGCGCAGCTGCGTCAAGGCGGCCATCTCATGGGGAGGGGGTAAACTGGCGAAACTAGAGAGTTCATAATGTAAGTAGTCAGAATGAACGGGTGAAAGAAATGGGGGGCATAAGTTGGGACTTACCCACGTAGCGAATCACTGCTGAATATGCCAACACCACCTGCAGCAAGGCCGCGGTATCCTACAAGGACATTTACACTTGACCACAGGCATCTCGATTCCCATGGGTATATCCATGCCTTCAGCGCATACGCAGCCGTGAGGTGCAGGATTAGGGGAGCTGCTCGCGGTCGCAATGAGAAGGTTGACACGGACGTTGGACATTTGCCAACAGCAGGCGGTTTCTTTCCCACGACCTAACTTCACCTCTTCAAAAATGCCAAAGACCAAGGCACTCCGGCAGAAATGCCTGAACAAGTGTAAGCAACTGCTGAGCATTTTATCATCTGTCGCCTTACATATTTATCAGGGAAACAGTTTCTCTCGCGACCCCATATCATTGCCACTCTGTCGTCTCTAACCCCAGCCACAGTTGGCGGTGACACTGCCCATGGGATTGCCCAACTGTGTAACCAGGCTTCAGCAATATGGCAGGAGAATGCCGTTGGTGTAGGTGTATCTATACACGTACACGTATATTACTGAACTTTTTTTTTCCTACAGCTTGACAGGCTGGGCGAATTCCTCAACCGTGCACTTGCCACGCCAGACTGCCCCACTGGGCTGAGGGCTGCAGTGGGCAACTTCTTTGCCTGCCGCCGTGAATTCACCCGTACCGGTCTTGGTCACACAGAGAAACGCCTCATCGTGAGTGTGGTTCTTCCTATACCAGCACCTCTGGTTCACACTGCATAGGCCCGGGAACTCGGATTCTTCAACAGACCATATACGCTGGAGTCTTTACTTGCTGGAGTAAAACCTGTGGGACTGTTCCCCAATTTTAAGTGCATTGAGCGGAATCGTAACCACCGCCATGGTATCAAAGCGAAACAATATCTGAGCGAGGTTCTCGATCCCTCGGCCATTTTGTGCGGCGAGACAGCTGGATTTTACCCTGTTGCCGAGGATGAATCCATTATCTTTTACAGCATACACGACGGTACGTACTATAACTTGTATTGGAATGGCTTATTGGATATCTATTTAGGTAAACCCGAGGTCGAACTTATTGTAATCAGCGGCGTTGCTACCAAAGCTTCCATTGCCGAATCTCTCTACACACATATATACAGTACAATCCAGGCAGCATGTCGAGAACGCCGTAACATAAGGGTGAGCCTGTCTCTTACTCTGTACACTGTCGCTAATTTATTCCTTCAGCCAGGTGATCCAGGTTCAATGGTACAGCTCGGTATGAACCTAGGACCCCGCCATGCCCGTGTTCTTGGCTGGGCAAAGAGTTACACGAGGAAACTCGACGATGGTGCTAAAGCAGACCACGATGCGGATGCTGTCGGTGTTGTATCTCTTGTATGGGGACTCATTGAGAAGCTCATGCCCCAAGAGGTTCTCGATGCAGTGCAGAGCCATCTCGATGGTCTTGGGCTGCCCCGTCTTGCCACTAGAAATCTTGAAGAAGGTAGGGTCTTGCCACCGTAGATCTAATACCCTGAGCTCACTTTTATTTAGGAGAAGGCTATAGCATAAAGATTGGTACTGAAATTCTAACATTTCCGGCTGCTGAGCGGGCTCCACCAGAGGCTTACCTTTCAGAAGGTTATGAAGCGTAGGTTTTTTTTTACAAACCGCCGTTATCTATGGCTAATCTTAGCCCCCGGAAGGAAAACACACACCGACAAAGTGTCCTGCAAATATGCATTCACTTTCAATGCAGACCGGCGCTTTGATTCTGCTGCATGCAGACACTATCAGACCCGCTCATCTATGAAATCCCAGGCCGGGCCACCAGGTGGTGGAAGTTCTTTTGTTGATGTGAGTCTGCGGGTAGTTGTTCGCCAGGCTCGTGGAACCATGATGGCCATAAAGCCAGAGTATCTTCACGGTACAACAAAAGGCTATGGAGCTGTCAACTCAGGAGTTACAATTGCCTTCTCTGAGCGGGTTGGCAAGGCATGGCAATTGGCAATGGATGGTAAAATCAGTGTTGAATCCTTCCTGAGTATTTTGGACAACAACGGTAGCAGTCATAGTGACGATTTGTAGAATCTTTTATTCGAGTATATAATCACTCAGCTCTCGTCGCTTGCCAAGTGGGCCAGTATTTTGCATTCCTGGTGCAAAAGGCTGGGGCTTGGATCAAGCCAAAGCTGTAAAGACAAAATGAATGTGATGGGTTCGCGAGGTTCAGATTTCATGCTGGTGGTCCTAGTGCTTTGAAAAGTTCCGTTGTATGAGAGGAGAATAGTATATGGGCTACAGGTATGCGGTTGTGTAGCGTCCCTGATCCAATTCTTCCATCGCCACTAGCGGTAGCCACTGAAAAGGGCATTGGCTGGCATATAAACACGGCCATCGCACTACCAAATTTACCAGAACGGCGAATTATCTCAGATAGTTCACCAATCGAATCGGCGTTATGGCAGGATCAGGATCCAACGTGCAAGCTGGATGGGGGTTAGGCATGAAGATAGGTAGGTAACATGGAACATTGTATATTCGATCTACGAATACGAGAGGTACAAATCAATCACTGTGCTTTCTGTTCAATGAACTATTGATTCGGAAACACGGCGTATAAACAGGATAATACAGCAAGAACACGATAGCAGTATAAGGTGGTTTGGAGTGGTAAGGTTAGAGACAAGACGTGGGAAAGAATTTCGTGCAGGGGGTTTCAAGATGTAACGATATCAGGCATAGATGGGCATAGCATACGTTGAGAGTGATTCAGGATGTATATGACTAGGCGCGGATAGAACGGCTGTGAGAAGCTGGAGTTCGGCCACCTGGTGTAGGTTGTCCCTTTGGCCGAGGTCGATTGAGTCGAAGAGTGTCCCCGGGTCTGAAAACAAGTAAGTAAAGGAAGTAAGTAGAAAGAAGCGATACACACGTCATCACGCTGCCATTTCGGAATACGTTCTCCTTCTGATCCGTCGAGGCTTTGCCAGTACTCTGTTTCGACCATCCGAGAGCCGTCCTGCACGCGGTAGATCCCACCCGAGGTCTGACATTGGGCGCAAGCCTGAACGCGTTCTCGCGCTTGGGCCTGATATCAACGGACAGGGGTGAAAATGGCTTGAGAGCGTCGATAGATGGCGTGGCGGACAATGTGTTGGTATTAATGAGAACTTGACGCAAGGCTGGTGTGGTAGTCGGAACTCTAACCTCCGTCACAGGTGCGGTCATCTTCTCTGGCGAGATGGTAGTAATCTTGAAGAACCTATTCGATGGATCCGGCGATGGACGAGAGGGGCGAAGTCCGGAAGGGAGTAGACCGTAGTTTTGTACAGAGTGCTCTAAAAGGGCTTGCATGCCTGCCGGGTGATTTGGAGCTTGGAATGCTGATAATTCGTTAGTATGGCGAATGGGAATAGATAGAGAACACGCACATTGAACTGCAAAGAACGGGAAAGGGGTGTCCATCCACATGCGCTTGCTCTCAGTGACAGTCTCAACGGCCTCATCTCGCAGGGCAGAAAATTTCCTAAGCGCGACAATACCGTGCTCATCATGCCACGTCACTTCACCGGGCCTAGAGTGAACGGATGCCGTGTCGGAGTCGACGATGAAGACTTGTTGACAGGTTGGGTTCTCATTCAACGGCTGGGCAGAGCTGGGCGACGTTGAGCTTGACAGTTCCTCTTCGATTGTCTCATACACAGAGGCACGGGACATGTGGGCCTTCGAGTAACGGCGACGGTGGCCAGCTCTGCGGGCTCTGGCTCTCGTACGATGTCTAGCGACATTGAAAAACGGGTGAGTGGCGTTGGATAATGCGATATTGATCTGCGAAAGGTCAATGCTGGACTGAGAGCCTTCTGATATAAGAGGAGCCGCCGGAGGCTGAAAGAGGAGGAGTGTCTCCACCAGAACTGGAGGTACACGTGCTAGAACGAGAACGAGATGCTGGGCCTGGTCTTGTGAAAACGGGTGCAGGGCAACCTACAAGGGGTTTAGATACAGAATTCGGCGATGGGCTAACGGCTTACATAGGTTGGACATGTCCTCCCCATCCGCAATGAGGCAACTCTCCTCCAAGCTCTGCCGTTCCAATAGACCATGTTGGGCCCTGATCATGCGTTCTCCGCCAAATTTGAATGAAGCAGTCGGCGCGATGGATGGTTTTTCTACTATTCTGGCCTTGTGCGGAGATTCATACCGACTGACATGTTGAATTCCAGAGTGCTTTCGCTTCTCAACACGGACACAAGGTGGAGCCTCAATGAGAGAGCCAACTGCACGGCACCGAACGTGGCCACCTCCAAGCATCTAGAACAAATTCAGAAACGTACACACTGAGGCTTAAACGAACTTACGCTGATCATTGTGTCATCGTCATCAGCTGGGCTATGCACGCTACCAGTACTAAGAACAGAGAGCGGGCGGAATTGATGTGGAGGTAAAAGTCCCGATCGGCACGAGTGCGAGTAGTCGTCACCGAAAACCGAGTCGTCGGAGACCGAGATAGGTTGGCCAGTCTTCTCGAAGATGGAATCCTCCATTGAGAATCTCTGCTCCTCGTCCATGATGGAGTCGAATGAGTTTCGACGTCCAAACCGCCTTTGGGAGGCATCGCTTTCGGGTGGAGAAGCAGAGATGGACGTGAGACCTCAAACCCGGGTGTTGAACTGGGCCAGGTTTCGATGGTCATTACACCTGTTGGGTAATGTTGGCGTTATCGGTTACGGCGGGCGATATGGACTACAGGAGGTCGTAAGTCGGACACTAACGATCACAGAAAAAGACGTACCAGCTGCTGAAAACGACTAACCGATTCATACAGCCCTTGTCGGTCGTTGCTGTCTCTTGGTTGAGCAATACTGACTGACCTTGGAGTTTTGAGGGATTGCATGAGATTGACAATCACAGGCGGGGTGTATATGGTTAAGGACGTACCTAAATCACCCAAGGACTCTCCCATATCGGTCCTAATGAGTTTGAAGGTCGTAGTTAGCTTGGATGGTTGAACGGGAAGTAATCACGCACCTATAACTCCCATCCTCCGAGTAAACGCAACAAGGGCTGCAAACGCCAATACAGCGCATCCATCCGCTATATTGAGGTCCAGAGCTGTCATTTCCAGTTCCTCGATGTGTGGTATGTAGGAGGCGGCACAGGTGGTGGTAAAGAAGGAAGCTGTGTTGAATCGAGTGCGGCGGCTGTGCGGATCTGAGAACCGGCCGGACCGTGAACACGCCGGTGATCAAGGCACAAGGAGACAGAGGTTGGAATTCTAGCCCTAAGAAAGGAACGTCGGTGGGATAGAATGTAGTCTTCGAGGGAGTGATGGCGAGCACGTGCCGCTCTCTGCTTCGTACCACCATCATCCCTCGCCGCTCGTGCTCGCGAAGGCGGCCACGGCCTTCTCATTTTTCACCCACCCACCACTCCCAGGCTGAATCGCTGTTGCTATTCAGTGCTGCCATCGATCAGGTCTTGTAAATTTTTTAGCCCTGTCTGGGAGACGGAACCATTGCGAGACTAACACATTAGAAACCTTGCCTTGATAAAAGCCAGTAGTGATCGACGGCGGCGATATTCCCTCCCGCCCGTCGCAGCTCGTCTCGAATGGTCATGTCTCCCGACATGGGCTGGAGAGCACCGTCGTGCTTTCGCCCACATGCTAGCTAGTTTCGGCTATGCTACTGTGATCCACTAACCAACAATGCAAAGTGCCGAAGCAGAACGACAACTCAAAGAGGAGGGATGATACGGGCACGCGTAGGAGAACGTGGAGCGGTTAGATAAACACGAGGGAGGGAGAGAGCGAATTGTGAGGAGACAGGAAGGTTACTCTTCCGTATAAGGAAGAGGTTACATATCCAAATTGAGAAGGGTGGACGAACGGACCGCAGGCGCTAAAAGGAAGGGGCGGGCATAGAGTGGGGCGGAGGGCGGCTGGATATATTGGGATGACGTCGGGTGGAGGAGTATGCGGGAGGGAGGAGTTGATGGGAGGGAGGGACATTCGGGTGAGGATGTGATGCAGGGAGATGAGAGGGGAGGAATGTTGGTTGGATATATTGAGACGGCTCGCATGACGAGTGGGCGGGACACGAGAACAGGAGGGAAGTGTAGGTAGGCATCCAACTGTGGTCGGATGTATCGGGACGGTTGACGACGCAGCTCACAACGTCTGAGGGAGTGCAGGAAGGGAGGGGACACGTTACCGGTCTGATCGAGGGACCCGGTTTTGAAAAGATAGCCCTAGGTTCAAAGTGCCGCCGTCCACACTCAGCCCAGCCGTCACGAATGACGGTTCAAACGTTCAAGCCCAAGGCTTTTAGTTCCACTGGCCAGTCGGAAGGCGGGTCTTTGCCGAGAGGTTGCAATGTAAAGACAGTACGTCGTCACCCACCCCCTAGAGCGACGGCACATAACAACTATCCAGGACCATTCTTGTCCGCAGTTCATCAGAGAAGGACGATTCCGAGCACGAAGTCAAATACGACACCCATATGTACTCCGTCGTACTCGGTGGTCTTGTCAACAGCGTGTATCGCGACGACACTGCATAACCATCGAGTTGGATGAGTTCTGACGTGCTACTGACACCATGTATACAACAGCTCTCTCTCCGTGACCTCCGTTCAGCAGTGTTCGCATAGCTGATAGATCCGGCGTCTCCAACCATACCGTTGCGTCTGGATTCAGTGCTGGAGTTTCCGCCCAGCTGCATCTCGCGTGAATCTTTTGCACGAAACTCATATCTCTGTCACACTAGCCGGTACGTACTCTCGCGCGTTTCGGCAGTAATCGAGGCTGGACGGTTCCGCTTATATGCAGTCCCCATAGCCCATGCGGCGAGGCGTGTTGAGGGATGGGGGAGTTTTTCAAACACTTGTATGAAGTGAACAGATTGGCCGTTTGGACCGTTCAAATTTATAAACACTTCGATTTTTTATCAGTGGATGTTAGAGTAATACGCTATAATAAGACTGATATAGTATTCAACTCAGTTTTATGACCGTTTTACTTAAGCGTTCGAGTTAAGTGGACCGCTGGTTTAGGTGGCATTAGCGCAGCATGAAGCACTTTCTCGAATCGTATTGGAGGACCTTGCTCGGTGTAGATATTTACTCTACTGGTATTGATACCAGTAAGCTTCTGGCGTTAATTTAGACCTCGGGGAGATCCAAAAGGCGGACCAAAATATTTGCAGCTGAATTCAACGTTCAATGTTGGACGACTTACGATACTCCTTGAATCGCTTCCTCGATTTATCGATCCTAAGCTGTGTGCATCAGAGTTAACGTTAGCGTGAAGACAACAGCTGTTCAAATCAAGTTCGACGTGGACTGTGGGTCGGTGAACAATATATAGCCGTTGAATTTGGCTGTAGTTGATATATTCTCTCCTCCAAAGCACTGAATCAGTAAGAGGGGTGTCCAAGAACGGGGTTGAAAGCTGACAGCGGTTTTGATGTTGGGTATGAACGCGAGCACCAGGTCCAACCAGATGAGGGGCTGTTAACGGGCAAGAGGACGCCTTCGGTCTAAGGTCCGCTGGTTGATTAACCTAAACTCATGCCCGCATTCGACCGCCTCGAGATCTAAGATATCTAAGGCTGGGTGGTGAGACTAAGTGCTGTATGCGCACCTGTATGGTGAGAATTTTTGGCGAGGAATTCAGTCTAGCACTCTATTACTTAGCGCTGTTGAGGTTGTACGCTAGCTGGGACGTGACCGAGGCACCAACGACTTCCATGAGCACGACCGGTCAGCGCTGAACTTGAGCACCACATCCGACAAGAGGAATATCTAACGGCGGCCAATTCGAAACTTGAACTTGGATTTCCTGAGGCTAAGGGCATAGCAAAGACCGAGCGCGGTGTGGTGTGGTAGGCATGTATTCAGAACCAGATCAAGGACCCGGTAGAAACACGGAGGTGGACATACTTACCGGGCCTTTTTTCTTGGTATAAATTTATTGCTGTTTTCGAATAGATGGCGCGCGTCGACCAAACAAACAAACGCATCTTCGAGCGTCTACACCGCCAAACGTGTTCGAGATCAAAATGACCCCTCGGCTCTGATGTCAGCCAGCCAGCAGCCGAAGATGCCAACCAGCCCTTGAGGTGGGGTCAAATGTCCATTTTTGTAATTAGACCAGGGACAGAGGACACTGGCATCCTGTAGAGACCAATCTAACCTCCCTCCAAGAGCAGGGAACCTGATGCCATTGGGCGATCTCGTGCACGCGCCTCAAGAAGTCGCGAAAGGTCTAAGTCCGTTCAGACTCCGCTTAGCGCTGAGAGTTTCAACAGGCAACAAACAAAGGTCAAACACGGTTCTGTTCACTGCTGCCACCGCACTGTTGTCAGCTCGTCGCTGGCTCCTCTCCGCTCCTCTTCCCCTCTCCTTTCGCTCCTTTCATTTCTGAACTTGAGGCTCTCTGCGATATGGAGTATTCTCTCTGGCGCTGACTTGGCTGCTCTGGCTCCTTTGGCTCTTCTCCCGGTTCCTCCCTAGTCTGGATTGGCCAAATTTTATTTCTTGTGGACGACTCACACACGGGCTTGGCTTCCCCACCGACCATGGCATTTCTCTTGACTCATTATTATAGGTTGTATACTCCGTTGGCAGGCATTGAGAGGCAGGAGAAACGGACTGAGTTTGAGGCATGGGAGCAATGTAAGTCGTGTTTAATATCCTCATTCGTGAAGCACAACTGAGGTCTTTCCAGTAATTTGGGACTCAGGTATGATCAACTCGTTGTCCGCAAAATCAGAAGCGTACACATCCGAGATTGGGGTGACAACAAGGACGGTGTTGGATAGGCCAATAGAACGTGTCGAGAATGTTTTATCGGCTATGGAGAGGACAACATATTTATGCCCGTAAATTAGATATAGTCGTTTATAGTACCACTCTGTATTTCCATAAATTGTGCTCGAAATATGATTATTCGTTGACCCTCTCTCTGCCGAAAAATAAAATGAGAGAATATATTAGTGGTACGATAATTGGAATAAACCAAAAAATGCTTTTCGGACAGGCCTGGGGGTTGAGACCAGTGGGAGACCAGCAATGGGGTCATGGTGGTCTCCGGGTCAAATGGTTATTTTTTGGAGTCGATATTGTACATTATTCTGATCTCGCGGCGGAGATCATCACCTGTGACGGCGAAGATCAAGGCTGTGAGCCCAATTTGACACCATCAGAGGACCAGAGATACATCTTGTTCCCACGCCCATCTGTGCAAAGAACGAGTATCATTTTGTCAATGGTTCGCTCAACGTAGGCTTGTTGCAGATTACTGAGCAGTACTTCAAGTCGGAAATTCCTGGGTAGCAGGTAGAAAAGGGCCGCTGTGCCAGGCAATTCCTCTGCAAAGAGGGCTCAGATATATCCCATGCGTCTCCCGTCTCCCAAATTTCTGTCCGCAGAGCGCGCCTTATCCGAACCCAGCGTTCAAGTTCAAGTCTAATCCAAGCCTGTAGTCGGGTAAGACTTTAAAGCTTTATGCTGATTCGTTTATTGTAAGCTGATACATTAATAATCTTCAGCACACGCGACAATCTCTCATTCCGCTTCATCGGTATTCCATATGCGAACCCATCCGCTCGGTTTTCGTATTCCACCCCATTTAACCCGAGTTCACCAGTCATCAATGAACTTGCCTTTGGGTTCCGCTGCGTCCAAGGCAATGCAGGCTCGGAGGACTGTCTCTTCCTCAATATCTTCACGTCTTTCCTCCCTGAAAGCACGAAGAGCAAGAAACTTAAACCGGTCCTCTTCTGGATACACGGAGGCGGTCTTACAGGCAGCCAGGGAAGCGATGGAATCTACGATACATGTCTAGTCGCAGTGATGTTGTTGTCGTCACAATCAATTACCGGTGCGTATTTCCTTTCAATCTCGATATCAAATTACTAATGGTACCTTATTCCAGCCTTGGAACTCTCGGATTCCTCGCCCTCGACGACGGTGTTACGAACGGAAACTTTGGTATTGCCGACCAAATAACCGCTTTTACAATGGGTCAAGAAACACATCGCCAACTTTGGCGGCGATCCATCTATGTTTAATCTACAGGAGCTGGCTCTGTACGGGCTCTACTCGGGTCGCCACCTGCGTTTGGTTTCTTCGCTGGTGCGATTGCACAAAGCAATTTGGGTGGGTCCAGGTACGCGACTACGTACACTGAGTACCTGAGCTTGGAAGATGAGCATTCGAAATATGGCGCGCCGCTGGTGAAGAGTGTCGGATGTGGAAATGGGACAGCTGCGGATATCC
>Ga0247741_1000158_pt1 | contig 43649 bp, 58 predicted proteins | sample UWRJL213509R2_FD_180945 | JGI IMG/M metagenome (GOLD analysis project Ga0247741, IMG submission 180945) | Plant litter microbial communities from Arlington Agricultural Research Station in Wisconsin, United States - UWRJ-L213-509R-2 | ecosystem: Environmental > Terrestrial > Plant litter >... | reverse complement strand
TGGATTAAAAGATGGAATCCACAGTCCCAAATCAGTAACATCAGCTTGGCCTTTAATCTTCTTACCAGCGTTAGCCAGATTCAAGAGTTCAGTAGACTGTTCCTGCATACCGTTGATGAGCTTCTTCACGCTCTCTTGGGTTACTCTGTAAACCTTACCTTCAAACTGCACAGGCTCCAGGACTACTGCGATCTTACCATCAATACCCATCTTCTCTACACGTTGAACAAGAGTACCGTCAGGGGTAAATTGTCTCCATCCTTTAAGAGAAGCATTCAAGTTAACGAATGTATTGAACTCGATGGTACTCGGGGCGTCCTTAGCAACAGTAGCCATTGCATCAGAGATAGGAGTGATCACTCGTTTCTTCAGATCATTTCCAATGCGCTCTACTTGCTTACCAATAGCAGAAGCAATCGGCCCCACGGAGCCCATATTCCTAGCCCAGAAATCCGTACTATTTAGGAACTTATTCCCTGCATACTCATTGTTAACTCTAGCCAATTCAGTCTTCAGGATATCCAGAGGTTGTTTCATCTCCTTGTAGAAGAAATCAGCCATCTCTCTGACAGCTCCTGATTGCGAAGAATACATAGACGCCATCATGATGGTATCTGACATATCTTTCATCTGCTTGTTGTTCAGACTAGCATGAGCTTCAGTATAAGGATTCTTCTTGATATTCCCTTCCAGACGGAGAGGTGCATTCTGAATCTTAGTCCTTTCTTCTGCAACAGCAAGAGTCTTCGTAGTAATAAGCTCATTAACATCTTGGACAAGCTCACGCAAGCCAGTACCTGAAGGCTTAGCAAAAGCATAAGCTTCCACGATATTGACTGGTGTATTCGTCTTCAATGCGATAGACTGCATTGGAATACCTTGAGAGAGAAGAGAATCAATCTGCTGTTCTTTTCCTGAGACAAGAAGGTCTTCAAGATCAGAGACGTAAACAGACTTACTGTTCTTATCACTGACAACAATTGCACCTTGTTGTTGTTGATTCTTAAAGACAGGCTTCAAGTTAGCATCCAAGACAGCTTCTTCAGGACGAGCTCCAGAGAGGACAAGAATCTCATTCTTCCTCAGGCCATCTGAGCTTTTAAGATCATCCCATCCTGCAGCAATATTATCCACATGCACCTTGTACATACGAACAGTACCGAACTCTGCTGCCTTCTTAGGGTCTGTCGAGTAAGATTCCAGAATGTTTTGTTGTGTAATCTTGCTGGCCCTACTACCCCGATAGAGATAAACATCGCCATTGATATCCGCTACTCTACGGAATTGATCCCTCAGAGCAGTAGACTCTTGACTATTGTAAATTGCATCAAAGATTCTCTTACCAGTCACCATCTGAGGATCAGGACTAGCAGCACTAAAGCCTTTAGCAGACCAAGAGAGAGCAGCTCTATTGAGATACTTCTGATCCCCCGCAAGCCATGCACTAATGAACTTCTCAGCATCACCATCGAGAGTACTCAGAGCACCGGGCTTATATTGATTAATCTTACCCGGAGCTGTGAACTTACCTACTTCCTGTGCATAATCCTGAGGCATACCTGCGCCAGTCTTACCTGCATTACTCTTCAGAATAGCCTCAAAGACAGGACTACGATCAGAAACTTTCATCTGAAGTTTCATAACCATAGCAGGATCTTCTTTGATCTTGGTGATTACTGCACTGAGAAGAGGGAGATCATCTTGCCCGATAGTAAGATTCTTAAGGGCAGTCTCATCCATCTTAGAGACACGACTCTTATAAGCAGCGAATAGACCATCAATTTCCGCGCTACTCTTCCCGGCCAATTCGAGGGCCGAGTCAAGATTAGGTACCTTACCGAAATTGTAAGCACCTGCGTATGTCTTCTCTAGATCAGGAAGAGTCTTTCCCAAAGAGGCAGCATTACCATAGTTGGTAACATCACTCTCAAGACCGAAGAGCTTATGCTCGGGGTAGTAGACACTCTTAACTTCTTTCAGAACTCCTGGAGTACCCTTAGGACGAAACGCACTAAGTTTAGCTTCCAGCTTCACAGCATCCGAAGGAGAGTTCTTCTGAGTATCTTCAAGAAAGCGTTCAAGCTTATAACCTACGAAGTTCTCAAGCTCAACATTCTTTTCTTTCTGTGCTACTTTAAGTGCTTCAATCCAATCATTGGGCAAGCTAGCTGCATCAAGTGCAGTATCATAAGCTTTATAAATCTCACTATTAGGATGAGCTGAAAGCCACTCATTAGTAAGTTTATTCTTAAGATTATTGAATTCCATAGGGGCGATCGAGGGCCAGCCACCTACAGTAGCTCCTTCAATCTTAGCCAGTTCCGGTTTAGCAGTCAGTACCTCCTTAGGACCTTTCAATCCCGCCTTACCCGTAGCTTGCTTTTCCGTAAACAAAGACACCTTCTCAACACCAAACATCTCTGGCATTTCCACTACTGCACGCATGAAGAAGTCTCTTTCCTCTTTTGGAAGATTCTTAATCATGGGAGAAGCAATGTCATCAAATAGAGTAGCTTGCATCGCACTCTGAGTTTCCTTCATCTTCTCAGCAAAGGACATAGCAAGATTATTAGTGGGCAGTTTTCCTTCTACCTTACCCATTTCCAGCATGTTATCAAGGTTCTTAACATTCAGTGCATAGCTCTGGAGCTTAACAGCAGAAGTCATATCTGGTGCAATATCCCTAAGTTGTCCAAGAGTCTCCTGAATAGCCTTAGCTTCAGTAGCTCCAGTCAAACTTCTAACAGCATATCTGTCACCGATATGACCAATAGCTCCGCCAATCACGCCGCCAAAGGCAGCAGAAATGGCGAAGTTCTTAACTGGATCTTCTAGATAGTCTTCCATCAAAGGATGAGCATTCATCATGCCGACAATAGCTACTTCAGCAGCTAGTGCATCAATGGCTTGATTGACTGCACCCTTAGCATAAGTTTGCCTGAGAAGACTCTTATACTCACTAGTAGCTGCTTTACCTTCAGAGAAAAGAGTATTAATCACACTAAGGTCAGCTTCTTTTCCTGCCTTAGAGAACCAATTCATACCCTTGACACCAGCTCTAGCAGCTCCCATGCTCTTAGTTGCGATACCAATAGGCAGCAGACTACCTGCCACAAAAGAGGCAGTTTCAATAGCTTCAGGATTCTCATTGTAAACTTGCAGAGCATCATTACTGATTCTTCCCAGCAAGTCTCTAGTCTCCACTTCTGGAGTTATAGGAAGACTATTCCAGATAGAAGCTGCTGCATCTGTCACAGTAGCTACAGCCCCACCTGTAATAGTCCGAGTCAGATCAAGCTGAGTCTGATAGTTCGAGTTATGGAAGTCAGTGTTAATGACATTGTCAAAGGTATTCTCTTCAGCCATTTTGTTTCTCTTTCTTTATTACTAGCTATTTAACTCTGCCCTGGCATTCTACCAGTAGCCTGCGTAGTAAAATCCTGTTGAGTCATAGGATCTTTCCACTCACTATCTTCAGGCTTATCATAGGAAACACCGAAGACAGCCTTACCTGCATTGCCAAGAAGTTGCATGTAAGAAGTAGCAGTCTGTCGTGCAAGCTGGCTTCTCAAAGCAAGGTAATTCGGCGCACCAAAGATACTCTTAGAATTCTTCAAAGCTTCTTGAGTCATAAGATCAGCAAATGCTTGAGTCTTCTGAACCAAAGCAGGACCAGTAACATCCTTCGTATAAGCAGCGTAGACGTCCATCATCTTAGTACCGTTAGTAACTTGTCTAGCTTGCTGTACCGCACCTTGGAACAGAGGGTCAGCAATCTTCCAGGAACCAGCATTACCTGCGAATTCAGCAGTAATAGACTGTTTAACCAGAGACAGAGCAAGAGCAGCCTTCTGAGCTTGTTGCTGTTGCTTACCTTCTGCACTAAGACCCTTGGCATTGAATGCAGCTAGTTCATCTGCAATGAGCTTCTTAGCATCCTTCTGTCCCATGTACTGTTGTTCAAGAGCCTGCTTCATGAAGGTAGGATTACCCATGAGCTTCTGAACATTCTGAATTCTCTGGGAGGTAATCGCGGGGTCGACTCCAGCATTAGCTTGCTCTTTAGCCTGAATAAGACCTGCTGCATAAGCATTACCCATGACAGCCAGTACAGGCATAGCTTCTTCAGGAGCATCGAAAACTTGTTGCCAAGCTTTGTCTTTGCTTCTAACCTGAATAGTGCGCATCATATCTGCATCAATCTTATCAGGCGTCGATGAGCCAAGTTCAGGATTCAGCATAATCAAACGTTGTCTCTGAACCCCACTCAAGCCACGTGCTGCATCTTCAAGAGTAGCTTCTTTGTCTTCTCTTTTCATTGCAGAGCGCAAAGCTGCATTGTCTTCGATAGCTGCTTTCCTATCTCCAAGTCTCGTAATCCGAGCAAGCTCACTGTCTGCATTAGAAAGAGTAGCCTTCAATACAGCATACTGTGCATTACCAGCCAAGAACCGAGCAGCTTCTGTACCAGCAAGCGAAGTGATCTGCTCAATATTCGTACGAATCTTAGCTGTAATAGGACTATCCCCCATACCTGGAAGATACTTAGGATCACTCTGATCCGCAGCCATAGCAGCATTGAGTTCAGCTTGCAGTCGGGGCAAACCAAGTTTAGTAGCTGCAAAGGTCTGAGCCTGTGTTTCAAACTTAGCAGCTTCAATAGCACCAGCTTCTCTGAGAGATGCGCCAATACCACGAGCCGTATCTACGTCACTAGTGGTCTTAAGCTGATTAAAGAGAGAGCCAACACTGAGAGGAGTATTAGGAGCAATAGCCCCTTTACCAGGACCTTGACCTCCTAGAGCTACAGGTTGCTGAGGAACATTGGTAAGGCTAATCTCTCCATTAGGGCCAATCTCAGCTCGCACTCCTGCCTGCTCTGCCAAAGCATTACCTTTGAACAAAGCAGCTACTTTATCACCTCCACCTTCTCTATTCTTCCTGATAAAAGCATTAGCATCTGCTACGCTTTCACTCGGTGGAGTACCAGAGCGGGTAGCAGGAAAACCATTGATAATGCCAGTGTCAGAAGACTTCGGGGCGTTTTTAGGAGCTAGTACATCAGCCACAGCAGGAGCAGTCGTACGAGCCTGACTGAATACTGAAGCAATATCTACTCCAGCATCAGCTGCTCCTTGTGTTTGTTGCAGGAAGAGTTCTTCAAGATCAGCCATGTTAATTCCTTTTCTACTTAATCAAAAACTAAAGCCACTAGACCAGCCAGACTGATTGCCTGCGATATCATTAAGTTCTCTAATAAAATCAATAGAAGAACCAGCTGTATTACCCGGTGCAGTTTGCTGAGGGCCAAAGTAAGCTAGTTGATCTACAGGGCTAGAAGCTCCAATCCGGCCCCCCGATACTGGCTTATCCGTTTGATTAGTATTCTGTTGAGTGTTCTGATTAGTATTCGTATTTGAATTACTATTCGTAGTCTGGTCACTATTCGTCTGACTAACTTGCGAACTATTGCTCTGGGTATTCGTCACAGCACCTCGAGCAATTTGCAGAGCTTGCAATAGGGCATTCGTGTTACTGTTGTCAGGCTGAGTTAGTCTCTCCAAAATCCCCCCGAATCCTGCATTAACTTGTCCATAGTTAACCGCAGCTTGGAGACCTTGAGCACTAGCAGCTTCTGCAGCATTCTCAGCAGCTTTCTGTGTTAGAAGAGCTCTCATACTGCCTTGACTAGTACCAGCTCCTTCTGATCCCCTAGTAATACTAGGAAGAAGCTTCTCAAGAGTCTGACGCATAGTCTGTGCCATGAGTCCTTGAGCATCACTGAAGGCAGTCTCTCTAGTATAGCCAGCAGCTTGAGCTTGATTCCGTTGAATCTCCTGTTGCCGCTGTGCCCTACTAACAGCCTGTTCCTGCGTACCACCTCCTAGCATTTGTTGAATAAGAAGCTCCAAAGCCGCTAGGCTGGAACCTGTCATATTCTGAACAGTGCTAGAAGAATTGGCATTCTGAGTAGTACGACTGGAACCACTAGTGTTAGATTGTCCAGTGGTATTACTATTACCTTGAGTACTAGAGTCCGAGCTACCACTAGTAGTGCGCCCTCCTCCAGTAGTCCCACCACCTGCAGGACCTGCCCCAGCACCAGTATCGTAACGTGAAGTAGCCATACTATTACCTCTTTCCTTGAATAAAGCCCCGGTACTCTAGGTACTGGATATCAAAAATACCATTGATTGTAATGTTCTGCCACGACCCCGGGAACCCTCCGAAGATATCAGCACTCAGCACAGAGTCATATTCTACAGTCTTACTCAAACCTGCAGAAACTCCTCTACCATCTAGGCTAGTATCTACTACCATAGAGCCTTTCGATAGTGTTCTAAAATGCACATGGCATTCTTCTACACTTGTCTTGCCCATTCTATAATAGCCGATCTTGCCATATGTGATAGAACTGAATGATGGGAATGGATCGAATACATAGACAAACCCATTACTCTTAAGCACACCGCCTAGGATACCAAATCTATTGTATGGAATCCCGCCCCCTGATTGGTCGTTCAGTGGTTGGTAATCTAGCAATGTCTTGTATTGGCCACGATACTTACCCCATTTCTTAAGGTACATATCATATACAAGAGCTCCATACATATCCGGATATACAGGTGCAATACTACCTTTCTGCAGGAGAAAGTTACCAGCAGGAATAGTAACTACTTGATCTTCCCAGTCAATGAAAGAGGGAGGAATACCGGGAAGGGTTACTGGTTCAAAGGGCTTACTGCAAACTGTACCACCTGCTTGATTGAAAGGATTACCTGATTGGTCTTCAGGATTATCTTGCAGTTTATTATTAAGCGGCGTCAAATCCCCATCTTTAGGAAGCTTCTTAGGAGCAGTGCAAGAAGCAGCAGCTACGGTCTTCGTAGTATTATCGTTTGCTGTATATTCCCATCCTACAATCTCACAGAATGCTGTCTCTGGAGTAGGACTGATATCTGCATATTCTCCTACGTTATACGCATACATGTACTCAGTCTTCGTGTAATACGCAGCTTTGAAACAATCCCATCTGTAGTTAACTACACCTCCTGAAGTATTCAGAACAAGACTATAACCTCCGGGGCAAACACCTTGAGCGTCTGAACCATACGTGGGAGTACCTCCAGCAGGTGCAATAGCTTTACAAGCAACTGAATACTGAGGGCTAGGAACAGTATCTCCGCCCCATGAACCTGGAGGAACATTACCAATTAGATAAGCGGCGGCACAGGCAGCATCTGCACTGGGATAGGCATAGCCACTAGTAGTAGGACCGTTATACCTCCAGCCAGAGATAGGTGCTGTATATTGTTCTTCAGGAGTCAGTAAGCAAACGGTTTGAAATGACTTTCTAGCTTGAATATCAATAGCACTAAGAGCATAGCGAGTCAGCCAGAACTGGCAACTAGAAAGACCAAAGACAGGCTCACTGTAGTCTGTAACATATCGACCAAGATAACAGTCTGTCTTCCCTCTAGGAACAGCTGTGCAAGTAGGAAGATTATTAGTAACCTTCTCTCCGATTGCAGCTCTGTTAAGAATCTTAGCTACGAGAGCTTTCTGATTCTCTTTTTGCTTATCCCAGATAGCAGTCTGTACAGCAATGAATCTCTCAATAGTCCAGATACCATCTACGTAGACATCAGATCCCAGAAGTCCTTGCTTCTTAGTAGAATCCTGAGTCATAGCATCGAGGCGACCAGAATCTCCTACTGGACTCATACCTGTAGTAACACCATTGGGATCTGTTACAGAACAAGGAACATTACCAAAGGTCAGATCACCAGGATCAAGGACACTATTATTACTAATCCAGCACTTCCAAATAGGCTTAGCACTAGTGCCTGGCTTCTTGTCTAGGATAGCTGGAACCCCACCCGAGCCCCCGGGTTGCTGTTCATCAAAGCCACCATTATTAATACCATTGAAGGTAGAACAGAGTCCAATACCTCTGACAGTAATATCTTCAATTGCTTCATCCAGTGTCTGATTATTCGCAGGGAAGACATAGTCTACTTCAGGAACAATCTCATCTGAGAACTGGACAAGACCATTGAGGTAGTCAGGGTCTAGTACTTGAAGGAAAAGATATCTACCTTCTAGAACCTTAGGATAAATAGGACCCTTAGCTTCTTTAAGATAGTCTGTAACCTCCGGGACAATGATCTCTCCCTTAGCCTTATCAATCTTGAACAGACCTGTATTCGTGTAAGCGAAGTGTACAGTGTCAGGTTGAGCTACAGTGCACTCATCCCTGTAAGCAATACCTGAATTTGAAAGAACAACAAGAGGATTCCATTGGAAAGTACCTGCAGTGTCCTGTGCGATATAGACAATGCTCTTAGAAGCATAGATCATGAAGCCTTCGCCATGAGGACGAATCATCACAATTCTACCATTCACATCAGAGAAAATACTATTCCCTGCAAGAGTCTCCAAACTCGGGGTGAAATCTCCTGTATCATCCAAGTTGCTCCAAGCTACTGAATCCGCACTATCCCAGAATCCCAGTCGGCCACCTGCTCGGAAGATACCAGACTGCCCTGCCATATTAAGGAAGGTAGGAGTTACAGACGTGACAAGATACCCCGGAGCAGTTGCTTGCGAGGTAATCTTATGAAACTGAGCAGCCCCTTGCTTATAGCAGTAAAGAACATCAGAGATAATGCAATAGGACCAATCAAAGTGTGTATCAGGATCTACTGGAACAAGGTCAGCTACGATCTGGACCCATGCCCCACTGACAGAACCAGCTTTAATCCAAATCCCACTCTCAGTCAAAGCAATGAGGAAATTCTCAAAGACTTCATTCTGGAAAGTGAAAATGTAATCTACTCTAGTGCCAAGAGCATCAATATCCAAATGCTGATTAGTACCGAAGTAGCTCTTATATCCATAACTAGTAGGAAGGAAATTGTAACCTTGATACGCAGCAGCTGGGATTCTTTGCTCAGGGGCATCTTCCCTAGCAGTACCATGCATACTCTCAGGAAAAGCCTGAGGATCAATAGGAAGAAAGCTCTTGGTTACGTCAATGAACTTAGCATTTTGAGTTGCCATTATTTCCTCTTTCTTTACTAATTCTTGTTAATCAGCTGTCTTTCCAAGGCAAGACCAGCCCATTTCCTAATCTTCTGTACCCAGAGAACTCCAGCTACCCCAGAGACATAAGGAACAATATTCCAAGTACCTGCTACGATAGCGGATACTACTGTAGTGTCAGGGAGAATCAGAAGTGTATCTGCATTGTCTGAGCCATCAACTGGAGGATTAGCTAGAGAGCTTCCAGCCATTTGAAGAATGCATCCCTCAAAAGAATAGAAGGATGCAATCTTGAAAGAATCCGCTACCACTAGAGTGCTAACTCCTACTCCTGTAAAGTTCTTTTTAATCAAACCTATAGGGGAGATAACATCTAGTGGAATACTCTGGCCATCCGACGTAGAGAATGGATAAAGTTCTTGTACTGCCGGATTAGTGGCCATTTTATTTTCCTAGTTCGTTGAGTTTAGAATCAACTTCTTGCTGGCGTACACGAGTAGAACCGAATTCGAAGGAATAGATATTCTTCAGTTCATTCAGAAACATACCGAGAAGCAGAGAGATGGTACTCTTTACATATTCATCACTAGGCGTCTGCATAATGATGATGAAAAGAATTACAGAGATGATAGCAAGAGCAAAACCTACGAGATAGTTAGCTCTGATATTACCTCGGGGGGTCGCTGCCAATGCTATATCCCTGTTCCTAGCATTAGCCTTATCGTCCATGTAGAGCTTTTCAAATTCACTCTCTCTGTTAAGCATGGCAGTCTGAAATTGCAAAGCCAATTCAGGATTCTGCTTAAGAGCTGCTACAGAGTCATCAAGATTCTCAGAGCCCGTAATACCCTTTGCAGTATCAAGAGCAATCTGAGCTACGGTACTTGCTGTGTCACTTCCAGTAGCCCACTTGATGAGAGTAGGAGCAACTGCTGAAAGCATTGTAATGATTGAGATTGGATCCATGTTCTTACTCCTTAATTATCCTTTGCTGCATAACGAAGATTACCTGCAATTCTACGAGCCCATCCTCTAGAAGCATCTGGCCAGTTCTTAAGCTTAGTCATGAACTCAAGACGCTCTGCATTCAAGAGGAAAAGCATATCTTGCTCACCTGTAGTATCTGCAGCTCCTTGGCTCATAGGCCCCCAATGTCCGTCATCCGCCACCCCGATCGCTCTTTGTAGATACCGAATAGCAGTTTGTATCCCGCTATTAATAGCAAAATCAAACAGTTGATAAATAACACTAGAAGGCAAGCGATCAGCATTTAGAGCATCCCAGAAATCATCTTTATAAATCTTCTTAGCTCCTTCTCTGGTAAGAGCCTTGATGTTGATATGAGGATAGCTTCTTTTGCTAATACCCCAATTAGTTTCACCGCCTGGATCATTGGGATTATTTACATAACCTCCTTCATGTCCAATAAGCCTGTCGAAGGCTTGGTCGAATGTTAGTTTCTTATCTGCCATGATACACTCCTGTTTGTTTACTCCGTTAACTCTTACCAGCTACCTGCACCTGCATACGGATAAAGAATGGTAGTATTAATTTTGAAGGTCTGTCCTGGAGCACCCGTTCCACCGTCACCTACCATAGGGAATAAAGTGCCTGTGATAGTATAAGAAGCAGGCCCCTGATCCACTCCATCAATCTTAGCACTAATAACACCAGTTCCTGCATTCCATCGAATAGTTAGTACTTGAGCATTACCTGCCCCAACTCCCCAACCCGTAGAACCACCTAAACCAAAAGCAGCCCCTGAAGCTGCATAGTATCCAATACCATTTGCATCTCCACCGGGATAGAGGGTATTAGGAGCTGAAGCATTACCAATACCTACCATCCAGAAGTTAGTAGGATCACTGGGTCCTAAGGTAATTTCAAACTGCCACGTACCTGAGCTTCTACCTACACTACCTCTTACAGAATTAGCTGTATTGGTATTAGCAATTAGATTAGCCCCACTGAGAGTTACAGTAGGACCTTTAGTAGCAGAGTTCCAGATGAAAGTAGCAGGACCTCCGCCACCTCCACCAGTAGCATAGATATAAGGATTAAGTAATGAGGTCTTTAATCCTTTTCTAGCCCTCAATGCATTCTTAATACTTACATCACGACAGATCATAGAGTCCCCACTAAGTAAGCTTTAGCTCCCCTAGCTGAGCCATTACCAATCTGGTCAATATTAAATGCAAATTCATCAAAGGCTGCTACGTTGATCGGGGTGCTCGTTAGGACACTAGGTGTTGCAGCTGTATTACTTGTCTTTTCCGTATTGTCAATAGTCACCTTAGTAGTGAAGATCGTAGCTCCATTCCTTGTAACATCCAGTCTGAATAAACTGCCGCTAGCTTGCACTGTAGTCAATCCCATTGCCACTGACAAGAGCTTAAAAGCAAAGGGAATGTGCATCACCAATTTAACACCAGTAGTGATAGCACTGGTTTCATCCGAAAGAGCTACTGGAATGCAAATGGCTTGTACAGGAGCGGCAGCTAAAGTAATGTTAGCCCAAACAGGACCTACGTTATTCCGCAGAATCCAGAAGTCAGTGGTATCTACTTGATAGCAGATCTTCCCAATGTCAGCCGCAACTACAGCAAGAGCAGTCCTAGCAGCTGCATTAGCTACTGACCAATTGTGCACAAAGTGTTGTTGGCCTAGAGGAGATAATTTATGAAACATGTTATTCCTCTTCTTTGCTATTCGTAGTAAATTTCACCGGTGTCGGTGGTGTAAATAGTACCATCTTCATGTAGTACTAGGTCCCTACTAATCACAGCTAGAAGGGCTTCGTATTCTGCATCGGAGAGAGTGTGTCCTACTACTCCTCCTTTCCTCTTAAGATAAGCAGGGTCTAATGAAGGCATTCCCATTATTTTACTCCCCTAATCTTTTCTGCCAGTTCAGTAAGCCCGAACTTGTAAATAGCGTACATAGTACCTGCCATCGCAGAGAACTTAAATAAGAAAACTCCCGTCTTTTCTACATAGGAAGCCAGCTTACCTAAGGTTTTAAGTGTGTCCAATAGAACTAGAAGCTCATCTATTTTGCCAGAGAGTACTTCAATCTTCTCTCTGAACTCTTTAGCATCTGCTACTTGTTGTGCTTTCTGTATGGTAATCTGAGTCTCTAGTTCTACTATCTTCTGAAAGGAATCAGCTTTATCCCTATCCCCTTCAGATTTTTCATTGAGTTGAGATACCATAATCTTTTTGAGCAGATAGGTAGGCAGATACTGCGAAACGCTCATGCCTAGTAGCAGAGTCACCGTCTCCAATGGAGGTAAAGATCTTAGCAGCTACTCGATCAATTACCATGAAAGGAGAAAGCTCTAGAAGCCAGAAATCTCCTGAAGCGTCTGTTAGAAGAGGGGGAGCTTGGAAGTATGCAATATCCAAGGTGGCAGCTAGGGAAGCAAGACTAACATTCAGGTTCGCTCCTGCAATGTAATACTTGTCCCTATAGTCGCAGTTTGTAAGCAACAAATCTGCTCTTGTAAGACGATTTAGAAAAGCTCTCGTACCACCTCGTTTGATGTAAGAGAACTTTCTAAAACGGGTAAAAGTAGTAAGAGGCAATGCCTGCGTGTATTCGGTAGGAACAATTGCAGTATTTAGCTCTACAATATCCCTATCAAACTCAGTATCCATGCAGAACTGATTTACTGCAGAATTAACTTCCCGACGAATGTCTTGGAGCTTATCTGGCCTTTTGGTAATACCAAGGACTTCGGTAACAACGTCGGTGAAATTCATTAGATTACCTCTTACTCTTCAACACTTTAATCTTCTCTTTTAGGAACTACGCTTCTTTAAGCTTCTTCCACGTAGCCCTTGTCGATGTAGTACTTAAGCTGATCTTCTTCTTCCTGAGTCTCAGGAACAAAGTAACCATTCTTAGCCTTGAACCAAGAGCCATTAGGCATAACAATCTGGAAGACGCTAACTGCTTTATAACCACCAGCAGGAGCAGCACCTTCTTCTTCATTATGCAACAGATCAGAATCTTGTGGACGACCTGCAAGCATGCGCTGACGACGGCCTTCACTATCTGCCCAAGCAGCAGCTTCGCGTTCAATGCGTTCAGCTTCTGTATCAGAGAGCTTAGGCTTACCATCAGCATCTACTTGACGATTAAGACCAAGGTTCAAGCCAGCTTGGCGCTCAGCTTCTCCTTTACCCATAACAGAATCCACATGATTCTCAAGAACCATTCCGCTGTTAGGCAGAGTACCATTAGGAGGATCATGCGGAATACCTGCACGATTATCTCCACCACCAATCAGACGAGTTTCAAGGACATCAACATTCGTAGAAGTCTCAGTACGTTGAGCTTGAATCTGACTATCCGTAGGCATATCCTTCTGTTCCAGAATGCTAGTCATAATTCCACTCTCTACTGCACCAACAGAAGGAGTCTGAGTAGCACCCGCATCTTTAGCTACTTGCTTAGCGCCAGCTTCATCAGCAGTCCCAACAACGCCAACAGTAGAACCAACAGCACCAGTTTCACCAGAATTCTGATTAGCTTTGGATGCATCTGCTGCCTCTTGCTCTTTCTTCTTAGCAAGGAGTTTCTCAGTAATAGACGACATTGTATTACCTCTTTCAATTAAAAAGACTAAAAAAAACCTACTAGCCTGTTGTTCCGGCCGGAGTGACGCCGCAGACTAGTAGGAATTATGCCCTCCGTAGAGGGACTTTGTAGCTTTAGAGCTTAGCCAGCAGCACCAGCAGTAAGACCGTTAATCACAGCGCAAGCGTAAGGATTAACAAGTTCCACTGCAAGCTCAGTAGTCAGCGAACCACCTTGTGCATCAGCGCCATTATCAGGATTATGCGAGCCCCCGATGTTGTACTCTTCTGGCTTGGTATCACGACCATCCATATAAGCCAGCTTGAGAGCACCCATATCCATTGCAATGGCCATACCGGTAGCACCGATACCATTAAGCAGCGGATGGTTCACAAGATTCAGCGTGCCCTTATAGAACTGGAAGCTAGTGAACTTCACACCGAATTGGTCAGCGTTCTGCATAATCTGCACTTGACCATTCAGTCGGCCGATGTCCGTAATAACCTTCATTGCAAGATTATCGCAGAACAGAACACGCATATTGGGATTACCAAGGTCCGTGCTGTAGAGGAAAGCAGGCTCAAGCAGAGTAATCAGCTGACTGTAGTTAGTGGTAGATGCCGCAGTATTCACGTTAGCAGGGGCATACTGAGCCAGTGCATCCAGAATACCTTGGGTGGCATGGACAGGCGTGGTGCCAGTCGTATCCATCTTCGGTTGACCCCAGATGATTGCGCTTTCGATGTCAACACTGTGGAACAGCATGCAGTCTTTGCGATTCTCTGCAATATTGCTAACACCAGCTTCAGCGTAGCTAGCACGAGCAGTGTCAGTCAGAGCCCAAGCATTACGGAAGATCTGCGTGTAGTTAGGAACATAAACCGTGGTCAGTCGACGAGCAACCGGACGATTAGAACCTTCTTCATAAGCAGTACCAGCTTGAATGAGCTTATCAGCAACATTAACAGCAGCAGCTGCAATACGACCGAATGCACGAGTAACAGTCATCGTAGTGCCAGACGGGACAGTCAGGACACGGATAACTTCTTTCGTACGCACATTATAGAACAGCATACCAGGGACAATACCAGCCGTCGAGGGGACAGTATAAGTAGCATCGCCGATAAGCTGAGTGCCAGCCATCGTAATGGTCTGGAAGGTCATACTACGGTTGAAGTAACCGTGGGTAGAAGCCTTAGCCTTAGAACGACCACTCTGCGAAGAGAAGGCGAACATAGGAGCCGAACCATTGGGGAACAGACGCAGAATGGTAGCAGCAAAGCTGCGGGCATTAAGTTCTGCAGGATTACCAGTGTTGGTATTAAAGAGACCAGTAGACAGACCCATGATAGAGTCCTTTCTTTAAAAGATTAAATTAGCTTTGTTGCGTTTCCTGACCCAGCCACTTCATAAAGTCCGTCTCACCGTCTTTAAGTCGTGCTTTAGCTTCAGGCGTATTCTCAGGATTAACTCCATTTGCAATCTCCATAAGGAGTCGCTGAGCCTCTAATGCAATCTCACGCGGTGAAGCGTCAGGATGCTGGCGAGACAAGCGATTAGCAATGTCGTTAAGGTGGGATTTGACAGCAGGATTATTGTAATTAGGAAGACCAGAAAGTTCCTGTTCAACTTGAGTAGTCTTAACCCTGCCGCCGAATTTCTTTTCAGAGAAGCTATCTCGAGCTTCTACAAATTTACCAGTAAGAGTAGATCCATGTTCAAGAGCAGCACGGTGTGAACCTTGAGCTGCCTGATTGATCAGAGTAACCATGTCAGAGAAGTCACCTTGTGCAAACTTAGCTTGCATCTCAGGAGTGATAGAGTCCTTAGTAATGAACTGTTGTCCACTAGAGAGACTCTTAAGCTTCTCACCATCCAAGCTAAACTCTGGTGCCTTATCAGGATCTTCTTGTGTGTTACTATACAGGTCTTCGTACCAGTTAGCCGGGTTTACTTGGGGTTGTTGTTGATTGGAAGGATTGCTACCTGGCTTTCCGCCCTGCTGTACGTTAGGATTGTTAGGATCTTGCGGCGGAGGATTAGCTCCTTGAGGGGCAGGAGGGGCCACTGGTGGCTTAGATTGGAAAGACTCTTTGATACGATCGAAATAACCGGCCATGATATAAACTCCGTTTGTTTAAGAAATTAAAAGAAAATTAAGAACCATTGTTTTCTGCTTTAATAGCTTCAATGCCACTAAGCGCTTCAAAGACTGCAATCTGCCCACGCACTGTTGCAGCCCTACGAAGATATTCAGCGTCTGTTTCTCCTTCTCCCGGAGAGCTCATAGTAACATCGATGAGCAGACGCCTTGCTTCCATTCGGAAGTATTTCTTTACAGTAGGATGATCCAGCTGGATAGCTAATACATTCAATTCTGTAGTAGTAAATGTTTCTTCAGGGAATAGATTCATTATTGTGTAACTCCATTAGGACCACTAGCAGGGTCAGGCATACCAGGAACCATAGGGATAGCAGGATTAGGAGGAATTACACCAGTCTGACCCGGCATAGTACCTTCTTGCGCACTAGGCTGCACTGGATTGTATTCTTCTAAGCCTCGGACGCCCTGAAGTGCCATCAAGTGAGCGAACATAGCAGGAAGCATTTGACCATAAACTTGTTGCAGTATTGGACTTGTTGAGATAAGCTGCAAACCACCTTGAATAGCCTCTGTACTCGCAAGTTTAGACTTCGGGGTGAACCCATCTGCTAGTCTAAATGCCAGTACCTGCTTCCGCAACTCATCTACGTTAATATCAATCTGCTCTCCTGTCCTCTGAGACACTACTGCTACATTCTCCCCATATTGGAAGATGTTCAATAGCATGAATTCTCTCATAGGAACGAATACTTGGTACTCCAGAGTAAGAGCAGGCAGCCTGCTTCTACCATCTGAAGACCCCATAGTATCCTGCCATTCCGTAACGCTTTTATTTCCCTTCTGGAACTGTCCTTGTCTTGGCCCGTTCAATCCGTGGAGCTGCTGAGAGAACTGTACAATCTCTCGTGCGTCACTAATAGTAGTCTCAGTTCCTCTCATATCGAAGGGGATCTGCTTATACGCTTGATCCAGAGTCTTCGTGGACATAGCACTGATATTAACAGGAATCTTAGCTGCAGGATTCTTGCTATTAACATCAGAGGGTTTAATCATGTCAGCTATGAACAATGCCCTATCTGCTACTGCCCGTCTCGCCGCTGAGAACCTAATATTAAATAGGGTACTTGCAGCTTCTTGGAAAGGAATCTCCCCTTCTGCAATACTCTGCGTCTGATACCCCAGACCGTCTTCTAGTGGTTGACCAAAAAAGATAGGAATGCAATCATAAGCACTAACAATACGCTCGGCATAAGCCAGATGGGTATTATTAACGACCGTGAATTTCCAAATCTGCGGAGTTCCCTTCTGAGGTACAGACATACCGAAATCGGTAGGTACAATACGAGCATAGAAAGTGAAGAAATTATAACCATTACCAACACTAGTACGAGCAGCGTTTTTATCACCACCTCGAATGTAAGCATCCCAATTAGTTCCACCTTCTCTTTTAGCTGTAACATAATCACTAATCTGTGGAGGTGTACGCCAAGCTACTGCACCAGTATCTCCTACAGGTCCTTGTTGATAGTTAGTGGAAAGAATGACATCCTTGTTATAACCAAAGTCTGTAGCTGCCATCTTCTCAAGCATACGCTTGCATTTAATGTAGCTATAGCTCTTAATCCAACCCGCGTAGTCTCCCTTCTTACTAATATCACCCGGAGCAACATCAGGATCTCGGACTACATTATAGGGGTCAAGACGCTCTACTTCATTTAGGAAGGATTTATTCTTCTTTACTTTACGACCTTGAGCATTTCTCTCATTAGTAAAATCAGAAAGAACCTCAAACTGTTCCATGACTTCCCATGAGCAATGAAGTGCAGAGTAGTTATACTTAACAGCATCCCGAAGGAAGATAAGCATCTGACGTGCGTAACCTCCTAGACGAGCATGATCGTCCATTAGAACTTCTAGTTGCTCTGCCCACTTCTTATTCTTAGGTGTAGAAACTACTGGAAAGAGGGGACTTCCAGAGAGGAAGACTTCAGAAAGATAAGCAACAGCAGAATCCACCTGAGAGACAACAATAGGAGGAGTTACCCTATCTTTATCAAAAACATCACAAACTACTGCACCATCAACCCCGTCTGCACCTTCTTGTTTCTTAGCCTTATAGCGTGCATAAGCTTGGTCAATGACTTCCATCTTATTGAAGATTTCGGTATTTTGATTGTGAACTTCTAGAATCTTCCTAGAGAATTCAATAATCAGTTGCTGTTGCACTCTGTTGAGCTTAGTAGCTGTCTTGAATCTAGCATTCTGAGCTACATTAAAGCCCGGAAGTCCCTGTTCTGCTGATTGAGTAGCCATTGTTTATATCCTTAGAATATCTAAAAGGGGGTATTATCATTCTGCACACCAGCTGCAGTAAGATATTTCTGAGTAGCATTCATGTTCTTGATCAAATGCCAGTATTGGTTTCTCATATCTAGGCCATAAGCGCAGCCATCTAGTAAGTCGTCCTTGTTTTTCTTCTGTCCGAGCTTATATTTCATTGCTTGCCATATAAAGGCAGCACGGACTTCGTCGCTAAGGTAGTAAGATTCACTGTAGAGTTCGGCAATAAACTGTCTAATACGCGCCTCTTTAGATCGTCCATGGGATCCAAGCTCAACAACCTCAATTGCAGACAATCCGAGGGGCCCCATGAGCTCTTTGAACCAGAATCCAAGAGTTTGTTGGTATCCATTAGCTTCAACTCCTATTACAGATGCCCCATGTTCTATAGCTAGAGCTAGTGTTTCAACGATAAGCTGCTTAGGATCTTTAATTCCTGCGCTTGCTTTGATAACAGCACCCTTACCATCACGAACACCGTGGACTACAATGACATTATCATCACTAACATCTCTGAAGCCAGCAGGGTCAATGGTAATGTAGACGCCATCGAAGATAACTTGCTCTACCCTGTAAGGAATAAGAGGTAAAGGATCTCCAAGCAAGCTAGTAGCTTTACTGGTAGGATCATTCATCACCTCAGCGAACCATACATCAGCTTCGTTTAGACTCTCATCATGGAAATAGCTCTCCATAAGAGACTCCATAGAGTGCAACTCAGGCCAGAGAGGTTCACCATTCTCTAGAATAGCTCCTGTAATGAGAGAAACCCATGAAGGGTTCTGTTGCAGCTGGTAAAGAATGCATTCCGTAGAATACATATTACCTACGTAGATAATAAGTCGATCCCCCCGTGGAGCGAGGAGCTTGAAAAGAGTAGCTACCATCCAACGACGGAGTTTTCCGCGTTCCGCTACTGATTCATCGTTCTCACGGGTCTGCATATCGTCACAGAAGATTAAGTCTGGCCGAGTATGTTTAATGTTCAAACCTCGAACGCTGCTCCCCGCCCCGCGTGCTGCTAAGATTACCGGTCGATCATGATAGAATGCCTTTTTAAGCTCCTTTGAGTCTGTGGTCAGGACAGCATCCCACTGTCCATAGACTAGTTCTGCATTAGGACTCCTAAGAATGTCGTTAATGTCAGAAAGAAGCTCTTCAGCAAGTCCCTCATTCGCACAGATAATCAAAGCAAAGCTGATCTTATCATATACGATAAGCCAGCTAATAACTACTTTAATAAACGTTGTCTTCGCATGACCTCGAGGAAGGCCTAGTGCAAAGCGTAGAATCTTCCCTATTGCTTCTGGCCCTCGTGTTACTAAGAGCTGAAAGGCAGCTACATAGAATCTAGGCAGCTGGGACAGCATAACCGTCGGAAGCATCAAAGCAGCATAGAAGTTAATGTCTACCTGCCCCCGAAGATAAGCTTCAGCTGGGTCAAATTGGCCTGTTACTAGCTCCGCACCTGGGGAAGACTCAAGAGTAGCAGGTGCAGAGGATAGTTCAGCCACTGTTTATCGCCTTTTCAGAACTTAGAACTGTCAATCTGTGGGGCCGGAATGACATAATCTGCATGAGGATTCTCCAGCCGAGCCTTACACTGACTACATCCACCCACATTAGCAGGAACCTTCTGCATATCCAGGAAACCCTGCAGCAACCTAGCAGCTTTCTTAGCTTCTGCCCTTCCAGAGTCCGACAGAGTCCTGTAAAGAGGGGAATCTACCTTCATATTATCCAAGGGATTGATCATTTTAGATCTCCTGTTCCAAGCTTTTAATCTTTGCTACTTCTACAGCTGCCTTATTGGCTTTAAACATCTTAGCCACGCCGTCTGAGGACATAGGAGCCATAGGTTTGTCGTCAATTGAGACTACTTCAGACTTGCTATTAAGAACAACCACTGGCTGCTGAGGGATAGCGTGCTGAGGAAGCATAAGTTGGACAGTAACACTCATCCCATTCCCGCCCCCCGGTTCCGTCCTAGGCATCTTCCTAGTAGCTACTTTATCTTGTCTATCTGCCACTACCTTAAGAGCTACAATCTGATCCCTGAGCTCAGCATTCGCAATAGAATCCCCTATCGCGTCTATCAACCTATGCTCCAAACCTACGTACTTAAGATGAATACTCTTCTCTTCAGCAGCTTCATCTCCATCTAGGGCAGTTTGATGCTTCTTTACAAGCAACTGAAACTCTTCATCCCCATTAATAAGCTGACTAAGATACCCTGGAGAGCATCCCATAATCCTAGCTACTTCTCCAGGCTTCACACCATTGCCAAGGTAAGTAGCAGCTCGTTCTTTGTTCATAATATTCTAATCCTTTCAGGAAATGCCTTTCGCGACAAAAGGCCAAACCTATAATCTTGTTCACATACTACCATCTTTCCCTCTGGCCCTCCCCTCCCTTTTCCCGTACCCACATACTATCAACCTCGCATTTTTCCTCTGTACATCCTCATACTAAACCTACACACAGTAGAATGACTTGGCCCAGATTTGAAAAGTTTAGAAAAATTGTAGAGAGACTATTAAGAAAGAGACCCCGCGCGCGCTCAAAAAAGTCCCCTACCCCCCTCCCTAAGATTATGTTAGTGAATGCTTACTTCAGATGTAGGTAAATGAGAATCATTTTTAGTGCAAGGATTGTCAGATATGGGCGTAGAATGTCAGATGAGTGTGCCAAGGAATGTCATATTCAGCATAGAAGCAACGGAATAGTAGGTGTTTAGGGCTGGCATAAGGCTTGCATGTATATTAGTGTCAGGAGAGATTATCTCGATCCTCTCAGCCCTTAATCATTTTCAGGAGCTATATAATGTCTCTTCAAGTTCGCTCTTTCCATCAAGTCTGCCCTGACTATGCCGTGCGTATGAAGCTTATCAATGCATTGGTCAAGGCTCACGTTAGCATCGATAGCAATCTGGCAATCGTTCCCACTGAGCGAGATAATGTTTACAATACTTTACAATCAACTTCCAGAAAGGGCTTGACAAACCAGAATCCGCGCGTATAATCTCAATCAGACCTTGGTAATTCCATCAGGGTCTATTTTTAAAAATGGTATTTTTCGGAGTTTATCTATCATGAAGCAAATTCAAATTGATGTGTCTAAGAAGGTCAATGGCAAGTTCGTCAAGCAAGGTGAGGTTACTATCACTGTTCCGGTTCTGGCTGATGTTCTGGAATTCGTTGCTAGTCCAGTGACCGGAGAAGAGGATGGCCTGCCAGTCTATGAGAGCGATAAGGCTAATTGGCTGCAAGGCGCTATGATGGCCGCTATCAAGGCGCAAGCTCGCAATAAGCTGGTGTCTGGTACTGCGCAGTTGAAGGAAGGCTTGTCTATTCCTACTACGTGGGAAGAGATTCTGGCAGAAGGCGTGCGCGGTGGTGGTGAAGCACTGGCTATCGCACGGGAAGCTAAGGATGCATTCAAGGAATGGATGGGCAAGCAAGGTAAGAGCGAGAACGCAACTAATACGGTTGTGACCTTGTTCAGTAATCGTGCTGCACTCACGCTGCAAAGCAAGGGCAATAAGGAGAAGGTCAAGGCTTATGTTGAGCAGTTCGCAGAAAGTCTGGATGAGGCAGCACTGGAACGCTTCGCAAAGCCTATCCAAGCAGTGAGCGATGCTTGTGATGCGGATGAGGCAGAGTTCTAAAATGGGATGTGATGGTAGCTAATTAGCAGCGATAGCCTAGGTAGTCTTCGGATTATCTGGGCTATTTTTTCGTCTGTTTGTTTATTGCTATTATCTTTGTGATAGAGAGATAATAAGAATAGATTGACAAATTACCAATTTCTCCGGGAATGCGATTTTTTCTTTGGGGGGTGTACCAGTGACCCCTATCTTTCGGTTTACGCACACAAGGGAGATAATAGGTAGATAGCTAGTAGCTCTAACGCAGGTAGTAGCTGAGCCTAGTAATTAGATATTCATAGGTATATAAAAAATTCTAAAGATTAAATTTTTACTAAATTTTTTGAATAGACACATATACCAAGGTAGATAGGATAGACTTAATCTCCAGGCCTTCTATTAGCTCCCATGCATGCAATGAAAGATAGAGGTGCATGGGACACCCCCTTCGAAAATAACGGCATTCTGGAGGGTTTTGGTTACAAAGAAATTTGTCAATGTTGCAGTTTTGCAACGGATTTTTATGGTAAGATGTTTGTTAGTAGACATAACCTAAGTAGGAGATTATCTAATGGCTAAGGATATGGCAGAAGATTATAAATTCAAACTGTATAAGATGACAGCTAATGAATATGCAAGAATGCAAGGTTATTTGAGAGATTGTCCTGAAGGCAGCAGGATGAATAAATATGCTACTGATAGGATGAAGGAGTTGGAAGAGAAATATCCGCAGTATAAATTGGCATCATAGAAATTTACATAGGAGTAGATAATCATGGGTATGCAGATTCATTTTGAAGTGGCAGATATTCCGAAAGAATTCAAAGTCCACAAACATGCAGACATTAAAGAAGAGTTTGATGGTACTTGGACGGACTACTACATTGTAGTTGATCCCGCAAGCTACTATTTCAGCACTGATTCAAAACAAAAGCAGGCATGGTTTGATATTGGTCAACTTAGCCCGCAGGGAATCAGTATGCTGCACTGGCTTATTCAGAATCGTATTTGCTTTAATGCATCATGAATTCTAACCAGCACATTGACGGACATTCTGCTTTCATTCCTAAGAACGTTCTAAGGGATAAGAAAGCAGAATTGATAATGGGCCTTCCTGGAACAGTGAGAGAATGGGCTAAGGAGTTGATAGGAAAAGAAGATTACCGGATATTCGTAGTGGATCAAATGAGAGGTAGGTGCTACTGGCAGGATAGAGTAATTACTATCCCGCTACATGCATTGCAGAAAGGGGAAAAGTATAAGACATGGTATTTGAGCCATGAATTAGCGCATGCATATGATGCGTTAACACGAGGGTATTCAGATCATGGAGAACATTTCATGGAAGAACTAAAGATTATCTGTCCTATAGATTGTATCCACTTTGAACTAGACTACAAACCAAGGGCAGCTAGTGCAGCAGGGATTAGAGATATGAGCCGACCAGAGGGAGGCAGGCGGATTGTAAGCACCTCTAACGGAATTATTAGTAACTTGCATCATTCACAATTTAACTTTGAAGGATTATAAAAATGTATTTCCGAACATATGAAGATGCTTTAGATGCAGCTAAAAAGCAATCTACAAAACAACTAATGGATTGCAAACTCTATATTAAATGTGATCTAGAGGATGTAACAGCATATTATGCAGTAGAACGGTTCAAGATAGGATTCACTCCTGACAACGCAGAAGATGGTTATGTTTATAATGGTAAGTTCTTTAGTGTAAAGACAAAAGAGAAAGAGGGTAACTAAAATGGCTATTCAAAATCATCCCCTAGCTAATAGCGAACTGGGGCAATTCGTGGGGTCGAATCAAGATAAAGTGGATACTGGGAAATGGGAAACACAATTCGATTATGAGAAGGGGTATGTAATCCTTACCTCTGATTGGAGATATCAGACGTTTCTAGATAAAGATATTCAGAGTAAATATAAAGCAGACATAGAAGCAGATATTCGAGAAAACTCAGACTATCTTATCTGATAGCCCTAACAGTCAAGCCCTCTCTATGAGGGTTTTTCTGCTAGTGTTAATGGTTAATACTAGAAACAATGTAGTCTAACAATAGGAGTATAAGACTATGGACACAATCGAAAGATTGGTTAAAGCATTTAAAGAGAATAAAATGCCTGAATTGAGGATTGATGATCCTTTTGGTATTCTAGCTAGTGATCTAGCAGAAGAAGGAAAGACCATTGAAGAAGTATTCGGAAAAGACACTATGGTTTCTACAAAATTGGTAGAAGTAGAATCTAAGGATACTAGAACCTCTATGGAAGAAACAATGAACATAGAAGCTAAGATCAGCAAGTATGCTCAGAAAAAGCTAGCTAGGATAGAGACTGTTAAGAATTCTAAGAAGATTCGGGGGGCCGTTGTTAATACTAGCCCTGATGGAATTCATAAGAAAGTCTCTAGGAACTTGTTGTTGAGTCTTAGAAATACGCATGCAACCGTAGTGTGCGAAGTTACTGGTGTTGTTAGTATCCTGAATATTCCTGCTATTCCGGGCAAGGTCTTAGAATTCGTTTCTCCTATTGCTGACTATGGGAACTGTAGAGGGATAGCGCAAGAAGGCTATGATTATCTTAACAGCCTAGACACACAGATTCTCTCTGGTGTTTTCATTGTCCTAGCTAATGAGTATGAGCTTATCAGGACAACGCCTAGTGCTACTGGAGCTGAAAACAACGCTATCCTTAGGACTGCTTCTAAAGAGAAGTTGATTCAGGGTATCTTGCTTATTGAGTCTTATCTCAACACCGGTAACTGCACATTCATCCCTAAACTCTCTCTCATATACGATAGTGTCTTAAAAGAATCTGGAATAGAAGCACGCTTTACAGAGTGGATGAAGCTAGTTCAGAGTGCATTAGAAGAACCTGATACTGAATTCTATGACGAGAATGCACTTCTAGATAAGCCCATGAAGGGTTTGAAGGAACTACGAAGAGAGCATGCAAAAGAGAACAGACTAGCTAAGGTAGCAGCTAAGATTGATCCCCTAAAGAAAGAGAAAACCCAGTTCCGTAAGGATATGATTGAAGCTAAGGGTTTGTTGAAGGGAATAGAAGCTAGTAAGAAGCTCATTGGCTTTCTGGGTAACTTGGTTAATGAGAGTGTGTTTCTTACAGTGGATTCTTTCATGTTATCTCAGGTGATTAGCAAAGTAGAAGAGCTAGAAGGTAAGTCTGCTAAGCGTCTCACAGAGATTCTAAAGAATGACTACTCTGCTCTGCGCAAGGCTAATAGTATTGATGACCTGGAAGACATTCTCTACACTCCCTCGGAGCCGAAGGCGGACGGAGACTACACCCTTGTCGAACAGAAAGAAGCTACTGTAGAAGAAGTCTTTACTGCCACTGTTACTACAGAGAATGTAGACACTAGCAAGATGCCAGAAGGTTTGTCTATGGTAGAGAAAATTCTGTGGAAGAAGAAGATGCTTTTGTCTAATCAATCCGGGGGGTCGCAATCATGATAGTCTGCATCATCAACAGAAAGACTCAGCACAATTGGTTTGCCTCTCTCGCAGAAGCATACTATTGCTACAAGTCCCATCAAGTTAAGAATATCTCCCACTTCTACACTGTCCTATCTCCTGAAGGCGACCAGCTAGGTGGCCTAGAGCTAGTGCGACTAATGTATAAAGAACGCCAAGATAAGAAAGCTAAGGAGAGCAAGAATGTCTAAGATGCCCAAGAAAATTATCCCAACATTCGCAGTCTTTAAGAATAACGAGAAAGTAAAGACTCTAGAACATTGTTTCATCAAAGAGTCTAATATGACTAAAGATGATTATCTCTGCCTTCAATGTTTCCAACTGAAAACAAAAGAAGGTCTTAGAAGGTATGAGATAGTCTGGGATGATAGTATCCATCTCCCTATCGCAGAGCTAGGAAAGACAGAGATTCTCCCTGTTGTTATTAGCTTCCAGAAACATTCCTACGGGAATTTTGCAGTTATTAAAGAAGCACGAGGAGTTTAGATAATGATGAAATCTAATACACTTACAGATAAAGAGATTAGAATTAAAGAGACTCATCTACTTTTTCAATTGCTTAAACAACAGAAAGATTTAGCAGATAAGCATTCTTTCTCTGATGTATCAGAGCACATTCAGTCTGCCATGAGATGTATTATTGAGCATGTAAAGAAAGACAGGATGCCTACATGACAGCTACTAACTTCTTCTGGCCCACTTCTCAACTGAAAGTATCCACTATGACTTCCAGAACCTCTAATCGCCTTAAGAACTTCTATGCTCTACTGGAGACACCTAAGGGCATATTCTTTACTAAGGTACATGCTCATGAAGAATCCGAAGTAGCATCCTACGTAGGCCACTATTTCCCTGACTTTGAGCTAAAGAAGATAATGAACCCTCATTACTTCTGGATGCATAAGAAACATAATAATACGAAAGAACTTCCTAAGGAGTATGTATAAATGAAAACACTAGTCTGGCTCTTAGTCTTCCAATACACTGGAGACTCTAACACTTATCCTGTCCACTACATGCATGACTTTGCACACTGTGTCCAACTATCCGGGCAAATGAATGCAGCTTATATTGGACAGCGAACATACCATTGCGAACAGAGGGCTTTCTAAGATGATTAACCTATTCGAGCGCTCCTTAGTCCACAGGCTAAAAGAAGAAAACGCCCTGCAGAATTTTTTCTTTATTAGTAGGAAAGAAGATGCTGTTAGTGTGTTGCAGTTTCATCAGATGCTTTTGAATGCCTATGTAGAGAAAGAAGAGAAGAAGTGGGAAGAGGCTAATCAGATTCCCCGGAGCGCAGCGGATGCGAACAGAGCCTCTGAACTTCCTTTCTTCAAGCAAATAGTGGAAAAAGCTAAAGCTCATAATGACCTAGCAGAAGACCCCACTGACTACATCACAGATATCACAGATGCTGACCTCTCAGAGAAGGCAGTTATCTTTAATCACAATCCAGGAGATAATGATGACCTTGCCCACGAAGCTACGGAAGAAGAGAAGCTTGGAACGCAGGAATCCTTTTCGCTTAACATTATCCTTAACGCGAAGCAATTGGCAGCGAAGGAATTGGCTAAAAGTGGGAAGAGCTTCGCCCTTATCGGTGCAGCAGGAACTGGAAAGACTACTACTCAAAGGGCTGTGGCCGAGGCGCTATTGGAAGATAAATGTCTCTCGACAACTTACTTCAAGGTTCGAGACATTGCAAGTGGAGAGGCAGAATATGTTAGTGCTCCTTCTATTGCTTTCGTAGCATTTACCAGAAGGGCTGCTTCGAATCTTAGGAAAGCAGTACATAAGTCTCCGTTCCTTGCAGAAGCGCTTCCCAATAACATCATGACCATCCACTCCCTACTAGAGTACGAGCCTGAAACATATTGGGATGCAGTGGATAACAAAGAGAAGTTCCGCTTCCAACCTAAACGAACCCGTGCTAACCCCCTTAGCATAACCCACTTAGTAATTGAAGAATCTTCCATGGTCGGAGCAGAAGACCTTTGGGGTAAACTATATGACGCTCTTCCTCTTGGTGTACAGATTATTTTCATCGGGGATATTAATCAACTCCCGCCTGTATTTGGTCCTTCTGTACTTAATTACGCCTTGGTTCAGCTTCCAATTGTGGAGCTTACTGAAGTGTATCGTAACCAAGGTATTGTGCTAGAGAATGCACATAATATCTTGAAGGGTAAAGACCTTATCGAGGATAGTAACTTTGAAGTGATCCGAGGAAAGGCAGCAACTAAGGTAGGACAGGACAAGACTAGCGTTGCACTTGGGCATATGTTTGAATTGTTAGCTACTAAGGTCGATGCCCACGGATTGCCAGAATATTCCCCTGAAGACTGTATTATCCTCTCTCCTTGGAATAAGCAAGGTCTTGGTACAGACAATATGAACAAGTGGATTGCACAGTTCCTAGGTAAGCAGAGAAAAGCAGTAGTCCATGAAGTCATCGCGGGGTTTCAGAAGCTTTATCTTGCTGAAGGAGATAAGGTTATGTACAACAAGATGGATGGTGTGATTGAGAAGATTGAAAGGAATACACAGTATCATGGAAAAGATCCTCAGATCGCGGGCTCTGATCTTACGAGATTTGGCATTAGAATCATCGGGGAAGGAGGCAAAGATGATTTGGATGAAATTGCGCTCGATTACAGCGACTTCTCCCTCGAAGAACTCGAGAAGGAAAGTGCTAAGAAAATGCAGCAAGCCTCACATCAAGTAACTATTCGCATGGATACTGGAGGCTTAGAGTTCATTAAGGCAGTAGGAGATTTTGCCCCGAATGTCTTTAGTCTAGGGTATTGCTTGACAGTACATAAAGCGCAGGGTAGTGAATGGCGTAAAGTCTTTATCATCTTGCATCAAGATCATGCTGTGAGTTTGTATCGTGAATTGTTCTACACCGCAGTAACAAGAGCACGAACTAAGGTGGTCATCATTGCGAAAGACATTGTAGTTAAGAAAGCAATTGCTAACCAGCGCATCAAAGGTAATACCATCGCTGATAAGATTGCTTATTTCAATACGGGGGCTCTTGATGAGAGTCTGGATATTAAGTGTGTGAAAGGATAGGATTATGGCTAAGAAACTGAACCTATACGAACTAGGGCAAACTGCTCAGAGAGCTAAGCTATTGGCTTATGAATGGTTTCATAGTGATGAAGAGCTTGATGCTTATGAAAGTCATTGGCTTTATATGCTATTATGGGCAGAAGCAGAATGGGAGATTGATAACTACAAAGATCCTTATCCTTTTGGAAGAAAGAACAGTAAAAGACAGCAAGAAGTCCAGCGTCTATGGCAGCAAAGAGGATTGTTGGAGAGAACGAAAGCTAACCTTCATAGCTGCCTTCTAGAAGAAGGAAATTCTCCTGATAAACAAGTCTTACAAGACGCAATTGATTATCTTATTTTTCGTATAGGGGATAATCAATCTCTGGTAGCAACAGTTAAAGAAAGAATCCCATCATGAGACAGCAATTCATAATGAAATCTCTAAAGCATGCTTTAGTAAATTCTCCACCTACTAGACTTCAGCAGATGACCTTTGAAGCTATGAATGGGTTTACTACTAAAGAACTAGAACGGCTCTCAGAAAAACTCGAAGTAATACAGTTATTCATTAAGAATAATCTTCAAGTAAGAGTCAATCAACACAATAATCTTTTGAATTCTAATCTAGATAAGAAAGATAAAATGCAATTAATCAAAGCCTTGCATAAAGGTTACATGAATGGGAGTCTAAAATGAACATAGAAATGCTCGACACTCTAGAAGATCGTATGGCTGCATTGGTAGAAGAAAGTAATATAGTTCAACAAGCTGTCTCTATTATTTTTCGTCGCAATCCTGCATTAAGTAGTTATTCAATGGCTGATCTTAGGAGACACAGAGACACCACTGTACAAACTATCCGTCACGAACTCTCTCTCCTAATCCAAGAGAAAGAAAAGAAAGATGAACGACTTAAAGAACAGCATAGGGGTATGGATAGCACATGGAATTCTATTGAATTAGACCCTACAAAAAGGGATTCGAGTGTCTAGATGGAACTTAAATTACATCTAGGAGCTTGGCTAGCTTACGGGGTTATTACGCTAGATCAACTTTATACATTTAAGTCCTTTATAGAATGGGAAGAAATACCATCCTCATCTAAGAAAAGCTATCCCCCTTTAGTCCAATGGATAGTCACTCGAAGTATAAATAAATGGGCTAGCAGGGAAAGAATAGAAACCTATCCTAATGCTTATATCTATGCGGGTATAAGTAGAATTAATTCTATCTCCTTATTTCTTACTCTAGAAGAACAACAGATACTATTTAACGAACTCCAGACTGAAAAATTTCCTCATTTAAAAACGGCATGAGTGCCTGATTAGTGGTATAATTTACTTAGTAGCAATAGAAAGAAACATTATGTGGCTTACAATTATCAAAGACTTCCTCTTTAAACCCTCAGTCACTACTCTAATCGAACGTGAAATTGATGAGAGTGAAAGACTTCTTATCACTGCACATACAAACCAAGAACATTGGCAGAGTCAGATCAATCTGCATAACATTAAACTCAAGCGCCTTAAGGCATCTTGGAATACTCTCCGAAAGGAACAAAGCAATGGCTAATCCAGCTGACCTCGTAGATAAAGAAAACATCCCCGGTCTAAACGAAGAAGGCGAATCCTATACCTTCAATGAACTCTATGATGCTATCTCTGAGTCTAAAGACCTTATTTTAACGGTGCCTAAAGATCAAGTAGAAGCCCTCAAGAAGGGGCTCTCTATGAAGAAGACTAAAGAGAACGCTAAGCTAAAGAATGCTGGTGTAGCTATTAATAAAGAAGCCTTCGAGTTTATTGTCTATGAGAATGAAGAGACGAAGGGTACAGAGAATACGAAGGTTCGCATTAAGCTTGGACCAAGGACTAGTATTAATGTATTAAAGATGGAGATTCCAGATGACAGTCTTTGAGAATCAAGTCAATAGAATCCAACTCATTAAAGAGAATACAATCTACGAGATGACAGAATGGGAAGAGAATTTCATTCGTTCCGTAGAAGCTCAAATGAGTAAGTATGGTAAAGAACTTTCTGATAAACAAATGGCTGTGATCGAGAAGATCGAAGCTAAAATTGATGGAGAAAAATAATGGGAATCGCAGAAATTCTAGCAGCTAAGAAAGCTAAGCTGGCAGCAGAGGCAATGCAGCAACCGGCTGTTGTAGTGCATACAGAAGCAGAGACTAAGCCAACAGCAGTTGAACAAAATAATCCTGCCAATCCGGGGGCTCCACTCACAGACACTAAACCTTCTGTTGGCCCTACTCCTGTTCAGCCTAATACAAACATTATTCCCGAGCCCCCGAAGCATCCTGGATATCCTACTGTGGATGCTAACGGTAAGCCACTCAGTGGATTCCATTTGATTCAGGCTAGGAAGAAGGTAGACAGTCTCTTTGCTATCGAAGAAGCTGCTTATAAAGAGAAGCTGGCAGGCATTCCTGCTGATGTATTTAGTGCACAGAGTCTGAAGGAAGAGGTTAAGAATGTCGAGCAGCCGCAAACGACAGAAGGAAGCAAAGCTATTGCATCTCCACAGTCGACAAGCACAGTGGCGAATGATGCTAAACTGGAATCGCAGTCTAATGTTGCTGCGGTGGTCGATACTGTTCAATCTACGGTACAATCCACAGAGACTCCTACCTCCACCCCTGAAGCAGAGCAAGCCTACGCAGACCTAAAGACTCGCATTGATTCTCTTGTCTCTATGTCGGAAGACAATCTCAAGACGGCAATGCAAGACTTGAAGCGTGCTCTGATGCAGAATCCTAGTGCAGTCTCTTTGATGCTGCCTTCTGATATTGGTCAGATGGTTATTGCATTGAGGAAGATGACAGGTGTTGAGCTTGAAGCAGCTAAGTCTAGTGCTACGAAGGCTAAGACTGGTAAGAAGAAAGAAGCTATTCTCTCCTCCGAACAACTAGAAGCAGCATGGCAGGAGCTTTGATATGCGTATCATTCAATACATTGTAACCTACAAGTACAACGCAGGAGAAGAGCAAGCAGAGGAGATTTGCTATACCCCTGATGCTGCTAGGAAATTCGCTGCTACTGTAGAACTCTGGGGTGGAGTAGCTGTTATCAACGAGGTTGATGTGGAAGAAGGAGATATTAATGGCATCCACTGATTTGAATTCTAAAGAGATGGAGGATGCGATAAAAAACAATATCGTTATCTGCAGAATGTGTCAACAGAAGATGACTTACGCTTCATTGCAACAGCATCAATGTCCTCAGATGCGACCTGATTATCAAGATAAAGTTCCTGCTAGTCCCCTAAATGTTCAAGTAGGCGGAGGCCACTACAAACAAAAGCGCATCCAGCCAGTAGAATATATTGCTGCGAACAATCTTAATTTCCTCGAAGGTTGTATTGTAAAACGCATTACTCGCTGGCGAGATAAGAATGGTATCGAGGACTTGCAAAAGATTAAACATGAGGTTGATCTTCTAATTGAGATGGAGAAACGGTATGGAACAGAAAGTAATCCCCCTCAAACTCAGTCACAGCAACCTCGAAACTCTTAATACTTGCGAACGCAAGTTCCAGCTAGATCATCTACTAGAAGGTAGCGCAGTAAGAGAAGAGTCTGAGCATCTCTCCTTCGGTACAGCATACGGTATTGGTATCGCATCCTACTTGGTACATCAAGACCAGGACAGAGCAATCTGGGAAGCATACATGGGATACTGGCCGCTGATAGAGAGTGACAGGAAGAATGAAGAGCTAATGATCGCGGGGCTTTTGAATTCCTTCTCTAAGCTAGATGATCTTCTGCAAGACTACGAGGTAGTGGAAGTCGATGGCAAGCCTGCTACTGAACTAACCTTTAGGATCTTAATTGATGACGAATACTTTTTCAAAGGTGCTATTGACGTGGTGCTTAAGAACAGGTGGACAGGAATGTACTACGTCATGGATGTTAAGACTACAGGGTTGCAGTTGTTTGATCTATCCCCCTTGTATGAGAACAGTGGGCAGACATTGGGATATAGCATTGGGATCGACGCTTTGGTTGGAGAGAAGCAAGCCGCCTACGGTGTATTGTATTTTGTTCTCCAGCTTGGTAAAACTAAAGGAGAGTCCAAAGTACATATCCTTGCTTTTGAGAAGACTATTCTGGATAGACTGAACTGGTTTTTGACATTGGGTATGGATGTTAATAGACTCAAGCAGATGGAAGAGATGGGAGTCTACCCTAAGCGAGGGAGTTCTTGTCTTCAGTTCATGCGGCCCTGTAAATACTTTGGGACTTGTGGGCTCCACAGTGCGGACGTAAGGAAGACTCGGACAGATGATCTAGGGTATGACGGTAAGCCTGAAGTATATCACTTGACCTTTAAGATGGATGATCTTATTACAGATCACATTAAGAGGGTTACTAACTTGGAAACTATTCTATGAGTTTCTATTTACAATCAGTATATGGAGTAAAGATTATGAGTAACAAACAAGTAGCAATGACTATTGAAACCCCTATGCAAATTAAACTACGTTCTTTCGACAGTAAGATTCTGTACATGAATGGAATGTATAAGCTGCCTATTGCTCCTTATCCTTCTCTTGAGCATTGCGGTGAGCCTGCTTCTCAGCGACTTAGTAAGTTCACTGATGTGCTTGAGGAAGAATGCAAAGAGATTGTAGAAGTAATGCAGTCTGTTCAAAATGATGAAGCCATTGAGGGACTCACTAACCTAGCTGACCCCCTCGGAGACATCGTAGTCTACTGCTACAGCGAAGCTGCTAAGTTTGGCATCCCTCTTTCAGAAGTCCTCTCTATCATCATGGATAGTAATTTCTCTAAGCTTGGCTCTGATGGTCAACCTATCTACGATGATCGGGGCAAAGTTCAGAAGGGTCCATTCTACTGGAAACCTGAACCTAAGATCAAAGAACTTCTACTGGAGCGAATCAATGAGTACAAAAAATAATCCCCACGATTTGGGTAATGAGATTCGAGACCAACTGACTACCATTGCTAAGGTGAAAGGTCTTCACTACGCTAGTATTGTAGAGTCAGCAATGAATCTTATCAACGTTACTATTGCTTTCTCTAACTTTGCCTCTGAGCAGCAGAAAGAGAATGCACGGGAAGTCTTCATTATCGCTGACAATATCATTGGTACTAACGTGGCTTTGATGATCTCACTCTGGCAGACTAGTGGCTTTGAACCTAAAACTCCGGAAGAGGAAGAGGCTATGTATGTTAAATGCGAGAAGCTTGTGAAGGAGATTGATACTGACATTCGTATGCTTCAGAATAAACAACGAGAGTATCAAGCATGATCTACGTAAGCCCCGAGTACGATGCAGGTGATAATCTTAAACGGGTTAATATTTCCATTGATGCAAAGGAGTATGTAAAGTTCCAAGAGCTTATTCAAAGAGGGGCTAATCTTTGGCCCGACGCCCCAGATTATATTAAGAGGGCAGCAGACTTGCTTACGACAGGGAAAGTAATGCAGGACTATGAGAATAAGTCTGGTGAGAATCGTAAGTAAATAAGAGTAAGTAAGAAGAGTTAATTGTTCTAACCTTAAACAGGAGTGTTTATCATGAAGAAGAGTATTTTGTTTCTGAGTCTTTCTGCCTTCGCATTTGCAGCATCTGCTACCAATTATGGGAACCAGAATGAATACAATACATACAATGTCAATCCTAGTGCTGCTTCACTTGCCCTTGCAGGTGCTGCTGCTATCTCTAGCTCTAAAGCTACTGCATTGGGTGGTACTGGAGGGAATGTTTCCGGAGTATCCGGTGGTACTGGTGGAGTAGCTTACGGTGGAGCCGCGGGTGCAGGTGGTTCAGTAGGTAATGTCACTGGCGTAGCTGCCGATGCTGTAAAGAATAACATCAATGTAGAAGGAGCTAAGTATGAGCGCAACGTTCCTCCAGCCATTGCTCCCAATGTACCTCTCAACGCTAAATCCTGTCGCCTTTATCTTAGTATTGCCGGTAGCGTATCTTCAGGTGCTGGTGCTGGTGGGATTCCTATTGGCAATGATCAGACTTGCTTGGCAGTTACGAAGCTAGAAGTCATGGAGTCCATGCGTATCTTTACTATGGATGACAAGCTCACAGTTGCTTGCGGCATTGAGGGTATGGAAGAGACTGCTACTTGTCAGACTTTTAAAAAGAAGTGATAGAGTCGAGGTTGTTATGAGCAGCCTCTTTCATTATTACTTTTCAACAAGGAGAAATGTTATGGCAATGCGAGGTTATGTATTAAGTGGTGACAATGTCTATAAGTGCAAAGAAGAGTATGAATGTCCTTGGCCAATGAAAGATGGCTCAGACAATGAACGCACTTGGACTTTGTATGACGACGATTATCTTACTAAAAGTGAGGATGGTACATTCGTATGTCACACGGGGGTAATGGTTATTAATCTTAAACCAGATGAATCTAAACTAGAAAAGATTGAACGAGAAGTTAAGCTCGTAGGATGTTAACATGAACCTCAAAGACCTAGCTAAAGCTACTAAACTAGCTGTCCAAACCAACCATTCAATTCTTATCTACTCCCGTCCTAAGTTTGGCAAGACTCGCCTAGCTGGTACGGCTGCAAAGATTCCAGAGATTCGTAAGATCTACTGGTTTGATGGGGAGAATGGAGCAGAGACTCTTCTTCATATGAACCTGACAGATGAAGAGATGGAAAAGATTACTCTCTACAAGATGCCAGACACTAGAGAAAATCCTGTCTTCATTGAAACAATGCTGAAAGCCTTCTCGAAGAATGCAGTAGTAGATATTTGTGATGCTCATGGTAAGGTGTCATGCGTTGATTGTAAGAAAAGTAACAGTCCTACTACAAGGTTTGCTCTTCATGAATGCACTCATAATGATCTAGTTATCATTGATTCTGGTTCCCAGCTAGGAGATAGTGCTCTTAATGCTTGTATGCTAGGCAAAGATGCTATGGCTAAGCCGGGATGGGATGAGTATGGTATTCAAGTCAAGTGGCTTGGTGATATCTGCTCTGTCATTCAGCAGGCTAAGCATACCAACTTTGTAGTCTTAACTCATGAACTAGTAATCGAAGAAGATCTCAATGATGTGAAGAAGGATGTTATTTATCCTCTCATTGGGACAAAGAACTTCTGCATGAAAGTAGCTAAGTATTTCGGTACTGTAGTTTATATGTACAAGAAGATGGGTAAGCATGCTGCTGCTTCTACAAGTACATTCAGAGGTGATGTTATTACTGGCTCTCGTGTTGGTGCTGAAATGGAAAAGATGAAAGAGCCTGACTTGAGAGGTATCTTAATTGATGGTGGTATTATTCGAGAAGGCTCTATTGAGGCCCCAAAGGATATAGTAGTTGCCGCTACTCCTTCTGCCACAGTAGAATCTTCTCCCCCTTCCCCAACCCTAACCATAGCAGAAAGGCTCAAACTAAAAGCTCAAAGTAAATAACACGCATGTCAATTTCATAAACGCATTTCATTTAGTTTAATTTTTAATTAGGAAACATTATCATGTCTAACGATACCATTCTCGATCTCGACTCGCTCTTGGACTCTTCGCTCAATACTGTCAAGGACGTTCCTGATTTTGTTCAACCTCCTGCTGGTATCTATCAGCTCAAAGTGCAGAGCGCTAAGAGCGAACAGTATGACAAGAAGGATAAGGACGACAAGACCAAGACTTCTAAGGCACTGCGTCTCCGTATCAGCTACGAGATTCTGACCACGCATGAGACGAAGGAAATGCCAGTGTCTGATGGCAGCTTGTTCTCTGAGAGCTTCATGGCTACAGAAGATGGCCTTGGCTACTTCAAGAACCAAGCTAAGAAGATCTTCAATGTCAAAGACCTTGGCGATGCTAAGATTCGTGATATTCTGGAGAGCTTGGTTGGTCAAGAGTTCAAAGCGGCTATCACTGTGCGCAAGACTGGCGAGTATGAGAATGTCTCTGTTCGTCCTGTGCATGAAACTCCGGCAGAGTAAGTATGTCTGTGTCTGAACCAGCAGTCGGTACTCGATGGAAACATAAAGAGACTGGCAAGCTTGCTACTATCACAGCATATGGCAAGATGTTGAGTGACAGTCATTGGGTGAACTGCTATACTTATCAAGTAGAGGGCAATAACCAAGATTGGACGCGAGACATTGCATCCTTCCACGAAAAGTTTGATCGAACTAAGTAGTAGACTCGAAGCCCTTCTTCACAAGAGAGGGGTTTCTTTGATTACTATTTCCAATAGGAGAATATCATGTATACAAATAAAGAATGGTATGAATTTTGTGCTAAGCATCGGCATAAGATTAAACCTTTCATTGGTAAATTCTTTTGTCAAGGTTATCTTTGTGTAGGTCAAATGTGCTACGGTAAAGGTGACACCCCGAAGCAGGCTTATGAACAATGGAAAGAGGCAGTAGATGCGCATACTAGTTAACTATTCCAAAGACGACAAGCGTTTCATCGGGGCGCTCGCTTATCTACTAAAGAACGCAGGACATACAGCCATGTCCACAGGTGCTGACCTTACCATCAGCGAACTTATCTCTAAAGCTAAGCAAGCATCCTGCACTGCTATCCTCCTCTGTAATGCACAGACTCTTCGCTACTGTGTACCCGGTGAATCTCCTTCATTAGATAAATGGAGAGGCTCCCGTTTAAACACGGAAGTCCCTATCATCGTTCTTAATTCTCTCGCCCACATTCACACTGTTCCTCACGGTGAGTGGTTGATGCAGGAAGACATTAAGAAACTTCAAACAATCCACTATAACTTCCCTTCGAAGTTCTCTTTCAAAGTATTGGAGAATCAAGATGACTTTAGTACTGCGTTGCACGATCTGTCAGAGTGTGTCTGTATTGCCTACGACATTGAAACAAGTACGCCTAAGCTCAGTAAAGAGGCTGAGCAGGGAAGGGATGATGGCGTTCCTACCGAAGTTAAGCCCACATACATCACATGCGCATCATGGAGTGGAATGCTACGAACTGGTAGAATTATCACATACGTCCTCCCGCTCGTTGACTTTGGAGTTGACCACTGGGTGATGCAGAAGGAGTATGAGAATGCTTTACTGTTCCTTAAAAGAGCGAATGCACTCTCTGTTCCAAAGGCAATGCATAATGGAATGTACGATTGCATGCATAGTCTTATCTATCATGCCCCTCCTATTGAGTTCGTATATGACACAATGGCAATGGCGCATGCACAGTACAGTGAGCTGCCTAAGACCTTAGACTTTGTAGCTTCTTATACACTTCCTGACTATATCTTCTGGAAAGATGAGAGCTCAGAGAGTGCAGCTAAGAAAGACATCAAAGCCTACTGGCAATACAATGCTAAAGATACTTGGTACACTCTTCGTATCATGCTCCAGCAATTGAAGACAGCTCCAGCTTATGCAAGGAAGAATTATGCTGAAAAGTTCCCTCTCGTGTATCCTAGTCTCTACTGCAACTTTGAGGGTTTTAAGATCGATCAGGAGACAAGAGCTACAAAGAGAGCTGCTTCGCTATCGCAGTTGGAGAAAGCTAGAGGTATTCTACAGGAGATGTTTGCAGACCCGAGTTTCAATCCTGGTTCATGGCAACAAGTATCGAAGTACATTTACACTGTCTTCGGGGCGAAGCATCCTAAGATTGGCAAGAGCAAGAGTGGGACAGATGAGAAGAATCTTAAAGCAGTCGGAGAGCAACATCCGCTTCTCTTGAGATTAACTGATCAGATCCTAGATTACCGCGAGGCATCTAAAGCAATTGGAACCTACTATGATTTCCTCCAAAAGAACGGAAGACTACTCTGGGCTCTCAACCCGTTCGGTACAGAAACTGAGCGCATGGCATGTAATAGTAGTTCACTCTGGTGCGGCACTCAAGTTCAGAATATTCCACCCTATGCGAAAGCGATGCTTATTGCAGATGATGGATGCGAGATTGTTGAGGTGGATAATTCTCAATCAGAAGCCAGATGCACTGCCTATTGTGCAGAAGAACTTAATCTCATAGCAGCACTAGAGAATGCCGAGAGGGATTTTTATAAGACACTAGGAACTCTCTTCTTTAACATCCCTTACGAAGAAGTAACAGCATTCTTCCGAAACTCTGTCTTAAAGAAGATCGTCCACGGTACCAACTACATGATGGGTGCTAAGACTTTCATTGAGAATGCTACAGTAAAGATTCTCATGGATGCTGCAGCTGCTCTTGGTATTCAGATTGTAGAAATTCCTAAGAAGAACAATCCTAAGCAGAAGACCCTAATGCAATTTGCAAAGGAGCTACTTGATGTCTATCATAAACCTTTCCCTCGAATTAGAGAATGGTATAAAGAAATCTACACTGAGGTCGACACTACAGGGATGCTCGTCTCTCCCCTCGGACATACGAGAGTCTTCTTTGGTGATATTGGAAAGAACCATAACATGCTTCGCGGTGCAGTCGCTCATCAACCGCAGAATCTCAGTGTCACCATCCTTAATAAAGGATTCCGCAGAGCGTATCATGAAATCGTAATCCCCTCTAACGGAGAGTTCAGACTTAAAGCACAAATCCATGACTCTATTCTAGCTCAGTATCCTAAAGCTAAGAGAGACATTTACATTCCCGAGCTTGTGAGAGTAATGCGAAACCCGGTTACTATTCACGGTAGGGAACTTAACATTCCATTGGATGCTAAATATGGAAACAACTGGGCAGATTCTGTCAAGTACAAAATGTAAAAGAGAAGGTATGAGTAATGAACAAGATTTCTTTACAGACTATCTGGTCTATGCCGGACATGGAGAGAGTGAGAGTCCTGCTGTATTCCATCGCTGGACTTGTGTATCCATTATATCTGCTCTACTGGGGCGTCAGATATGGCTTCCATTTGGTCACGCTAACATATATCCTAACCAGTATATTTTACTTATGGGCCCTCCTGCTAGCCGTAAAGGTACTGCTATGGGAATCGGGAAGAATCTTCTGAGAGCTAGTGGTTACAGTAGATTCGGTTCCGATAAGTCCAGTAAGGAAAGATTCCTAATGGACATGAAACAGTACGAGGATTCTCAGCAGATAGAAGACCTCGAAGCCCTGACTCTCGATGAGCCGTCAGAAACCTATGTAATGGCAGGAGAATTCGTTGACTTTATCGGCATTAACAATATCGAGTTTGCTAATCTACTTACTAACTTGTGGGATAACTTGGCTATCTATAAAAATCCAAAGATCGTTGGGAAGTCAGTCGAAGTCACCAAACCTACTGTTAATCTACTTGGTGGAGCAACAGCTCAGACCTTCGCTCTTGCTATACCTGCTGAATCAAATGGCACTGGTTTCCTTTCTCGTCTCCTTCTCATTCATGGTGAGCCAACTGGCATCCAAGTAGCTTGGCCATCAGCAGGTGATGATCTACAGATGGAGATGATGGCTGTTAGATTAAAGGAGATGCGTGAGAGTATCAAAGGTGAAATGAAGATAGGTGCTTCGGGGCGAAAACTTGGGGCCTTGATATATAAGACAGGTCTTGAGATTCCAGTGGATGATGGCAGGTTCCAACACTATGCAGGAAGAAGGTTCATCCATCTTAATAAACTTGCTATGTGCCTAGCTGCTGTTGATCTTAGTAACAACATAGAAGATATCCACTTCATTAAAGCGAATACAATGCTAGTAGCAGCTGAGAGGAAGATGCCTCAAGCTCTTGGTTCTTTCGGAAAGGATCCTAATAGTGATGTTAAGAATAAGATCTTGGATTACCTAAGTCATCAGAACATGCCTCGTGATGGTAATGCTATCTATAAGATCATTGCCAATGATGTGAAGAAGATGCAGGATATGGGAGATATTCTACAAGGTTTGAAGACGTCAGATAAGATTCGTGTAGTTACTGTTAAAGGTAAACAGGGCTACGTTATCAATCATACTGAAGGTAAGCAATGGCCTAGTGAGTTGTTGCTTCCTGAATGGTTAACTGAAGAAGAAAGGACTGTGTTGCTATGAGTTTTATTCATATTGCTAGGGCTGATAAGGAAGAGGGTATCCCGGAGTATTCTACTGGCCATCGTTGCCCCAATCATCCTGATCTTTTAGCTGAGACTGGCTATGGATTAGCAGGAGGTGGGATGGGGGTATATACGTATTGCCCAGATGAATCATGCGGAAAGATTCTTTCTAAATCTCTTGATGATAAATTTGAAGAAGGGCAATTTGATAATGAAAAAGAAAAGCTTAATCCTCCACAATAACAAAGCTGAAACAGAAGAATTCAAACGCCCCAACCATCCTGACTTCATGACTTCCTCTGAGCTTAAAGCTCTCGAATGGTCAGGAGTACGACAGGAGAAGATTACAGGAGCTACTGAATTCTGGATCGGTGGCGAAATTGTTAAGCTAGTAACAAGCGAAGATATTAAGATTAACCCTAAGGCTATTCAACTTGCACATGCTGAGTTGTTTGGTCTTTATCCGGAGAATGAGTGATGATTTTACATGTTATTAATTTCAAAGGTGAGGTAATAGATCTTGAACGTAAAGTAGGTAGCAACATCACAGGTCTGCGTCTTAAAGGATTTACTATTGAATCGGCCCACGAAGCTGCTGAGCTAGCAAGACCAGAGGCTAGGAACTGGCTATTAGAAAGTGTATTCCCTGCGTTCCCTCCTATCGCTCGACATGGATAAAAGAAAAGCCCCCAAGGACTAAACATCCAAGGGGGCTTTTTTACGTTCGTCAAATACTAACTCAATGGAGCTATCTGACTAATCCTATCTACCTCATCTCTCGCACTACGCTGCTTAAACCATTCTGTCCTACGCTGAATAGCATTATTGTAAGAAAGAATACAGTCTTTAAGATACCAAGCTAGAATGAAGTCAGGAGTATTACTCAATCCTTCCAAACTATACTTGTTAATCAACTTAGCTAGTTCGTCTTCAAACGTAAGCAGGGGAGCTTCGTGGTGCTCGGGTTGAGCTACTACTTCTCTCCTTTCCTGCAACTTCTTACTACTAAAAAGTCCCATCATCTTCTCCTTAATCAAGATTAGAAATCATATAGTTCAAAGGATTGTTTGGCTTCATCTTATCCACCAAAGTAATATCTCCTTTGATATCCGTCTGAGCCACAGCAGTATTCAATGCACTCTGCCAGCCAGTAGGAGTTCCACCTTTCCTCATATACTGTTCAGCGAATCCATCGATCTGCTCCTGAGTAAGTTCACCACCTCGGATAGCAGTCTTCAATTTCATAGTAACTGCATTCCTGGCTTCTCTATCCTTGCTACCGTAGAAGGTATTCAAGTGCATTGCTTCCCTAAGCTTACCCTCTTCTAGAGGTCGTGTCCCCAGTACTCTAGCCATGATACCAGTAGCAGTCCATACTTCCTCTGGGGTTTGTACAGTATTCCCCTTCCTTGTCACCGAATACCCTGTAAGCAATTCACTACCTCGTGCCAGTGGCCTAGACATACTCTGCATACTCAGGCTCTCCCCCAATGCTCTAGCCATATCAGGATTATCTGAAGCCATTGCATTCTTCAATTGCCCAAACATATCCAGTGTCTGACTTACGAACGAGACCGCCACAGTATTCTGCAAACCCGCCAGAACATTTGGAGGCCTAATGCTAACATCACCACGGGAATAGAAGCTAGGGCCAAGATTAGAAGGCAGACCGTATAGCAACATATCAGCAGCCTTATCGCCAATAGCACGATAAGTTCCAGTGGTAAGATCAACATTTTCATCACTGAAATGATCTCCAATTGTCTCTGAGATTTGCTTAAACCCAGGCATTGAACCTACACCGAAGATACCACTCTGAGTTAATGCTGCTTTCCCAAGAGCCTTATAGTTCTTCATCTCCAATTGCCTATAGATGCTCTGCCCCAGAGTCAGCGAGTACGTTTGGAATAGACCCAGTGCAACACCCAATGTGCCTTGGAAGAACACTGGTCGTTGCGCAGCATGGAAGTTCCCTACAGCCTTGTCCATGAAGTCTCGTGCAAAGATTGTGATTCCCTCGTCAGATAGCTCAGGGTAAAGGCGTTTCGCCAAAACGGCACCCGTGAACATCGTTTGACGGCGCACAAAGCTCTCAGACCAATCGGCAGGTTTGCTCATGATTTCTACCATCCTTGAGTCAAGAGCGTTCTCCACCTTGGAAATAGCGCCCTTCTCGAAGGATCTAGAAGCCCTCAACACGTTGGACGCCTCACTCACCAAACTGGTGTAATGTCCCTGTTTGGTCCAGAGGTCATCAAACTTCTTCCAGAGCGGGGAATTGGCGGCCCTGGCCCCTTCATACATAATCTGCACACCCCCTACGTCTTTCATCGTCCCTCTCACTACACCCATGAATTCAGCAGGCATTTTAGATGCAGTAGCCAATCCCGTGAGGATAGGGAGAGATAGAATATTAACAATAGGCTGAGCAAGCTCACCAATTCGCAGAGCAACAGTAGCAGCGAGAGCATTCGACGCATAGATGATACGCTTAGAGGAATCCTTGTGATCTTCTAGTTTGGAAAGGCCATACATTTTGGCAGCTTCATCATCGAAGGAGGCCCACGGATTGACAATCCCCCTAGTCTTCAATTCAGCAGCCATCTGTTCATAGTCCACCTTTCGCATAATCTCAGGAGTGAGGTCAGAGTTCTTACCGAATACTCTCTTCGTAAGGGAGCCAATAGTACCATCCCAGATAGAAGTAACAGCATTCAAACCCATTGTGAGCCCGGTCTCAAAGCTCTGGTTGATCTTCTGCCAGCCTGCATATTCTCCAATGTTTGAATTCCCTAGGAGGGTATTCTTCAGAGTAGCAGCTGCATCCTTAGGCTGATTGATGATCTTCTTAATCTCCCCAAGAGGCTGACTCTTAACAGAAGCTTGATTAATTACAGACATGTTATCGAGCATGCCAGTAACTTCATGAAGATTCAGCTCAGCCAGATTCCGTACATGAGAAGTAATAGAATGTTCATAACCTCCTGCTATTTCACTAAACACATCCAAGGTTGAACGATTAATAGCCTGAGTAGCAGCACCAGTCTTTTGCATTCCAATGTTAGCTACTTCCATCGTGATCGGGTCGAGCCGACCATTCAGAATGTTCCAGTCAGCTTGTTCTGCCTTGGTTACGACACGAACTTTATCACCCATCCCATTCTCTTGAATATACTTCTTATAGCTCTGAACAGCATCTTCAAACTGCTCTTTGCCATTAGCCCAGATCATCTTGGTAGTATCATCCCCTGCGTTATGCACGTAAGCAATGAACTTATTAACTGGATTAAAAGATGGAATCCACAGTCCCAAATCAGTAACATCAGCTTGGCCTTTAATCTTCTTACCAGCGTTAGCCAGATTCAAGAGTTCAGTAGACTGTTCCTGCATACCGTTGATGAGCTTCTTC